>Ga0164241_10002099_pt1 | contig 22388 bp, 14 predicted proteins | sample OricomyardsoilBY_FD_108780 | JGI IMG/M metagenome (GOLD analysis project Ga0164241, IMG submission 108780) | Backyard soil microbial communities from Emeryville, California, USA - Original compost - Back yard soil (BY) | ecosystem: Environmental > Terrestrial > Soil > Unclassified | place: USA... | reverse complement strand
TGCTCGAGCGGGGCGCCCGCGTCATCGTGGTCGACGAGACCACGGCGAGCCTGCCGCCGGCCGAAGCCCGCTGGTTCATCGACAAGCTGCGCGAAGCCGCAGCGGCCGGCACCGCCGTGGTGATGGTGAGCCACAAGCTCGCGGAGATCCGCCTGGCGGCGGACCGCCTGGTGCTGCTCGCGGACGGTCGGGTCGCCGCCGATGCGCCGATGTCCGATTTCGCCTCGGGCGACGAGGAGCTCACCAGGCTGCTCATCGGCGAGGACGCCGACGCGGTCCCGGCGGCGGTCGACGCGGTCGAGCGCGGAGAGGTGGTCCTGCGGATGCACGCGGTGTGCCACGGTGAGGTCGGCCCGATCGACCTGGAGATCGCGCGCGGCGAGGCCGTCGGGCTGACCGGGCGCGTCGGGTCGGGCCTGCATGAGATCGCGCTGCTCGCCGCCGAGTCCCTGGCCCCCGATCTGGGCACGGTCGAGCTGGCCGACGGGGCGCGCACCGCGCTGGTGCCGCCGCAGCGCGAGATCGACGGGGTCTTCGCCGAGCTGCCCGCGCGTTGGAACATGACCATCGTGGCGCTCCCGCGCTGGCGGTCGGCGCTGCGCCTGCTGCGCCTGGGACAGGAGCACCGTGCCGCCGCCGGGATGATGCAGCGGTTGCGCATCGTCCCCGACGAGCTGGACCGGCCGATCGCGCAGTTCTCCGGCGGCAACCAGCAGAAGGTGCTGTTCGCGCGCACGATGCTGTCCGAGCCCGACGTCTTCGTGCTCTGCGAGCCGACCCGCGGGGTGGACCTGCGCACGCGCCGCGAGATCTACCGCCTGATCGCCGAGCTGAAGCGACAGGGCTGCGGCGTGCTCGTCGCCAGCTCCGATGTCGAGGACATGCTGGCGGTCTGCGACCGCGCCACCAGCGTCGCCGACGGACGCCTGACCGCCATGCACGACGCCGCCGATCTCACCCACGACCGACTGGCGGAGCTGCTGTGAGTCGCGCCAGATTCGCCCCGCTGGTCGCCCCCGCGGTGTTCGCCGCGATCCTCGCCGGCTATGCCATCTGGCTGGGGTCGGCGTTCGTCGACGGCAACGCGCGCGTGCTCGACCTGCACCAGAACGCTCCGGTCTTCCTGATCGCGATGGGGCTCACCGTGTGCCTCATCGCCGGCCAGTTCGACCTGTCGGTCGCATCGATGGCGACGCTGACGTCGTTCCTGTCGGTCGGCTTGGTCACCGAGCAGGGCTGGTCGCCCGGCCTGGCGCTGCTGGCGTGCCTGGCGGTCGCGGTGGCCGGCGGCCTGTTCAACGCGTTTCTCGTCGTGCGCCTGCAGGTCAACGCCTTCATCGCGACGCTCGGGTCCGGTGGCGTGTTCCTCGGTCTGTCGTCGGTCTACTCGAGCGGCACGTCGATCATTCCCGACCCGTCGCAGGACGCCGGGTCGCTGCCGGGGTGGTTCACCGGTCCCGGCTCGGCCATGAGCTTCCAGACCCACGCTCCCGACCTGCTGGTCGTGGCGCTGGTGCTGGTGGTCGTCGCGTCGGCGGTGCTCGTCGGGCTGGAGCGGATCACGGCGCCGACGGCACGCCGGGCGCTGCCGGTCGGTGGCGCGGTGCTGGCCGCGGCGGCGAGCGCGCTCGTGCTCGCCGGCAGCGTGGACATCCCGTGGACGGTGATGCTGCTCTTCGTCGTGTGCCACGCGCTGTGGGTGCTCCTGCACTACACGACGCTCGGTCGGCACCTGTACGCGCTGGGCGGCAACAGCGCGGCCGCGCGGCTGGCCGGAGTGCACGCCGATCGCACCACGACCGTGGTGTTCGTCATCGCGAGCGTGCTCGCCGGGCTTGCGGGGATCGTCCTGGCGGGCAACCAGGGGGCTGCGACCCCCGGCTCCGCCGTGTCGTACCTGCTGCCCGCGTTCGCCGCCGGGTTCCTGTCGACGGTGCTGTTCGCCAGCGGCCGCTTCCACATCTGGGGCACGCTGCTCGGTGGCTATCTCATCGTGACCGTCAGCCAGGGGCTGGTCGCGGGTGGCGTGCCGTTCACGTGGAACGACGTCGTCAACGGCCTCGTGCTCATCGGCGCCGTCGCTTTCCAGAGCTCCTTCACCGGCGTACCGCGCCGTCGCCAGCGGCAGGCTCGAGCAGACGCGAGCGGCAGCTGACGGCCGGCGCCCCCCGACGCGGGGGCTCGTCGCCTCCGGCCGCTAGGCGACGAGCCGCCGGAGCGCGAGGTCCATCACGTCGCCGCGCTTGCGCCCCGCGTGGTCGGCGGCGATGAATGGGCTGCCGACGAACAGCGCCATGCAGAGCAGGCAGCGCGCCTCGACGTCCTCCTCGTCGGGGCAGAACGCGCCGAACAGCGAGCGCATGTACTCCATCCGCCGGTTGTCGACGCGACGCAGCCGAGCGGCGACCGCCTTGTCGCGGCGGGCCCAGTCGCGGATGGCGAGATCGATCTTCAGGACTCCGCGGCTCGTGTAGTTGCGCGCGAGGGCGTAGAGCCGCGCGAGGCGCTCCCGGGCGTCGCCGCCCTCGCTCTCGACCGTCTCGATCACCTCGTCGACGCCCACGCGCTCCCAGGTGTCGAGGATCTCCTCCAGCAGCGCCTGCCGGTCGGCGAAGTGCCAGTAGAAGCCCCCCTTGGTGACGCCGAGCGCCTGCGCCAGCGCCTCGACCCGGACCGCGTCCGGGCCGCCCGCGGCGAGCGCCGTCATGCCCTCGTCGATCCACTTGCCACGGGGGGTGCGGGCGGGGGCCATCGCCGTATCTATACGGCACCGTATTGACAGACGCAAGCGCGCATGGTTCGATCCATACGCAAACGTATGGAAAGAGGTCGACGCATGCTGAACGCAGGAGCGGCGCAGACGTGGTTCATCGCGGGCACCGTCCCACTCATGGCCGCGGGCGGAGGGCATGCCCTGCTCACGCTGCTCGACACGGTCCGCCCCACGTACTTCACGCCGATCGACGGGGCGGTCAACGCCGCGGTGGAGGGCACCGGCATCCGGCTCGTCGGCAAGGACACGCCCTCGATGTGGCGGGTGTGGCTCGGCATCAACATCAGCCACGGCCTCGGCGTGTTCGCCTTCGGGCTGCTCTGCCTCCTGATCGCCGCCCACGACTTCGCGCTGGTCACGAGCATCGGCGCGCTGCGGCCGCTGACCATCGCGTTCTCGGCCGCCTACCTCGCCCTCGCCCTGCGCTTCTGGTTCTGGGGCCCGATGCTCGTCACCGGCATCGCCACGGCCTGCTTCACGATCGCCGCCGTGCTCTCGTCATGAGGCTGCCGAAGACCGCCCACACCTCCCGGCCCTGGCGCATCCACGAGCTGACCCCCGACTTCCGGCTCGAGGACGTCTGGGCCCTCCCCACCCCCGGCGGCCCGGACGACTTCCCCCTGCTGACCGAGGGGTTCGCCTCGTTCGATCCCGCGCAGAGCCCCTCGCGCGCCACCCGCGCGCTCTTCGCCCTCCGCTGGAAGCTCGGGGAGCTGCTCGGCTGGGACGAGCCCGGCTCCGGCCTCGGCTCCCGGGTCCCCACGCTGCGCGACCGGCTTCCCGCCGACCTGCGCGACACCGCTTCGGCCGCGAGCTCCGAGACGCTCCCCTTCGAGCCGCTGTACGCGCTCGACGACGAGTGGGCGATGGAGATCGCCAACCGCACCGTCCACGGGGTCCTGCACCTGGGCTGGGTCCGGGACGAGGAGACGGGCGGCCACCGCGGCCAGATGGCCGTCCTGGTCAAGCCGAACGGGCTGCTCGGCAGTGCGTACATGGCCGCGATCGCGCCGTTCCGGCACCTGATCGTCTACCCCCAGATGCTGCGTCAGATCGAACGGGACTGGCAGCGCCGCGATGGATAGGCGCCGCGTCCCGCGCTGATCGACGCCCTGCCCCTACCAGGATCTCCGCCTGCCAGCTCCTCGCACTAGTGCCAGAGCGCCTCGATCGGAACCGTCCAGATCCGATCGCCGAGCGGCGACGTCTGACGCGTGGTGCACAGCACCAGCCCGGCGAGGAGACGGTCGCCGACGAGGGTCCGCAGCTTTCGAATGGAGCGAAGGTCGTTGCGACCAACCGTCGCGCCCGCCTTGATCTCGATGGCAATGAGCTGGCCGCGGCGGTTCTCGAGGAGGATGTCCACCTCGTCGCCGTGCGGGGTTCTCCAGTGGCGCATGGTCGGCGCCGTCTGCGTATGCGGCAGGAGGCGGGCGAGTTCCATGGCCACCCACGACTCGTAGGCGCGGCCGGTGATCGTGTCGTCGGAAGCGATCCGCGCCTCATCGGCATCGAGCAGGTGGGTCAGCAGGCCGGCATCCTCGATGAAGATCCGCGGCGAGCGGACCGCGCGGCCCGCGGCACCGGGAGTCCAGGCGGGAACGCTCACGACGAGATGCAGCAGCTCCAGGAGCCGCACGTAACTGCGGATCGTCTTCTCGTCGACGGCGAGCGCCTGCGCGATCGGGCGCAGAGCGATGAGCGAGCCCGAGCCAGCGGCAAGATGGCGCAGCAGGACCGGCAGGAGGTCGGGGCGTCGGATGTCGACGAGGTCGGGGACGTCGCGGGCCACGAGCGCGGTGACGTAGTCCTCGTGCCAGGCTCGGCGGCGGCGAGACGAGCGCTCGACGGCCGCGGGAAAGCCGCCGGCCGCGATCCTCTCGGCGTGCGCCTGGCGACCGACGGCGTCGGTCTCGAGACGGGGCGGCTCGCCGCCCTCCCAGAGCGCGTCGAGCCATCCCGGCACCGGAGTGCGGGCCCGTTCGGCCTGCGTGAACGGGCGCAGCGGCACGCGCTCGACTCGGCCGGCGAGTGAGTCGCCCACCCGCGGTGCGAGCAGGAGGTTGGCCGACCCGCTGACCAGGAAGCGCCCAGGCCGCGGATCGCGGTCCACCTCCGCCTTCAGCGCGAGCACGAGCCCAGGCACCCGCTGGAGCTCGTCGATGAACGCACCGTCCCGCAGCCCCGCGACGAAGCCCGTCGGATCCTGCTCGGCGGCATTCGCGACCGCCGCGTCGTCGAGCGTCACTCCGCGCAGGCCGCGATCCGCGGCGATCCCCGCACAGAGCGTCGACTTGCCCGCCTGGCGGGGACCTTCGACGGTCACGATCCGCGTGTCGGCGAGCGCTTCCGCCACACGGGCGGCGGCATGCCGGGGGACGACCGTGGGCTGGCTCATCCGGAGAATGATACCGGCTGATCCGGAATGAAATTCCGGTTATTCCGGAATTATCGGTCGGATACTTCGGTACCCCGTACGCGCCACCGGCTCCGGTGATCCGCAACGAGGCGGGATCGACCGGAGCCGGTTCGGCACGGGAGGTACGGCGCTCGCGTCTATCGCTTCTTCTTCGCGGGCGCCTTCTTCGGGACAGCCCTCTTCGCCGGCTGCGCGGAGTAGGCCACGGTCGCCTTCTTCGCGCCCTTGGAGAGGAACGACACCCGCAGCCGGACGTCCTGCTTGGCCCTGCGCATCTGACGGCCCTTCGTGGTCAGCTTGACGGCGAGCGTGGCGCTCGTGACGCCCGCGGTCTTGATCGTCCGCGAGGTGGTCCTCACGCCGGTGCCCGAGATCGTGATCCTGCCCGGCCCGGTGAACCCGGTGACCTTGGCGTCCACCTTCGTCGCGGTGAACGCCCGTGCGACCGCGAGCACGCAGTCGGGCGTGGCGATCCGCGCGTAGCCGTCGGACCGCTTGCCGTTCTGGCCGACCATGCTCATGAACATCTGCTGGTCCTCGGAGCACAGGTTCTTCTGGTGGGTGACGACGAGGATGCCGTGATCGCCGCCGTCGAGGCTCAGCGTGAAGTCGCTGATCGGCGCGTCCGGCACCATCGCGAACGTGGTGACGAGCTGATCGTCGTCGTTCACGTCGCTGGTCGCCCGCAGGTCGATCTCGATCCCGGCGCTGGTGCCCGACCCGTGCAGCTTCAGCAGCAGCGTCGGCAGCGTCCGGATCGCCTGGCCCTTCGCGTTGAAGCGCACGCCCTTGACGAAGTACACCTTGCCCGTCAGCGGCTCGGCGAGCACCGGCGTGTGCGCGACCGCCGAACCGACGACCGAGCTCTCCGGGCAGTCACTCGCCAGGCCACCCTCGTAGGAGCACAGCGCCTCCGCGTTGTCCGGGTCGAGCGCCAGCGACAGCGGAAGCGTCGCCTCCACCGACTTGATGTTCGCCTGCCCCGGGGCCTGGCTCACGGTGAACTGCGTGGCCGGGTGCGCACCGTCGGACAGGTTCGCCGACGGGTTCGCCGCCGCCCTCGGCTTGGGCTGCGGCCGGGACGACCGCGGCGTGGCCCGCGTCGCGGCCCGGGCCTTCGCCGTGACGCGGCGCGCGGGCTCGGGCGCCTGGTGGGCGGTCGCGGTCAGCGCGGGCTTGAAGGGCAGCGCTCCGCAGTCACCGGCCTGGAAGCGGTTGGACAGGTCCGCGACGGTCCCGGTCGACGACGTGACCCGGGCGCCGATCGTGGCCGAGTCGCAGCTCGTCGGGTTGCGCATGAAGCCCGGCCGGTCGATCAGGACGTTGATCTTCCGGTAGGCCACCGGGACCCCCTGGAGGATCTGCGGCAGCGGATCGCTCTTGGCGGTCACGTGGGCGTCGTTCCGGTCGACGAGCAGCGCCGCCCGCACGACGACGGTGCCGAGGTCGAACGGCCCGGCCTGCGCCGGCACCTTGATGACCAGGCTCAGTGGAGCGCCCTTGTAGGAGCCGCCGAGGTAGACCGCGGTCGGCGCCTTGCCCGCCTGCGGGATCGACAGCGGCGCGCTCCCCGCGCCGACGACGGCGGTTGTCGAGCCGATCCGCGACGCCGCGTCGCAGGTGCCGAGCGCCGCCTGGGCGTCCGGGCACTGCGGGACGCCTCGGATCGACGCGAGGAGGCCGGGCGGCAGCGTCACGTCGAGCCCGCCGACGTTCTGCTGCGCCGCGTCGCGCGTCACCGTCGTGCTGAACGACGGCGAGGCGCCCGCCTTCCCGTCGGTGACCCCGGCGCTGAGGCCGGGCGCGAACGGGAGCCCGGCGACCGAGTTGGCGCAGCTGCCGCTCGGGCCCTGGTTGATCGACATGTCGTCGGACGGGGTCGCCGTCGATCCCGGCGCCGCCCAGAACGTCAGCCGCGCGTTCGTCGTGAACGTGCCGCAGGTCATCGGCGTGCTCAGCGCCGCGCGCGGACCACCGATGAAGTGGACCTTGAGGTGGTCGAACGGCAGCTGCGGGTTGTTGGTGAACGTCGCCGTGAGCTGGCCGGTCGAGGCGTCGGGCTCGACCTTGCCGGCGAGCTTGACGATCAGGCCGCGCTCCTCGCTCTTCGCCACGATGTACAGCGCGAGCAGCGTTCCGAACGGGTTCTCGCCCTGGCGCGCCAGGTAGACGGTGCCCTCGACGGGATCCCGCAGCAGCGGGGTGTCGATCTCCACCGTGCCGATCTTGGCCGCGTCCGGACACGCGGGATCGTCGTTGTCGAACCGGAGCGGGTCGGTGCTCGTGACGCCGATCTCGCTCTGGGAGCAGGCGTCGAGCCCGTCCGCCGCGCCGGGCGCCACGACCACGCCGGCCGGCAGCGTGACCACCGTGTCCTTGAGGTGGGACGTGGCGAGGCCCGCGGCCGTCTTGAAGTACGCGGGTGCGCCCGTCGCGTCGTCGGGGTCGGCGGACATGGTGGTGGGCGCGACGTTGTTCTGGGGCACCGCGAGGTCGACGTCGAAGGCCGACGGCGAATCGGCGACCCTGGTCTCCGGCTGGAACGAGACCTTCGGCTCGAAGCTGAGCTTCTCGCAGCCGGTCACCGGCGGAGCCGGCGAGTCGGCGACCTTCCAGAGCGGATCGGTCAGGTCCGGGTAGCCGTCGGCGGTGCGGGCCACGTCCTGCCACGAGTCCATCTGGAAGCGCGTGATCGGCGTGGTGCCGTCACACGCCGTCGGGTTCGCGACGAACGGCTCGATCGGGCCCCACGACGGGTCGTAGTGGGCCTGGTCGGCGGGCGCCATGCCGCCGGGCGGGATCTCGCCGTTGTACATGCCTCCCTTGCCGGCCTCGACCTTCGGGCGGTAGATGTCGTGGGACGCCGCCCACGGGACGCCCCAGAACGTGACGGACTGCTGCAGCAGCGGAGCACCGGTGGGCAGCCGCTCGACTCCGGTGGTGATGCCGAAGTCCCGGTCGGTCCGCGCCGTGGCGGAGATCCGGATCGAGGTCAGCTTGCCGGCCGTCGGGATCCCGAACTCCGCGGTGCGCCCGTGGAGCGGGACCAGGTTGTAGACCGGCAGCAGCTGGTCGAAGGTGATGATCGTGAAGTTCGTCCGGATCTCGGTGACCCCGATCTGGGTCTCCGGCGGGCACGTCGGCGGGCTCACCGCGAAGTCCTCGTTGGAGCACTGCGGCACCGCGCCGGGGTTGCCGCCCACGCCGACGGGCAGGTCGATCTTGATGTCGCGCACGCTGCCCGCCGGGAACGGCGTGAAGGACGTGGCCGAGCCGCTCAGGTTCGAGCCGTCGCGGGTCATCACGAACGCGGCGGTGGCGTCCGGGTGGGCGCCGGCCTGCGCGACCGGAGCCATGCGCCAGGCCGGCGCCGTGAGCCACGGGTTGACGTCGAACCCGTTGAGGTTGATGGCGCCGGGATCGAGGCACTCGAACGGGTTGGCCGGCGCGACGCCCTGCGCCGTCACCCCCGACGCGAGGTCGCAGGTGCCGGCGTAGAACGCCTTCGGGCCGGGCATCGCGCCCTGCGAGTCGGCGATGCCGAAGTCCCCGCCGTACCGCGCGGCGTGGGCTGGGACCGCGGCCAGCGCGGCGACCAGCCCCGCGGCCGCGATCGCCGTCCGCGCGGCGCGGCCGTACCTCTGGTGGATCGACGTGAAGCTGCTCATGACCGGGCTCCCTTCCTGCTCGAGGTGGCTCGGCGGCCGGAGCCCTTCGCCTTCTTCTTGATGGATCTCTTGGCGGTCTTCTTGGCGACCGGGCGCGTGAGCTTGAGCGTCACGGCCTGGCTCGCCGCGACCCGCGAATGGGTCACCGCGACCTTGACCGTCAGCTTGTGGGCCCTGGTCAGCGACGCTCGCGCCAAGGAGGACAGCGTCAGCGTCAGCCGCGCGGTTCCGGCGCGGGCCAGCGTGCTCGTCGCCTTCGCGACGACCGTCGTCCGGCCGCCGGGCGTCGCGGTGGCGCGAGCGCTCACCACTCCGGCGCCGGAGGCCTGCACGCTCAGCGTGAGCTTGCCGGTGCGGGCCAGCTGCGTCTGCGCGGCCGGGCTGACGGCACCGACCGAGAAGCTCACCTTCGGCTCGGGCGCGGGTGCGCTCCCCGGGGCGGCCGGAGCGGCTGGCTGGGTCACGAACGCGGCCGGGGCGGCCGCCGGCTGGCACTCCGAGCCGAGCACGTCGCACTCCGGCGTGCCGGGTGCCGGGGCGGGGATGCCGCCGCCGGCGCGCACGTCGTAGAGGTCCATGACCGCGTCGATGTCCTGCCAGCTGAGCCGGTCGCGCGTCATCACGAACACGTCGCGCCCGGTGACGTCGTTGCCGCTGTAGTAGGCGCCCTTGTCGCTCGTGCCGGTCGACAGCAGCGAGAGCTTGCCGTTGCGCCACTCGTAGACGTCGAACTGGTCGTTGACGTCCTCCGGGACGAGGCGGCTCTTGCTCTGGAAGAACACGATCCGATCGCGAGGATCGGCCGGCTTCGTGGCCACGCCGAGCTGGCTGAAGCCGACCGTGACGTAGCCCTGGTCGCCGAAGCACTGCCCGGTGGGAGCGACGACCTTGCCGCTGGCGCACCCGTAGGTCCCGCCGGCGCCTCCCTGGGGCGCGTCGATGCGGATCAGCTTGTCGGCGTCCGCGTCGTAGGCGTAGACGTCGGCGCTCGTGGCGTCCGGATCGCCGGCCACGAGCTGCGCCGGCGTCGAGAACGTCACGAAGCGACCGTCCGGCGTGCCCTTGAAGCAGTTGTACGCACCGGCGGTCAGGTCGGAGCCGAAGTTGGCGTTGATCGACGCCGTCTGTCCCGGCTCACCGGTGGTCGTCGCGCAGGACGCGTACGCCCCGGTGCGTGGCAGCAGGCCGATGAACTCCCACCGGTCGGCGAGCGGCTTGCCGCTGTCGTAGAGATACAGGTTGATGCTCCCGCCCGTGGGGTTGTTCACGGCGCCCGCGGCGGTGGTGGTGGTCCCGTCCGTCGGCGCGGTGTTGGTCGCCACGCCGGGCAGCGGTGCGTTGCACGTGAAGTAGGCGCGCGTGCCGTCGTCGGACAGGAAGCGCAGCGCGGCGCCGGTGCCCGTCGTGCTCACGTTGCAGTCCGCGTCCCCGGTGGGGCCGGCGGACACGCGGGTGAGCGACCCGGCGCCCGGGTCGGTCGCGCTCGGGCCGCCGTCCGGGCCGGACGGGACGTCATAGCGGAAGAGGTCCCACGAAGTGGCGCTCGCGGTGCCGGTCGTGACGGGAGCCGCGCCGGTGCCGTTGCGGTCGTCGGCGGTCAGCGGCGAGCTCGTGCGGAAGAAGACGTGCGATCCGTCCGGCGTCGCGCCCTCGTAGAGCGCCCTGGTCATCAGGGTCGCGTCCTGGTTGGCGACCGTCGGCCGCGAGATCCACCGGACCACGGGATCGCCGCCGGCGGCGCGCTGGTTGAGGTACACCTGCGCCGGGCAGGCCGTCGCCGTGCCCGTTCCCGAGCAGGTCGTCGGAGACCCGGACGCCGACGGATCCGGGCTGGCGAAGAAGATCCGCGAGCCGTCGGCGGAGATCACGTTCTTGCTGGTCGCGACCTGGCCGTTGCCGCCGACGCCGACGGAGGCGCCGCGGGTGCTGATCGGCTTGGTATCGCGTCCGGGCAACGGGTCGGGGCAGACCTGCGCGCCCTGCTTGCCCGCACCGTCGCGGTTGGGGATCTCCGTGCGCGCCGCGCCGGTCCCGGTGCAGGCGCCGACGAGCCGGCGCACGCCGTTGCGGGCGAACTGGTCGCTGACGCCGCCCGAGAGGTCGTCCTCGTAGAGCGTCGCCGACGCCAGCTGGTCGAGGCTGCCGTCCGTGGCGCCGAGCTGGCCGCTGGACTTCGGCTGGAACAGCAGGTGCTTGCCGTCGGTGGAGATGCGCATCCCCACGGTGGCGACCGGACCCACGGCGCCGCTGGTCGAGATGGCCGGATCGGTCGGCGCCGCGAGCTCCCAGCGCCCGTCCCAGCTCGTCGCCCACATCGTCGCGGGGTTGACCGGCCACAGCGCCATCTCGGGGAAGAGCCGTGCCCGGGCGACGTCCGTGCCGCCCCAGCCGAAGGTCGAGAGGTCCGGGGTCGCGGTCTGGGGGTCGAAGAAGAGGTTCGCGCCTCCGTTCGGGCTGTACTCGGGATGCGTGAACGGCGAGTGGGACACCCAGCCGACGCTGTCGTCCTGGCGCTCGGACATCGCGTAGTCGTTGGGGTACTCGAACCCGCCCGGGGTCAGGTTCCCGGCCAGGCTCTTGGAGATCACCCGGTCGCCGTTGATCGACGGCCACGAGCCGCCGCCCGCAGCCTGTCCGTCACCGACCGCCGCGTACTGCCCGATGCCCTGCCCGCCCGGCTTGTCGGCCGGGGTGACGAGCTCGTAGGCGCGGTCGGCGACCGTCAGCGGCGCGGAGCGCGTCGTGAACGTGACGTCGGAGCCGTTGGTGACCCCGGTCGCGTTCTCCGCCACGAGCCGCGAGTGGTAGGTCGTCGCCGCGGTCAGGCCCGTGATCGCTTGCGAGACGAAGAGCGCCTGTGAGCCGGAGCCGACGGTGCCCTGGGGCACCGGCGCGCTCGCGCACGGGTTGGCCGCGCAGTCCGCGGGCCCGTACTCGAAGTGGTAGCTCGTCGCCTGGCTCTGCGGGTCGATGAACCCGACCAGGCGCGCGCCGTGGTCCTGGATCGAGTCGACCGCGGTGTCGCGGACGACCGGCGCGGCGCCGGCGGTCGTGAAGGTCGTCTCGGCGGTCGTCGCCACCCCGCCCCCGTTGGCCTTCGTGGCCACGAGCCGCACGTGGTAGAGCGTGGAGGGCTCAAGGCCGGTCACGGCCTGGGTCACGGGGTTGTCCGAGCCGACCGCGCCGGCGTCGGCGTCGGGCGTCGGGAACGCGGTCCAGCCTGCGGACGCGTCCGCGCGGTACTCGAAGTGGTACCCGGTCGTGAAGCCCTGCGGGTTGACGTGGCCGCTGAACGTCGCGGTCGTGCTCGTGAAGACGGTGACGGGATCCTGGCCCGCCGTCGGCGGGTTGGGCGCGCCGAGGACGAAGATGCGCTGCGGCGTGCCGGGGTAGGCGAGGTAGATCGCTCCGGCTCCGGCGGCCGCGGTCGAGGACGCCACCGCGATGCCGGTGACGTTGTCGATGCCCGCCAGCGCCGCGTGCGTGTCGAGCAGCGTTCCCGAGTTGCTGAACTGCAGCACCCGCCGCTCGGACGTCGTGGCCGGAGGCGTCCCGGCGCCGTTCGCGTACGCCTTGACGACGTAGACGTGATCGGTCGCCGGATCGGTGGCGATGTCGACCGGGGCGCTGCTCGAGTCGACGCCGTCCACCTGGGACGACGCGAAGCCCGACGCCGAGGAACCCGACGGCGTGAACTTCTGCACGCGGAAGCCGCCGGTGGCCTCGACCGTGTAGAGCGAGCCGCCGGAGTCGGTGGCGATACGACCCGGCTGGTTGGCCGAGAACTGCCCGCTGCCGGTGCCGGCGACGCCGGCCTGGCAGTTGCCGGCGGTGTTGGCGGCTGAGGCCGGGCAGGCCTCGAGGCCGGTGCCGGTGTCGCCGGGCTTGCCGGTCGGGATCACGTCCCACGCGAAGGTCGACACGAACGCGCCCGCGGAGCTCAGGCGCTGGACACGGCGGTTCGTGGAATCGGCGACCAGCACCTGCCCGTTGCCGGGGTTGACGGCGATGCCGCCGATGGCCGCGCCGAACTGGCCGGCGTTGGCGCCCGCCGCGGCGGCGATCTTGCACTGCGCGGCGACGGTGCACGTCTCGAACGTGCCGCCACCCGAGTCGCCGGTCCCTCCCGTGCTGACGACATCCCAGCCCGCGGCCCACACGAACGCGCCGGCCGAGGTGAACTTCTGGACTCGCCGGTTGCCCTGGTCGGTCACGTAGACCGCGCCGTCGGCCTGGTCGATCGCGATCGTCTGCGGAGCGTTCAGGGCGCCACCGGTCTGGGCGGTGGTGATGCCGACCTTGCAGTTGGCCGCCACGGTGCAGACCTCGAAGCCGCTTCCGGCCGCCGTGTCGACGTCCTGACCCCAGGCGCGGACGAACGTCCCGGCCGCGGTGAACTGCTGGATCCGGTGGTTGCCGCGGTCGACGACGTACACGTCGCCGCTCGTCTGGTTCACCGCCGTGCCACCGACGTTGCTGAACCCGCCACCGAGGGCGGGGGTCGTCGACGTGAAGCCGAAGGAGGTGACGACGGACTTCGGCGCGGCGGAGCCGACACCCGTCGCCACCAGCAGCACCGCGACCACTGCGGTCAGGGACGCCAGGAGGGCGCCGAGAACGCGGAACGGCGTGGGCGTGCGGCGGGCCGGCGTGGTGGCACGTGGTCCATAAGTGCCCTTACGGACCAGCCCAAACGCCGCAAATACGGCGTTTCGGACGGCGAGCGGCGTGGAGGCCAGCATCCGTGTGCTGAGGGCGCGCTCGTCGGCGCGGCCTTCGTTGGTGGTGCTCACTCGGTCTGTCTCCTTGGCCATATGACTCGGATGTGCGGCGGTGGTGGGGCAAGTGCGGTGACGGAAGCGCATCAGCGGCGTTCCTCCGTCGAGATGGAGCGCAGAGCGGGCACGACGGACCGAGTCGCCCATGGGGCGAACCTCGTCGCTGACGCGGTGGACGCGGTGGCCGCGTCCAGGGGAACCGGACCCATCTCTCTCTCCTCCGTCTCTCCTCCGGGCCCTCCGTGGCTGGCCCGACTTCCCGAATCGCCCCGTCTCCAGCACCGGCGTCTCGCCGTTCCTGGAAACAGTGCAGTTCCTGGAGTCAATCAAACAGCACGGTACCTAATCTTGTCAAGGGTCATTTTTGGCGAACCCCGAGCGACGCCATGCGATCACCGAGCTCGGCGGCACCGTCGACGGTCGCCCGCCAGCTCGTCGCGCGCCCGTGGCCGGGCACGGAGGCGACGAGCCCCTCGCTCGCGAGCCGCACGAGGAGGCGGCTCGCCTGGGACCGGTGGCGGATGCCCAGCGCGTCGGCGACCTCGCTCGCCGTGGCGCCCGGACGGCGCACCAGCAGCTCGATGCAGGCGGCGGCCTGCGGCGTCAGGCCGGAGCGGCGGCTCCCTGCCAGCTCGGCGGTGGCGATCGCCCCGCCGAGGCCGCCCGCGATCGCCGCCGACACCAGCGCGCCCAGGCTCGCCAGCACGGCGCGCTGGCGCTCCCCGACGCTCGGCGGCGCGAAGCCGGCGAAGGCCCGGTCGAGCGCGCGCAGCATCGGCTCGTCGCCGCGGACGATCGCGTCGACCGCCGCCTCGGCCAGCTCGGCGAGCGCGTCCCTCACCTCCTCCTGGGCGCCGCTGGCGAGCCCGGCAGCTCGCGACCGGACACGCTCGGCCGCGCTGCGCGGCGCCCGCACGGGCGCGTCGCCGCGGCCATGCGGGCGCAGCGCCAGCGGGGCGAGGATCGCCATCAGGTCGTCGCCCTCCCCCCCGCCGAGCAGCAGCCGCGTCTGCAGGACGGCGACGATCGCGGCGACCAGCTCGACGGTCGCGATCCGTGGCAGGACCGGCTCGAGGCCGAGCTCGCCGCGCGCCAGGTCCACCCACGGCGCGACGCGCCTCGTCGTCCAGCTCGGGTCGGCGGCCGCGGCCTGCGCGTCGATCACGCACAGCCTTACGTCGCCCGGAGCGTCGTCGAGCGTCGAGACCAGCTCCTGGAGCGCCGCGCGGACCTGGGCGCGCGGACCGTGCTGCCTCCAGCACGCGGCGCGCATCCGGCCGAGCAGCCGCGTGAGCTGGAGCTCACCGGCGGCGACGACGGCCGCGTCCTTGGCGCCGAAGAGCCGGTAGAAGGTCCGGCGGGAGATCCCGGTGCGATCGAGGATCGCGTCGACCGGCACGTCCGCGGCGGGCCGGTCCCGCGCGAGGCCGGCGACCGCCTCGGCGACCCACGCCCGCAGCAGCCGGTCGCCCTGCTCGCGGGTCAGGCCATGCCGCCGACTCCCTCCACCAGAGCTAGACACATTCATGTTTTCCGCACTCGTGCAGTATCGAACATTGCGGTACCTGATATGTCAAGCTTCGTAACCGGAGAGAATCTGCGGTCGTATTGGTTCCAGTGCCCCCTGACGATCCATCCACGCGCGACGACGAGCTGCCCAGCCTCCCCGGCCCGCTCGCCCCTGGAGTCGTCCAGGCCGACGACGCGACGTCGCGTCGGCTGCGCCGCGCGGCCATCGACGTGGTGGCCGAGCGCGGCTACGCCGAGACCACCGTCCGCGATCTGCTGCCGCTCGCGGGAATCGCGAGCCAGGCCTACTACGCGCGCTACGCGTCCAAGCAGGCGTGCGTGCTGGCGGCCGCCGACGAGGCGGCCGTCGCGCATCTGTCGGCGTGCGCGCACGCGGCGCGCGAGGCCGGCCCGGACGGAGCGCTCGCGGCGCTGATCGCGGCAACGCTCCAAGCGGCCGCCGAGCGCCCGGCGGTCGCGCAGCTGCTCGCGCTCGAGATCCACGCCGCCGGCGCCGAGGGCGTCGCGCTCGCCGAGCGGGCGCGGACGGCGTACGCGGGGCTGGTGGCCGACGCGCTCGGCGGCGACGACGGCGCGCTGACCCTCGAGGCGGGGCGGATGGTGACCGGCGCGGTCGAGCAGATCGTGCTCTCCCGGCTCCTGGCCGGCCACGCGAGCGAGCTCCCCGCGCTGGCCGAGTCGCTGACCGCCTGGGCGGCCTCCTACCGCGAGCTGCTCGCCCGGCCCGAAGCGGCCACGAGTCCGGAGCTCACGGTCGAGCCGCTGCGCCGCCGCGGCCAGGCCCCCGGCAGCCTCGTCGCCCCCGGCCCGGGCGGCCGGCGCACGCTCTCCCCCGGCCGCCGGCCGGACGGCCGCGCCGAGGTCGAGGCCAGCCAGCGCGACCGGATCCTCGACGCGGTCGCGACCCTGGTCGCCGACGGCGGCTACGCGGCGCTCAACCGGCGCGCGCTGGTCGAGACCGCGGAGATCTCGGCGCGGACGATCTACGAGCGCTTCGCCAGCGTCGACGACGCGTTCGACGCGGCGCTGCGGTCGGGCGCCCGCGGCGCGCTGGCCGCGGTGCTGCCGGAGCTGATGGCCCGGCCCGACCGGGCGCAGGGCGTCTACGCCGCGCTCGTCGCGCTGACGCGGTTCCTCGCCGAGGAGCCCGCCTACGCGCGGATGGCGCTGGTCGACGCTCCGGCCGCCGGACGCAGGGCCGGGGCGCTGCAGGACCAGGCGATCCTCAGCGTCGCCGCCGTGCTCGAAGGGCACGTGCGGCCGACGCCCGCCCCACTGACCGCCGAGGCGACGGCCGCCGGGATGTGGGCGCTGTGCGCCGGGAAGGTCTCCGCCGGGCAGGTCGGCGCGCTGCCGCGGGCGGCGCCGGCGCTGGCCTGGCTCGCCCTGACGCCGCTGGTCGGCGCCGAGCAGGCGATCGCCGCGGTCAGGCAGGCCCAGGCGCAGCCGGACGCGCCAGGGTCGCCAGCACCGTCGCCGGGCTGAGCGACGGCAGGCAGACCAGCGCGGTCAGCGTCTCGGTCAGGTCGGTGAGCTCCGGTGCCGGCTCGGCGGCCAGCCGGGCACGGAGCACCGCGAGCGCGGTGTGCAGGACCCAGGGGGCCGACTGCGGCTGCGCGTCGACGGCGTCGGGGTCCTCGGCACCCTGGCGGATCGCCCGCAGCAGCCGCGCCTCGAGCTCCGCGCGCCGCCGCCCGAGCGCCGGGTGGTCGAGCGCCGCGAGCGTGCCGCGCGCCGCGTCGGGGTGCGCCTCCGCGAGCGCGAGGATCGCCGCGACGGAGCCGCGGACGCGCTCGCGCCAGCACGTGCCGGCGTCCCACGCCCGGACCGCGGCGTCGCTCGCGCGGTCCAGCGCCGCCTCGGCCGCGACGAGCGCCACCCGCTTGCGGGCAGGCATCGTCAGCACGGGGGCTGCCGTGCGGGGCCGGCTGGACTGCTGTGCGCGAGCGCTGCTCATGCCCAACCTCCAATGGCTCCTCGGACGCCCGCTGGGTGGCACCCGACTCTGCTCGGCGCCGCGTCGTGGGACGGATCGCGGACGTCGATCGCGTCAAGCATGCCAGCGCGGGTTGGTCAGATGGGTTCGTGTGAATCGGGGTTTTGGAGGCCCCTGGAGCTCACTGCGAACGGGCGCGAACCCAGGCGATTCGGACATACATCCGTTTCTTATCCACAACTGGCCCTGAACGCATCAGAATCGTTCCGGCACCCACCGGAATGAGCGAACGCCGGGGTGGTGTCAGGCCTGCGGGCGGATCGCGCGCAGCGCCGAGCCACCCGCGATCGCGGCCCCGAGCTCGGCGAGCGCGCGGCCCTGCAGGCGCGCCTGCGCGGCGACGTCCTCGAGTGGCCGCTTCGCCGCGTCGAAGCCCTCGGCCGGGACGTAGAGGCCCGGCGTGAGCACGTGCGCCCCGAAGAAGCCGGCGAGCACGTTGCGCAGGTCCTGGAGCCCGAGGTAGTGATGCCAGGTCGCCCCGGTCATCACGATCGCGACGGCGCGCGCGGTGATCGGCGCCTGCGTCTCGCCCCACATGCCGCGCGGGAGGACGTCGAGCAGCCGCTTCAGCGGCGTCGCGAACGAGCCGCGGTACACCGGGCTCCCGAAGACGAAGCAGTCGGCGGCGGCGATGGCCTCGACCGCCGCCTCGAGCTCGCCGTCGCCGTCCGCCTCGGCGAGTGACAGCACCGAGGTCCGGGTGCCCAGCTCCTCCGCGCCCGCCAGCACCTCGGCCAGCACCGCGCCCGTCCGGCCCGAGCCGGTCGGCGAGCCGTCGACCGCGAGGACGTTCACCGCGTGCCCTCCAGCAGCTCGAGGACCTCGGCCGTCGTGCCCGTCTCGCCGAGCTTGGGGAAGATCCGCTCGACGCTGTTGTCGTGCGCACCCGCGTCCCTGTCGGTCATCGCGTCGGTGACGAGGACCACGTGGTAGCCGTGCTCGTGGGCGGCGCGGGCCGTGGACTCGACGCCGGCGCTGGTCGCGACGCCGGTGAGCACGACCTGGGTCACGCCGCGGTCGCGCAGCTCGGCGTCCAGCGCCGTCCCGTGGAACGCGCCCCAGGTCTCCTTGGTGACGAGGACGTCACTCGGCTGCCGCTCGAGCTCGGGGACGATCTCCGCCCAGTCCGGTGCCGGCGTCAGGGGCGGCCGGCTCAGCTCGGTGCGGCCGGGCGCACCGCCGGTGACGTTGACGAGGACGACCGGCAGGCCGCGCGCGCGGAACGCCGCCGCCAGGCGTGCGGATCGCGCGACGACGTCGGCGGTGGGATGGACCGTCGGCAGGCCGACGATCCCCTTCTGGAGGTCGATCACCACGAGGGCGGGCTTCGGGTCGATCGTCGTGAGCGTCATGCCCCGAACGCTACGCCACGGTCGTCGGCGGCTTCAGTCGCGGAAGGCGGGGTCCTTGCCGACCACGACCCGGGCGCAGCGCAGCTCGGGCCCCCAGTACGACGAGGAGATCGCGTCGTCGGGGATCGTGAAGTCGGCGCCACCGGCGAACGCGAGCCCGACCGCGGCGAGGTGGCTCGCGAGGCGCTCGAGGTCGACCGTCGGGTGGTCGACGGTCATGACGATCAGGCCGTCGTCCTTGAGCACGCGCGTGAACTCCAGGAGCGAGCGGAGCTGGTCGCGGACCGCGAGGTGCTCGAAGACCGAGATGCAGAAGACGCGATCGAAGGTGCGGTCGGCGTACGGCGTCCGCGTCATGTCGCACGCCGCGAGCCGCACCTGCGACAGCCGCGCGCGGTCGAACCCGGCGGCCGCCTCGGCGCCCGCCGACTCCGCGATGTCCGCCACGATCGCGTCGTGCGACGTCACCCGCGGGTCGTTATCGCACGCGTACGTCTCGCGCGCGAGCTCCGCGAGCCGGAACTTGAACGGGTGGCAGACGCCGCACGCCACGTCGAGCACGATGTCGGCCGAGCGCACGAGCTCGGAGGCCCAGGCGTACTCGTAGGGCCGGCTCCACCACGCCTCGGGCAGCGGGTAGACGACGTCCCGATCGCTGGGGTCCTCGCGCGTGAAGAACCTGGAGGCGCGGAGATCCACGATCCCGGCATCCTCGCGCATCGCGGCCTCGCCGCGTTCTCACACCCCGCTCATACCGGAGCCACACCTCTGCTGAAACCTCCCCCGGGCACGATGGCCGCCGTGCGTCGCCGTCCGGTGGTGCGCTGACTGGACGACGTTCGTTCCCCAACGCCCGGAAGGCGAGCATGCCCACGATGTCCCCGCACGCACTGACCCGCGCACTCACCACGGCGCTGATCGCCGGAGCCGCACTGGTCGCGATCGCGGTGCCGTCGGCGTCCGCGACCGGTGGCCCGTTCGCCTGCGACGTCGCGACCACGTTCATCGCCCAGGGCCCGAACACCAGCCTGTCCGCGCTCACGTACGGCACGAGCGGCGGCTCGTTCGCTCCCATCGGCGGGCCGGCGGGCTTCCAGTACAACGGCATCGCCTACAACCCGAACGACCACTACATCTACGGGGTCAACGTCAACTCGACGCAGCTCTACCGGATCGACGACGCGGGCACGATGTCGCTCGTCATGACGACCGGGTTCTTCTTCCCGAACGTCGGCGCGATCGACGCGGCGACGAACACGATGTACGTCATGAACTCGGGCAACGGCGCGATCGGGAAGATCAACCTGACGACCATGGCCGAGTCGGTCCTCGCGCTCAGCGAGTACCCGTACATCTCCGACTTCACGTTCGTCGACGGCCAGATCTGGGGTCAGAGCAACCAGGGCTTCCAGTCCCTGGTGCGCATCGACCCGGCCACCGGGCACGTCGACCGCTTCGCGGCTCCCATGCTCCCGGCGAGCTACGGCGCCGGCGCGGCGTGGACGTACGGCAACGGCAACCTCGGCCTCAGCGACAACGGGTCCGGGACGATCCTCCAGATCAAGATCGACGGCGCGAGCACCGCGACGCCGACGTTCGCGATCGTCTCGAGCCAGCCCGGTCCCGGCTCGCAGAACAACGACGGCACCCACTGCCCCGGCCTCGGCTCGGACCTGTCGGTGACCAAGGCGGCGCCCGCCTACGTCGACGCCGGCGAGCAGACGACGTGGACGCTGACCGTGCACAACGGCGGCCCCGGCACGAGCTCGGCGCACGTCGTCACCGACGACGTCCCGGCCGCCGTCACGAACCTGCACACGACCACTCCCGGCTGCACGTTCACCGGCCACAGGCTCCAGTGCGTCCACGGCCCGCTCGCCGCCGGCGCCGACACCGTCGTCACGTTCACCGGCGACGCGCCGCTCGACGCGGGCGCGACTGTGGTCAACACCGCGTCGGTCCTCGGCAACGACGCCGACCCCGACCCGAGCAACGACGAGGACAGCGCGACCACGCACGTCGGCGCCGAGCCCGCCGACCTCTCGATCGTCAAGACGGCGGACCCGGCCGAGGTCCACCCCGGCGACACCGTCACCTACCACCTGACGGCGCACAACGACGGCGGCGGCGCGGCCGCGGACGTCGAGCTGACCGACACGATCCCGGCGGGCCTGACCGTCACGAGCGTCCCCGCCGGCTGCACGCTGACCGCGGGCACGCTGCACTGCCCGCTCGGCACGCTCGCCCCGGGCGAGACGCGCACGGTCACGCTCCAGGCAACGGCCGACGCGGTCTCGCTCCCGGCCGCCCACGACCACCTGCTGACCGCGAGCAAGGTCGAGGCGCAGATCGACCTCGACGCCGGCCAGACGAGCGCGCTCGACCTCGTCTGCCCGTCCGGCGCGCGGATGACCGACGGCAGCGTGCGCGCCGACGAGGTCGACCAGGGGACCGGCACGCTCGCCGACGTGCACGTCCTGCGCAGCGAGAGCACCGGCCTCGACCGCTACTCGTTCAGGGTCGAGAACACGGGCACCGGCCGCGCGCAGGCGAAGGCGTTCGGCGTCTGCCTCGCGTCGCCGACCGGCACGTCGCTCGGCCACGCCCACGACCTGATCGTCTCGGCGCCCGCCACCACGACCGCGACCGTGAACCCCGGCCGCACGACGCTGCACGTCAGCTGCGGCGCCGGCCAGGTCGCGGTCGCCCCGGGCTTCGCGATCGGCGCCGGCTTCGCGCGCCTCGCGGCCTCCGAGCCCGACGGCACCGGCCGCGCGTTCACGATCGAGTCGGCCCTTGGCGCGGTCGTCACCGTCAGCGCCCGCTGCCTCGACCGGACCACCGGCGAGACCGACGGCCACGTCCACGCCCTGCGGCTCGGCGAGATCGACCGCGACGTGACGGTCCCGGCGCACGCGACCGCGACCGAGCGCGTCGTCTGCCCCGACGACGCCAAGGGGATCGTCGCCTCGTTCGACGTGCCCGAGGGGATGCTCGCGGTCGGCAACGACCCGCAGCCCAAGAGCCGCGACTTCCGCCTGGTCAACACGACCGGCGCGCCGCTCGCCGCGCACCTCGATCTGCTCTGCGTCGGCGACCGCACCGGCGGCCCCGCGGTGCTCGAGCGCCTGACCAACTCCGCGATGGTCTCGTCGACGACGCCCGACCCGGACGCCGATGACCTCGTCTCCGGCGCCACCGTGCTGCTGACCGCGGGCGACCTCGCCCCGATCGACGTCCCCGCGCCGACGCCGCACGCGTTCGCGGCGACCACGAGCGCTCCCGCGAGCTCCGGGCCCGTCGCCGCCGCCCCGTCCGCCCGCCGGCCCGCGGCGCCCGCGGCCGCCGCCCGCGTCGCGGCGGTGCCGAAGGCCGCGAGCGTGAGCGTCCGCGGCACCGCGGTGCGCGTCACGCTCACCACCACCGGCGCCGCGTCCGGCACCGTGCGCCTGGTCGTCGGCCGGACCACGGTCGCGACCGCGAGCTACCACCGCACGAAGGCGGGCCGCAGCGTCCTGACACTGCGCCTGACCAAGCAGGGCCGCAAGCTCCTGCACAGGAAGGGCGCCGCCCGCAAGGCGACGCTGGTCGTCAGGACCGCCGGCGGCCGGATGCGCACGACGACGGTCCGCCTGCCGCGGGGGTAGCGCGCGCGGCCGGCCGGGTGCGGGTAGCGTCACCGCGCGATGCCACGACCCGCCGAGACGCCCGCGCCGCGGCGGCGCCTGCCGCCCTCCGAGCGGCGCGCGCTGATCGAGGACGCCGCGGCGCGGCTGTTCGCCGAGCACGGCTTCGCGGGGACGCGGCTCGCCGACGTCGCGGCCGCCGCGGGCGTGACGAAGCCGCTCCTGTACCGGCACTTCGCGTCGAAG
>Ga0164241_10002098_pt1 | contig 22398 bp, 23 predicted proteins | sample OricomyardsoilBY_FD_108780 | JGI IMG/M metagenome (GOLD analysis project Ga0164241, IMG submission 108780) | Backyard soil microbial communities from Emeryville, California, USA - Original compost - Back yard soil (BY) | ecosystem: Environmental > Terrestrial > Soil > Unclassified | place: USA... | reverse complement strand
GCCCGGGTTCGAGCTCGGGCTCGACGAGGGCGCGGACGGACTGGTGGTGCACGGAGACGGGCTCACCTCGGGCGCGCGGTTCTGGCTCCCGCCGGCGTATCACGGCCAGCGCAACGCGGCTGACGAGGAGCTCAACTCCTACGCGTTCACGCACGGCGACCGTGTGCGGATCTCGCCCATCGAGGGCTGCGCGATGGCGTGCCACTTCTGCGACCTGCCGTACGAGTTCCGCTACCGGCGCAAGCGCGTCGAGGGGCTCGTGGACTCCGTGGCGCGGGCGCTGGCCGACGAGATCCAGCCGGCGCACCACGTCCTGATCTCCGGCGGCACCCCGCGGTCGGAGGACTTCGAGTACGTCCAGGAGGTCTACGAGGCGGTCATCACCGGGTTCCCTCGGGTCGCGGTCGACATCATGATGGTGCCGGTCGACGGGCTGATGGATCTCGACTGGCTCGGGACGATCGGGGTCAACGAGCTCTCGATCAACATCGAGGTCTACGACGAAGCGATCGCGCACCGGATCATGCCTCGCAAGTCCAAGCAGGGGCTCGAGCACTACCTCGAGTTCCTGGAGCGAGCCGCTGAGATCCTCGGGCCGGGGCGGGCGCGTTCGATGCTGCTCGTCGGGCTCGAGCCGGTGGAGAGCACGCTCGCGGGCGTCGCGGCGATCGCCGACCGTGGCGCCGTGCCGGTGCTGAGCCCGTTCCGGCCGGACCCCTCGACCCCGCTGCGGGGCCTGGCTCCCCCGTTGCGTGCGGTGATCGAGGAGACCTACTTGCGCGCCCGGGAGATCGCCGCCGACCGTGGTGTCGGGCTCGGGCCGAGTTGCATCCCGTGCACGCACAACACGATGACGCTGGCGGAGCAGGGCTCGGGCGACGCCAACTGCTTCCACGGGCATCCGGTTGTCGTCTGAGCCGAGGGTCCTCCAGTCGATCCGCGACCTCAGCCTCGGCGAGGTCGCGGACATCCTGGAGGCAGCGCGGCGCTTCGAGCGCGACGGCTGGATCCCACGCCAGCGGAGCTTCACCGTAGGGCTCCTGTTCCTGACGCCGTCGCTGCGGACCCGTGTCGGCTTCGCGGTCGCCGCCGCACGTCTGGGGGGCACGCCGATCGATGTCCACGAAGTCCGGGCGGGAGCCGAGATGAGCGCCTCCGAGACCGTGGCGAGCACGTTGCGCGCGGTCAGCGGGATGGTCGACGTCACGGTAGTCCGGACGCCCGGGGGCATCGCTCCGGAGGCGATCGTGGCGGCCACGGCGTCCACCTACGTGAACGGCGGAGACGGGAGCGAGCATCCGACGCAGACGCTGATCGACGTCTACGCCATCGAGCGTCTGCGCGGCCCGATCGCCGAGCTGCGGATCGGGATCTGCGGCGACCTGACGATGCGCGCCGCGCGCTCGCTGCTGCGTCACCTCGCGCGGGTGCGCCCGCGCGAGCTCGTGCTGATCGCGCCGGAGGCGCGCGGCGAGCATGGCGTGGCGTTCCCGCCCGAGCTCGAGGCGCGGGTCTCGCGGCGTGCGGCAGGGGGTGTCGAGGATCTTGACGTGCTCGTGATGATCGGCCTGCCACCGGGGCTCGGCCCCGGCAGGCTCTCGGACCGGGAGCGGGAGGCGTTCGCGCTGTCGGCGGAGTGGCTGGAGGCGCTTCCGCGCGACGCCGTCGTGCTCTCGCCAGGACCGATCATCGACGAGATCACCCCGGGAGCGCTCGGCGATCCGCGCATCCGGATCGCCGAGCACGCCGACCTCGGGGTGTTCGTGCGGATGGCCGTGCTGGAGCTCCTGCTCGACTAGCTCGCCGCCTGCGGGTTCTCCAGCAGCAGCGCCACGCCTTGGCCGGAGCCCACGCAGACGCCGAGCACGCCGTAGCGCTTGCCGGTGAGCTTCAGCTCGGTCGCGAGCGTGAGCACGTAGCGGACGCCGGAGGAGCCGAACGGATGGCCGATCGCGACCGCGCCGCCGTGCGGGTTGAGCCTGTCGTCGGGGACCTCGAAGCCGCCTAGCTGGTTGGGCAGCTCGCGCAGGACGCCGAGGGCCTGGGCCGAGAACGCCTCGTGGACCTCCCAGACGTCGATGTCCTCGGGCGCGAGGCCCGCCCGCGAGATCGCCATCGGGATCGCCCACGCGGGCGCGACGCCCATGATCTGCGGGTCGAGCGCGTAGACGGCGCTGGAGACCACGCGCGCGAGCGGCTCGACGCCGAGCTCGGCCGCCCGGCCCTCCGACGCGAGCACGATCGCGCTCGCGCCGTCCGACAGACCCGACGAGTTGCCGGCGGTCATCTGCGTCGTGTTCGGCTGCGCGGGCAGCGAGGCGAGGCGCTCGGCGGTGGTGTCGTCGCGGATCGGCTCGTCGTGCTCGAACGTCCAGCCGGGCTTCTTCTTCGTGCCGGGGATCTCGATCGGGTGGATCTCCTGCGCGAACCGGCCGCTGGCGCGGGCCGCGGCGGCGCGCGTGTGCGAGCGCAGCGCGAACGCGTCGATCTCCTCGCGCGTCAGCCCGTACTTGTCGGCGACGTTCTGCGCGGTCTTGATCATCTCGACGTACGCGCCCGACCCGAGCAGCACCGGGTTCGGCGGGCCGCCGGCGCCCGACCACATCGTGTCGAGCATGAACATCGGGCCGCGCGGGCTGAACGCGGCGTCGCCCTTCATGAACGCCCAGCCGGAGCGCGACATCGACTCGACGCCTCCGGCGAGCCCGACCCCGAGCTCACCGACCTTGATCGAGTTCGCGATCGCGATCGTGCTCGACACCGACGACGCGCAGAAGCGGTTCGTCGTCACGGCGGGGACCGAGTCCGGGAAGCCTGCCGCGAGCGCGGCCCAGCGCGCGATGTCGCCCATGCCCTCGTGGGCGGGGTTCACGCAGCCGGCGTTGATGTCCTCGATCGCGTCGAGCGGCACGCCCGCGCGCTCGCACGCGGCCACCATCGTCAGGCCGAGGAGGTCGTCGGTGCGGATGTGGGAGAGCGCGCCGCCGTAGCGGCCGACGGGCGTTCGCACGCCGCCGAGGATGAAGGCATCGGTCATGGCCGGGCATTCTCCTCCTCCGCGGCGGCGCCCGCACTAGAACAGCCCGACGGGCTCCTCGGAGTAGCTGACGAGCAGGCACTTGGTCTGCGAGTAGTGCTCGAGCATCATCTTGTGGTTCTCGCGGCCGACGCCGGATTCCTTGTAGCCGCCGAACGCGGCGTGGGCGGGGTACTGGTGGTAGCAGTTGGTCCACACGCGACCGGCCTGGATGCCGCGGCCCATGCGGAACGCGCGGGCGCCGTCGCGGGTCCAGACGCCGGCGCCGAGGCCGTACGGGGTGTCGTTGGCGATCTGCAGCGCGTGGGCCTCGTCGCGGAACGTCGTGACGGCGAGCACGGGGCCGAAGATCTCCTCCTGGAAGACCCGCATCGCGTTGTCGCCCTTCAGCAGCGTGGGCTCGTGGTAGAAGCCGCCGGCGAGCTCGTCGTCGACGTCGGGGCGGCCGCCGCCGATCAGCAGCTCGGCGCCTTCGTCGAGGCCGATCTTGACGTAGCGCTCGACGGTCGCCAGCTGCGCGGCGGAGACCTGCGGGCCCATCTGCGTGCCCATGTCGAGCGGGTCGCCCTGGCGCAGCTCGGCGATCCGTGCCAGGCAGCGCTCCATGAACGGCTTGTAGATCGACTCCTGGATCAGCGCCCGCGACGGGGCGGTGCAGACCTCGCCCTTGTTGAACGCGAACATCACGAGGCCCTCGATCGCCTTGTCGAGGAACGCGTCGTCTTCGGCCATCACGTCGGCGAAGAAGATGTTCGGCGACTTGCCGCCGAGCTCGACGGTCGAGGGGATGATCCGCTCGGCCGCGTCGTGCATGATCCGGCGGCCGACCTCGGTCGAGCCGGTGAACGCGATCTTGGCGATCCGCGGGTTGGTGGCCAGCGCGTCGCCGATCGTGCCGCCCGGCCCGTTGACGACGTTCAAGACGCCGGCGGGGACGGCGTCGGCGATGACCTCCATCAGCTTGAGGATCGACCACGGCGTCGGGCTCGCGGGCTTGACGACGGTGCAGTTGCCGGCCGCGAGCGCGGGGGCGATCTTCCACGCCGCCATCAGCAGCGGGAAGTTGAACGGGATGATCTGCCCGACCACGCCGAGGGGCTCGTGGAAGTGGTAGGCGTAGGTCTCGGAGTCGATCTCCGAGATCGTCCCCTCCTCGGCGCGGATCGCCCCGGCGAAGTAGCGGAAGTGGTCGATCGCCAGCGGCAGGTCGGCGCCGATCGTCTCGCGCACCGGCTTGCCGTTGTCCCAGCTCTCGACGACCGCAAGCATCTCGAGGTGCTCCTCCATCAGGTCCGCGATGCCGTTGAGCACGGCGGCGCGCTCGGCCGGCGACGTCTTGCCCCACACGTCCTTGGCGGCGTGCGCCGCGTCGAGCGCGAGCTCCACGTCGGCGGCGGTCGAGTCGGCGACGTCGCAGATCGCCTCGCCCGTGACCGGCGTCACGTTGGTGCGATACCGGCCTTCCACCGGAGCGACCCACTCACCCCCGATGAAGTTGTCGTAGCGCGCGGCGACGTCGATGTCGCTGCCGTGAGCGCCGGGGGCGGGGAAGGTGGTGCGCTGCTCGGTGGTGGCCATGGGACGACGGTAAGCGCGGGGCGCCGGCGATCCATCGGGGCGCGCACGGATCGGCGAGCCGTGAAAACCCGCACATCGCGCCGGGTGGATCCCCGATGGCGGGAAGCCCGCGCGGTGCGACCGTGGAGCCCATGAAAGCCGCCGTCGTCCACAGCTTCGCCGAGCCGCTCACGATCGAGGACGTGCCGATCCCCGAGCCGGGCCCCGAGCAGGTCCTCGTCCGGATCGAGGCGTGCGGGCTCTGCCACACCGACATCCACGCCGCGCGCGGCGACTGGCCGGTCAAGCCGAACCCGCCGTTCGTCCCCGGCCACGAGGGCGTGGGGATCGTCGAGCGCTGCGGCCCCGGGAACCCGCATGGGCTCGAGGCCGGCATGCGCGTCGCGCTGCCGTGGCTCGGCTACGCGTGCGGCGACTGCCGGTACTGCAACAGCGGGCGTGAGACCCTCTGCGAGTCCCAGCAGGACATGGGCTACTCGATCGACGGAGCGTTCGCCGAGTACGCGGTCGGCTACGCCCGCCACCTGGTGCGCGTCCCGGACGAGATCGACCCGGTCGACGCGGCGCCGCTGACCTGCGCGGGCGTGACGACGTACAAGGCGGTCAAGGTCTCGGGCGCGCGGGCGGCCGACCTGGTCGTCGTCTTCGGCGTCGGCGGCCTCGGCCACCTGGCGGTGCAGTACGCGGCGATCACCGGAGCCGAGGTCGTCGCGGTCGACGTCAACGAGGACCGACTGAAGTCGGCGCGGACGCTCGGCGCCGAGCACGTGATCAACGCCCGCGACGAGGATCCCGTCGCCGCGCTCAAGCGGCTGGGCGGCGCGCAGGTGGCGATCAGCACCGCGGTCAGCCCGATCGCCTTCGAGCAGGCTCACGCCGGCCTCGCCCGCGGTGGGACGCTCGTCTGCGTCGGCCTGCCGGCCGAGAACGCGATGCGGCTCCCGATCTTCGAGACGGTCCTCGGTGGCCTGACCGTCACCGGGTCGATCGTCGGCACGCACCAGGACCTCGTCGAGGTGTTCGATCTCCACGCCCGCGGCCGGACGCGGGTGGAGCGCGCGGAGTGCCGGCTGGACGACGTCAACGCCGCGATCGAGGCCGTGCTCGACGGCAGCGCGGGGACCGCGCGCACGGTGCTGCGCCCGCAGCCGGTCGCCGTGGCGGTCTGACCCGGAGGGGCCGGCGGTCGGCCGTGGTGGCCGGACCACACCGCCGGAGGGCGATGGGGTGGACCCGCAACCGCCCGCGACCGTCCTCCAGGCCCCAACATCCCGGGCCATGGAGACCACCGCCTACGAGACGCTCGGCGTGGCCCGCGAGGGCGGCGTCCTGCGCATCGAGCTCGACCGCGAGCAGTCGCTCAACGCGGTCAACCCGCAGATGGGCCTCGACCTCGTCGACGCGCTGGCCGACGCGGCCGGCGACGGCGACGTGCGCACCGTGCTGCTGTGCGCGAAGGGCGCCGCGTTCTCGGTCGGCGCCGACCTCAAGGGCGGCGGCGTCGCGACCACGCCCGACGGCCACCTCGACCTCGGCGGCCTGCTGCGCGACCGCTACAACCCGATCGTCCTCGCGATGCGTGCCCTCCCGAAGCCGATCGTGGCCGCGGTCCAGGGTCCGGCCGTCGGCGTCGGCCTCTCGTTCGCGCTCGCCGCGGACTTCCTGCTCGCCGGCGACTCCGCCTACTTCCTGCTCGGCTTCGGCGGCATCGGCCTCGCGCCCGACGGCGGCGCGTCGATCTTCCTGCCGGCGCGCCTCGGCCACGCGCGCGCTCACGAGATGCTGCTCGGGGGCGGCCGCGTCGACGCGAAGACGGCGCTCGACTGGGGCCTCGTCAACGCGGTCCACGCCGACGACGAGCTCGCCGGAGCGGCGATCGAGCTGGCGGCGAGGCTCGCGTTCGGCGCGCCGAGGTCCTACGCGAGCTCCAAGGAGCTGCTCAACCGCGCGCTCTACCCGGACCTCGAGGGGCAGCTCGAGCGCGAGGCGCAGCTCCAGGGCGAGCACGCGAGGACCGCCGACTTCTTGGAGGGCGTGCGAGCCTTCCTGCAGGGCGACACGCCGAGCTTCACGGGCAACTAGGGAGGAACGAGAGACATGGGGATCACGCTCACCGACGAGCAGCAGGACTTCGTGGGCGCCGTCCGCGACTTCTGCCAGCGCGAGGCCGGCACGCGCGAGCAGCGCGACGCGCTGACCGAGCACGGCAAGCACCCGCACAACGTCGAGCTGTACAAGCGGATCGCGGAGCTCGGCTGGCTCGGCGTGGCGACGCCCGAGGAGTACGGCGGCAGCGGCGGCGGCATGGTCGACCTGTGCCTGTTCCTCGACGAGACCGCGCGCGGCCTGCTGCCGATCGGCGGCTTCGGGGTGAGCTCGATCGTCGCCGGCGCCTACGAGCGCTTCGGCACCGAGGAGCAGAAGCGGGAGATCCTCGGCGGGATCGTCAACGGCTCGGTCGAGGCGATCGCGATGTCCGAGCCGGGCGCCGGCTCCGACGTCGGCGCGCTCCAGTGCAGGGCGCGGCGCGAGAACGGCGGCTACGTCGTCGACGGCCAGAAGACGTGGATCAGCGAGGCGCACCTCTCCGACCACATCCTGCTCGTCTGCCGGACCGACGCGAGCGGCTCCAAGCACGAGGGCATGACGATGCTCAGCGTCCCGGTGGACGCCGACGGCGTCGAGATCCGGCCGATCGAGACGATGGGCGGCGAGATCGTCAACGACGTCTTCTTCACCGACTGCCACGTCGACGCCGGCCGCCTGCTCGGCACCGAGGGGCAGGCGTGGGTGCAGCTCATGTCGGGGCTGAACGTCGAGCGGCTGATCCTCGCGGCGCTGATGGTCGGCACCGCGCAGCGCGCGTTCGACGACGCGCTCGCCTACATCAAGGAGCGCGAGCAGTTCGGCCGCCCGATCGGCTCGTTCCAGGTCCTCAAGCACAAGATCGCCGACCTCGCGACGGAGATCGAGTGCGCCCGGCTGCTGACCTACGACGTCGCCCGCCAGGTCGACGCGAACCCGGGCGCGATGTTCCCGCGCGAGGCGTCGATGGCGAAGCTCAAGGCCACCGAGGTCGCCAAGGAGGTCGCGCTCGCGGGGATGCAGATGATGGGCGGCTACGGCTACGCGACCGAGTACGACATGGAGGGCCACGTCCGCCGCACGCTCGTCTCGACGATCTACGGGGGGACGAGCGAGATCCAGCGCGAGATCGTCGCGAAGACGTACGGGTTGTAGTCGTCGTCGCCGCGGCCCCATCGAGCGGTCCGCGACGCGGCGTACGATGCCCTCATGTTGACGGTCGCCGAAGCTGCGGTACGGGTGGGGAGGTCGCCGGAGACGGTGCGCCGGTGGATTCGCTCGGGTCGGCTCTCGGCGACGTCGGAGCGGGGGCGGCTGGTGGTGGAGCCGGCTGAGCTCGAGGGCGTTCGCGACGAGCTGTATCCGATGCTCGAGATGCCGGAGGAGTGGAAGCGTTTCGAGGACGGCACGCCGGTGCCCAATTGGGTCGCGGCGGTGGCGTTGTCGCGTCAGGGTCGGTGAAGCTGGTCGTTGACGCGAGCGTCGCGGTTGCCGCCGCGGCGACGCCGTTCGGGTTTGAGCGGCTGCGTGAGTTCGAGCTGGTCGCTCCGCCTCTGTTGTGGATCGAGGCGGAATCGGTGCTTCACGCGATGCTGTGGCGGCGTGAGCTGCGTCTGGAACAGGCGATAGAGATGCGCGATCGGGTGCGCAACGCGCCGATCGCTTCGGCGGGTCCGAAGGCGCTCGCGAACGAGACGTGGGCGGTGGCCGAGGAGCTGGGCTGGGCGAAGACCTACGACGCCAACTACGTCGGTCTGGCGCAGCTCCTGCGATGTCGGCTGGTGACTCTCGACGCGCGCCTGCGCCGGGGTGCGGCGAGGCTTGGGTTCGTCGTGGGACCCTCCGAGCTGTAGCCGCTCGGACCTCTACCCGGCGGTTCCGCAGATCGGCCTCAGCCCGGGGTCGAGGGGAGCGGCGGCGACGTGGTGGCGCTCTCCGCGCACGCGCGCTCGAGCATCGGGTGCAGGCGCGCGACCTCGGCGCGGGCCGCCTCGGTGCGGCCGATGCCCGTGGCCTTGTCGACGAGGTTGAGCGCCTCGTCGGGGTCGGTCTCGAGGTCGTAGAGCTCGTACTCGGGCGCCTCGCGGCCGCTCGGGTCGAGGTAGACCGCGTACTTCCAGCGGGCGTCGCGCACGCAGCGGATCCGGTTCGGCTGGCCCGGCGCCTCCTGGAACGCGGTGCCGGCCTGGTGGTCGTCGTAGGTGAAGAGCACCGCGTCGCGGACGCCGTCGCGCTCGCCGCGCAGCACGGGGCCGAGGTCGTGGCCGTCGAACTCCGCGGTGTCCAGCGGCGCGCCGCCCGCGAGGCCGACGAGCGTCGGCACGAGGTCGACGAGCGAGACGAGCGCGTCGCTCTCACGCGGCCCGTCGAACAGCGCCGGGCTCGAGACGACCAGCGGCACGCGGATCGCCTCCTCGTAGGCGTTGAACATCTTCTGCCTCATCCCGCCGTGCGACAGCCCGAGCTCGCCGTGGTCGGAGGTGCGGACGATGACCGTGCGCGAGCCGAGCGTTCCCGGCTCCTCCGGGTCGCCGAGCGCGTCGAGCAGGCGCCCGATCTTCTCGTCCACGACACGGTGCAGGTGCGCGTAGAAGTCGAGGTAGCGCTGCTGGTCCTCGCGGTCGGTGATCTCGCCGAGGTAGGACGCCTGGCCGAGCTTGGTCATTGCCTGGACCGTCGGCTTGTCGCGCAGGTCCTCGTCGAGCGTCGCGGGCAGCGGCATGTGCAGGTCGGCGAACTCGGCGCGCGTGTAGCCGCCGGACTCGAACGACGCCGGGTAGCCGAGCACGTCGTGCGGGTTGATCAGGCACCAGACGAGGCAGAACGGCTCGGGGAGGTCGGCCTGGGCGAGCCACGCCTCCATCTGGCGCGTGTAGTCCTCGTCCCAGCCCTCGCCGGTGAAGCCGGCGCGGCCGCCGCCGAACGAGCTCTCCTTGGCATCGCCGCCGGCGTCGGTGGGGTCCCAGTCGGCGAACCCGAAGTCGCGCTCGATCCGGACCGGGTCGGCGACGCTCCATCCGTGGCCGTCGACCGGCTTGGTCAGGTGCCACTTGCCCTTCAGCGCGACGTGGTAGCCACGCTCGCGCAGCAGCGTCGCGAGCGTCTCGATGCCCGGCGTCAGCTCGGGCTCGCTGCCGCTCTTCGGCCCCAGCCGGAAGAGGCCCTTGACGAACGCCTTGGCCAGCCGCCAGCGCGGCACCTCGCCGGTGTAGCCCATCCGGATCGCGGTCCGCAGCGCCGACGGCCCGTTCTTGCGGTCGGGGAACAGGTCGCCGTGGGTGAGCGTCAGCGTCACGCCGTGGCGTGAGGGATAGCGGCCGGTGTAGATGCTCGCGCGTACCGGCGAGCACATCGCGGTCGGGATGAACGCACGCGTGAAGCTCATGCCGCGGCGGCGCAGCTTCGCGTCGTTGGGCATCAGCGCGTCGAGCCACGCGGGGTCGGTGGGCCAGTGCTGCGGCGCGCGCTGCTGGTCGGTGACGACGAGGATGAGGTTCGGCGGGCGGTCGGTCATGAGCGTTCCAGTCCACGGCTTCGGAGGAGCGCCGCGGCGTCCTCGATTCGGTCCTGTCCCCAGAAGAGCTCGTCGTCGACGACCAGCACCGGGACGCCCCAGTGGCCGAGCGCGGCGAGCGCCGCGGTGTCGGCGTCGACGCGCTCCTGCAGCAGCGGGTCGGCCAGCGCCGCGACGCACGCGGCCCAGTCGAGGCCGGCGCGCTCGCTGACAAGCCGGAGTCCGGGATCGCGGGCGACGTCGACGGCCTCGGCCCAGATCCCGCGACTGGCCTCGAGCACGAACTCGCGCGCGCGGCCGGCGTCGACCGCGTGCTGGGCGACGAGCAGGCAGCGCTTCGCGCCGGCGCCGATGGGGTCGTGCAGGCGGCCGAACGGCATCCCGAGCCGCCGCGCCTCGCGGTCGGCGTCGCGCAGCGTGTGCAGGCGCTTCGCGCGCGGGACGGCCTGGCCGCGCATCGCCATCGGGATCACGCCGCGGAACGCGACCTCGACGTCGAAGCGGTCGGCAAGCGCGAACGCTCGTGGCGCCGCGAGGTACGAGTACGGGCTGCGGAACGAGAAGAAGAAGTCGATCCTCACGACGCGGTCGTCCAGCCGAGGTCGTCGAGGCGCGCGGCGACCTGCGCGGGCCGGTCGTGGGCGAAGAACCACTGCCCGGCGACCCAGGCCGCCGGCGTGTCGTAGGGGCCGCGGCGGCGCATGCGCCGCGCGTTGCCCGCGACCGCGGCGTCGTCGCCCGGCGGCGGCTCGGTCCCGAGCTCGCGCCGCCAGAGCGCGGCGTACGCCTCGCGCCCGACCGCCCCGTCGCTCGCGAACCACAGCTCCCGCAGCGCCGCGGCGCACCACCGCGTGCGCTCCGGTCCGGACGGCAGGGTGGCGGCCCACCCGGCGAGGAACGCGACGTCGGCGGGCGCGACGGGCGCATCGCGCGAGAGCGTCAGCCCGGCGCGGGCGCCGAGGCGGCGGGCGTCGGCGATCGCGTGGCGGCGCTTGGCCTCGATCGCGGGATCCCCCGCCATCCCGCGCTCGGCGACGGGCAGCAGGACGAGGTCGACGTCGCGTCCGGCGACGCGCCCCTCGAGGTCGAGGACCGCGACCGCGCTGCACGGGTCGTCGAACGCGAAGAACAGCTCGACGCGGCCGCGGCCGCCGCGCGCTCGGCGTACCGCGGCGGCCACCCGCGCGGGCCGGTCGACCCGGGACGCGAGCACGACGGCGCGGGGAACGAGGCGGCGCGCGACGAGGTCGCGCACCGGGATGCGGGTCACGAGGCGGGGACCGGCGGCGACGTCGAGAGCGTGCGGCCCTTGGCGTCGAGTGCGCGCACCGCATACAGGGCGGCGGGCGCGCCGGGGAGGTCGACTCGGGTCTCGAAGCCGCTGCGCGGCACGGCCGCGGCGACCGCGAGCGAGCCGGCGTCCGCGCCGGCGAGCACCTGCCAGCGCGCGACCTCGGTGGCGCCGTTCCAGCTCGCGTAGACCGCCACGCCGCCGGTGGGCGCGAGGCGCGCCGCGGCGACGGGCTTGGTCGGCGGCGTCGCGACCCACGGGTGCCGGAACGCGCGGTAGCTGCCGTCGTCGACGGGCATCGCGGCGTCGAAGACCAGCTTGCCGGCGGGCGAGAACTCCGACATGAAGCCCTCGGACCCGTAGCCGACGAAGACGTTGCCGTCGGGCTTGACCTGGACGCTGCCCTCGCTCTGCGCCGACGTGGTGTTGTCGCGCGCGTACTCGCTCACGAGCTTCGCGGTGCGCTTCTTCTGATCCAACTTGAGCACGATCCCGCGCGAGTACGGGTGGTTCTTCGGCGGGCCGGCGCCGTCGTCGAACATCGTGATCCGGTCGCCCGACAGCGCCCGCGGGTCGTGCTGCCAGAAGAAGCGCGCGCCCGGGCCGAGCTTGAAGTCGCTCTTCTCGCCGCCGAGCGTCCACACGATCCGGCTGCCGGCGCGCTGCACCCGGTAGATCGCCGACGTGTTGCGCGCCGAGATCAGCACGCCGCCGGGGATCTCCTGCATCGCGTTGAAGTGGTAGAGGTCGAAGACCGCCGGGCTGTCCTTCGGCGTCACGTAGGACTCGCTGATCGGGATGTTGCCGAGCGCGTGGAACTCCCAGACGACGAGGCCGGTGGCGATGTCGACCTGCTGGACGATCGCGTCGAGCAGGGGGGAGAGCGTCCCCGCCGGGGTGCCCGGCAGGTGCACCATCACCGGCGAGTAGATCGTGAACAGCGCGTCGCCCTCGGGCGTCAGCTCGAGCTCGTGGAGGTCCATCGGGTAGCCGTTGCCGGCGCGCACCGTGGCGACCGTGCGGTAGGAGCTGTCGGCGAGGATCGCCGTGCCGAGGCCGAACGCCGCCGGCGTGACCGTGCCCTGCCACCACGTCATGACCGTCTTGCCGCGGTAGCGCTGGAGGCGGAGGTTGGCGGCGACGGTCGGCGGCGTGAGCTGCCGGAACCAGACCAGCTGCCCGCGGTCGTCGGTGATCATCGGGCCGCCGGGGCCGACCGGGTGGATCGTGATCGAGTTGGCGACGCCCGGATGAACGACCGGGGAGGGGAGCGGGGCGAGGAACACCGAGCCGCCGCCGTCGCCCGCGCCGCGGTTGACCGTGATCTTCGGCGCCAGCAGGCCGGGGGCGGTGACGAAGCTCTCGAGCTTGTCGGGCTGCGTCGAGGTCAGCGTCAGCGGCGGCTGGGTGACGCCGAGGCGCGCGACCGTGAACGAGTAGCGCAGCGCCTTGCGGCCGTGGAAGTGGATGACGACGTCGGCGCGCTCGCCCTGGGTCAGCGGCTGGGCCGGAAGGAAGCTCGCGCCGCGCTTGCCCGAGTAGGGGCGCAGCTTGCCCGCGTGCACGCCGCTGGCGGCGCCGGCGAGCCGCACCGACGCGATCCTGCTCGGCGCGATGCCGAGGATGCTGATCTGCGTCTTCGGGTTCGCGTCGGGCGTTCCGGGCGCGGGGGATATCGCGAGCGGCTGGGCAGCCGTCGCGGCGGTCGCGGGCGCGGGGCACACGACGAGGGCGGCGAGCGCCGCGATGGTTGCTCCGGTCCGGCGAGGGCTCGTAGCGGCCATTAGAACAGGTGGCGGGGTCCGCGTGGAGATCGTGGGGCAAGTTCCCACCTAAAGTCGGTGGGCGATGGAGAACGTCGCCGGGATCGACCCCCAGGAGCTGGAGCGCTGCCTGCGCGTGCTCGCCGCGGCCGAGGAGCTGCCGATGGAGCACCCGGACGCGGTGGTGCTGCAGCGCGCGACCGCCAGCCTCTACAAGACCGTCAAGGAGCGCCGCCGCCTCGAGCGGCGCGCGGCGATCCTCGCCAACGACGCCGAGGTGACGGCGCGGACCGCGACCGGCGCGCCCGGCCGGATCGACGACGAGACCAACGGGCGGCCGCTCGCGCCCGGCACGAACGGGGCGACGGCGGGCACGCTGATGCAGCCGCGCGCGTGCTACGTGTGCAAGGTCCGCTACGTCGAGGTCGACGCCTTCTACCACCAGCTCTGCCCGGCCTGCGCGGCGCAGAACCACCAACGCCGCGACGCGCGCACCGACCTCACCGGCAAGGCCGCGCTGCTCACCGGGGGCCGCGCGAAGATCGGCATGTACATCGCGCTGCGGCTGCTGCGCGACGGCGCGCACACGACGATCACGACGCGCTTCCCGCGCGACGCCGCGCGCCGGTTCGCGGGCATGGAGGACAGCGAGGACTGGCTGCACCGGCTGCGGATCGTCGGCATCGACCTGCGCAACCCCGGCCAGGTCGTCGCGCTCGCCGACAGCGTCGCCGAGCGCGGCCCGCTCGACATCCTCATCAACAACGCCGCGCAGACCGTCCGCCGCAGCGCCGCCGCCTACGCGCCGCTGACCGAGGGGGAGACGCGGCCGCTGCCGAGCGGCCCGCTGCCCGAGCTGCTGACGCTCGGCGCCAACGCCGGCGGCCACCTCGCGTCGCTGGCGCTGACCGACGGCGCCGGCGTGCTCGGCCGGGTCGTCACCGACGGCGAGATCGACGCCGGCGGCCTGCTCCCGGACCTCGCGCACGAGAACAGCTGGAGCCAGGTGGTCGACGACGTCGAGCCGATGGAGCTGCTCGAGGTCCAGCTCTGCAACATGACCGCGCCGTTCATCCTCGTCAGCCGCCTGCGCGCGGCGATGCGGGCGTCGGACGCGCGCCGCAAGTACGTCGTCAACGTCTCGGCGATGGAGGGGCAGTTCTCCCGCGGCTACAAGGGCCCAGGCCACCCGCACACGAACATGGCCAAGGCCGCGCTGAACATGCTCACGCGGACGAGCGCCCAGGAGATGCTCGAGGCCGACGGCATCCTGATGACCGCCGTCGACACGGGCTGGATCACCGACGAGCGCCCGCACCCGCAGAAGATGCGCCTCGCCGAGGAGGGCTTCCACGCGCCGCTCGACCTCGTCGACGGCGCCGCCCGCGTCTACGACCCGATCGTCCGCGGCGAGGCGGGCGAGGACCTCTTCGGCGTCTTCCTCAAGGACTACCGCCCGTCGGCCTGGTGAGCGGTGGCCCGTCCACCGCACCGGTTTATGGTGGTGTGGCATGGGCACACCACGGACGGGCCGCTTTCGCGCGATCCTGTGTCGAGACTGAGAGCGAGGAGATCGCATGCCGTCCGTCCTGCCGTCGCCGGAGGAGTACGAAGCGCTGACGCCGCGTCCCGGGTCGCCCGTGTGGCGGGCGTTCAACGACGTCCGCGCGCTGCACACCGCGGGGTACGCCACGCTGCTGCAGGTCGCGCACCCGACCGTCGGCGCCGGCGTCCATCAGTACTCGTCGTTCACCAAGGACCCGTGGGGCCGCCTGCTGCGGACCCTCGACTACGTCCACGGCACGATCTACGGCGGGCCGGCGATGGCCGGCGAGATCGGCCGCCGCGTGCGGCAGATGCACACGACGATCAGGGGCGAGCGCCACGACGGCGTGCGCTACTCGGCGATGGAGCCCGACGCGTTCGCGTGGGTCCACGCGACGCTCGCCTCGGGCATCGCCGAGGGCCACAAGCGGTTCATCGAGCCGATGACGGCCGCCGAGCTCGAGGCGTTCTGGACCCAGTGGCTCGACGTCGGACGGCTGATCGGCGTGCGCACGCGCGATCTGCCCGAGGACTGGGCGGGGTTCGAGGAGTACTTCGCGCGGACGGTCGAGGAGAAGCTGGTCTGGACGCCGGCCGTGCCCGAGGTGCTCGCCACGCTGGCCAAGCCGGCGCTGCCGCCGATCCCGTGGCTTCCCAAGCCGGTGTTCGCGCTGCTGCGCGGGCCGGCGGGGCTGCAGCTGCGCCTGACGACGGTCGGCCTGCTCCCGCCCGTGCTGCGCGACCGGCTCGGCCTGCGGTTCCGCCGCGGCGAGGCGCGGGCGTACCGGGCGATCGGCGCCGCCAACCGCGCGGCGGGGCCGCTGATCCGCGGGCCGCTGAAGGAGTTCGGGCCGAGCTGGGTGCGGTGGCGCAGCGCGGCGCTCGCGCGCGGCGACGTCGCCGCCGAGCACACGCGGCCGGAGACCAAGCCGGTCGCGGCCTGAGGACCGTCGGCGGGCGGTTCAGCTCGTCGGGCGGAAGAGCGTCACCCAGAGCTTGCGGGCCTTGAAGTTCGACGTGCCCCCGGTCGAGCTGAAGGTCAGGCTGATCGTGTGCGAGCCGGCGCTGACCGGGAAGACGTACGGGCGGGCGGCGAAGACGTCGGTCGCGCCCGCGGCGTTGCCCTGCTGGAGGTAGCGGGTCTCGTACGCCAGCGAGGTGGACACCATGATCTGCTGCGCCGTGCCGCCGTCGAGCTGGAGGCAGGCGCCGTTCGCGGTCGCGCTCGCGCGCTGCAGGTCGGCCTGGGCCATCACCTGGACGTAGCTGCCGGTGGGCGCGGTGAACGTGACGCTCGTGCCCAGCGGGGCGCCGCAGGTCCCGCCGCCGAAGTTCGAGCCGGTGCCGTCCTCGTCGTAGAAGGTCTCGCCGGTCGTCGTGCCGTCGGTCCCGTTCGTGCCGTCGATCCCGTCGAGTCCGTCGGTCCCGTTGGTGCCGTTCGCTCCCGCGGCGCCGTCCTTGCCCGCCGCGCCGGCGGGTCCGTCCTTGCCGGGTGTCCCCGCCGGGCCGGTGGCCCCGGTCGCGCCGGTCGCTCCCGGCAGCCCGCGCGGGCCGGTGGTCGCCCAGCGCACGCGCCGCTCCTTCTTCGTGCACTTGGCCGCGACGCGCAGCGCGCCGCCCTTCTTCTTCGCGCACGCGTTGACCTGCTTGGCGGGTGTCGACGACGACGCGGCGATCGCGAAGCCGGAGACGCCGACGGCGAGCGCGACCGTGGCCGCGACCATCAACCAGGAGGACGACCGGAGGCTCTTCATGGGCCGACGCTAACCCCGATGCCCTCCCCGATGGCGGAACGCCATTAGGCGCTGCGGGGTGCGGGTGCGCGGAGCGTGCGCTGCACGAGCAGCGCGGCGAGGAGCTCGGCGGGGCGCTCGTCGATCGGGTGGCCGAGGATCTGCTGCGCGGCGCGGACGCGCTTGGCGACCGTGTTCTCGTGGACGTCGAGCATCTGCGCGGCCTTGCGCGGGCTGCCCTGGGTCTCGAGGACGGCGAGGACGGTGTCGGCGAGGCGGCGCGTGGAGGCGTCGTCGGCCACGAGGCCGCCGAGCTCGCGAGCCGCGAACGTGCGCGCCTGGTCGAGGTCCCTGGTCAGCAGCGCGACGAGCGCGACGTCGGCGTAGCGGACGGCGCCGGGCCGGTCGCTGAGGCGGGCGACCCGGCGCGCCTCGAGCGCCTCGCCGTGGCTGCGGCGGAAGCCGTCGACGTCCTCGCCCGGCGTCCCGATCGCGACGCGGACGTGCTCGCCGGCCTTGTCGGCCGAGAGCGCCGGCGGCGAGCACCAGCCGGCCATGATCCCCGCGCGCAGCGGGACGAGCAGCGATCCGGTGCCGCCGACCCGCGCCGCCGCCGCCTCGAGCGGCCCGCCCTCGGCGTCGGCCCAGACGATGAACGCGACCTGCTCGCGACGCAGCTCGTAGCGCAGCCGCGTGCTCGCCACCGCCGCGTCGATCGGGTCGCCGTCGAGCAGCGACTGAACGGTCGCGCGGCGGACGGCGTCGGCGCTGCGGACCCAGCGGTCGCGCTCGGCCGCGTAGCGCTCCATGACCGTGCCCATCAGGACCTCGGCGGTCGCGTGCGTGGCCTCGGTGAAGCCCTCGATCGCGCTCGCGGCGCGCGCGTCGCCGAGGCTCTTGCGGATCTCCGCGACGCCGAAGCGCCACATCACGTGCTGCCCGATCCGGTAGCCGCGGGCGAGCTCGGTCAGCGGGACGTTGCGTCGCGCCAGCTCGCGGGCGTACGCGGTCGCCTGGGGCGGCGGCTCGACGCCCTCGAGCGCGACGTTCCCACGCGTGATCTCGGCGACCAGCACGAGGTTCGCGGCGGAGCTGCTCCGCGCCAGCGCGCGGAGGTCCGGATCCTGGCGCAGCAGCGGCGTCTCCCGCTCGACCGCCTTGATCGCGAGCTCGGTCAGCGTCTCCAGCCCGCGCTCGGTGAGCGCGGCTTCCAGCACGTCACGCCACGTCGCGATGCTCGCCACAAGCGTGGAGGTTATGCGGTGTGGTCGCGCCACACCAGGCGCGGCAGCCGCTCCTACCGGCTGCCACCCGACGATCTCACGGTGTGCGGGCGTTCGCGCCGAAGCACGCCTGGGCTTGGTCGATCAGCTCGAGCGACGGATCCATGGCGAACATCACGAACGAACGGGACTGGTCACGGCCGGTCAGCTGCGCAACGGGGTCACTCGCCGCGGCAACGGGATGGGCAGCCCAGAGGATCCAGCGGTCGCCGGGCCTCGTCCCTCCGGCCGGCGTCGTCCAGACGTCCACCGTCAGGCGGTCCGCGGTCAGGGCCGCGAAGCCCGAGTCGTTCGCGAGGCCGAGCTCTCGAGCCTTGACGAAGAAGTCGAGGTCGTTCGTGCTGCGGGCGCGCACGGCCCCGGCGTGCTCGAGGCACGTGGCCGCCGCGAACTCGCGCAGCGGGCGCGGCTCGCTCGCGGTCCGTGTCCCCTTCGAGCATCCCGCTCCGGTGGCCAGGAGCGCACAGGCGACGATCGCGGTCGCCCGACGCGGCGAGACGAGCCTCCGCATCTCAGCCGCGGCCGAGGTCCGCGCGGGCCTTGGATCGAGCGCGCCAGTGCGCGATCCGCAGCGTCACGATGACGCCGGTGACGGCGATCTCACCGGAGACGCCGATCAAGAGCCACGCGATCCCGAGGATGTGCAGCGGCAGCCAGTCTGATCGTTGGGCGAAGTAGCCGAGCCAACCGAGCACGAAGAGGACCTCCGCCGAGAGCTTGAGCGCTCGCACCTTCCCAATGATGCCGGAGAGCCGAGGGTCCCGTCAGCGCGACGCGTTTTGAACTGCTCATGCTGATCATTTAGAGTGTTTACGCGCCAGCTCGTGTCACAACCACTTCTCCGATCGCACTGAAGGAATGTTGTTCTAGATGTCGTTATCGATCGAATGGGGTTGACGATAGATGATGAGGCATGGACGAGCGAGACGGTTGAGGGTCGTTTTGTCGGCCTGCTTGATGGCAGGTGCATTGGGCTTGTCGGTCGTCTCCGCTGCAAGCGCCGGCGATGACTGGGTGATCAACAACGGCTGGCTCTACGTCGGGGGGGCTTGGGCCACCGGGCCAGCGCATAGCTTGACCAAGATCGAGGGGGCGGGGATCAACGGCATCTGCGTCAACGCGATCGACGTGAACGGCGGTGGGCTCGCGACGTCCTGGGCGTGCACGTCGGGCTCCATGGTCAACACCCACATCGACTTCTGCGGCTGCGTGCTCAGAGACGGAACGGCCAAGGCGTACCTGTCGGATACCTACGGCAGCGCGCACCAGTACTGGTAGAGAGCAAGGAGATCCAGATGATGATGACCATGAAGACCCAGGCCTCCCGCGTCGTCGCGCTCGCGGTCGTGCTTGCCCTGCCGCTCTGCGCCGCCGGCTCGTCGAGCGCGCGTCCGACCGTGGAGCGGACGGGGCCGGCGAAGGCCCAGCCGTGCAAGAAGGCCAAGAAGAAGCGCTGCGCGTCGAAGCTCCGGCAGACGGATGGACCGGCGCTCTCGTCGGTGCCGGCCGAGCAGGTCGAGGCGTTCGAGGTGCTGGCCGGACCGGCGCTCTCGTCGGTGCCGGCGATCGTGTCGCGCAGCGTCGCCAACGGCGGTGATCGCGAGCGCTTCGGTCTCGATCCAGCGCAGACCCGGAGCATGACGGTCGGTCGCGAGGTGATCTACGTCGTCCCGGGAAGCCGAGGGCTGTGCATCGAGGTGCCGACGGGGATCGGTGCCTGCGCGTCCACCGCGGCCGCGGTCGCCGGGCAGCTCTCGGTGATCTCGATCCCGGCGGCGCCCGGCCGTGCCAAGGAGACCGGGTCCGGCGTAGGTCCCGGCCCCGTGACGTGGTACGGGCTCGCTCCCGACGGTGTCGCGACCATCGTCGGATTGACCGTGTCCGGCGTGTCCGTGGCGGCGACGCAGAGCGGCAACGGCTACGTCATCAAGGCGGACGAGCCGATCGCGTCGGCCACGCTCGGGCGGCCTGGGCAGTCGCCGCTGACGGTCGGCTGAACGAAGACGCGGCCCACGGCCGTGGCGGCGAGAGCCTGCTGCGGCCGTGGCCGTCGCGCCCCCGCTACTCCACGAGGTCGGCGATCGAGTCGACGATCCGCGAGGGGCGGTAGGGGAAGCGCTCGGTCTCCTCGGCCGTGGTGACACCGGTGAGGACGAGGACAGTCTGGAGGCCGGCTTCGAGGCCGGCGATGACGTCGGTGTCCATGCGGTCGCCGACCATCGTGGTCGACTCGGAGTGGGCGTCGATGCGGTTCAGCGCGGTGCGCATCATCAGCGGGTTGGGCTTGCCGACGTAGTAGGGCTCGGCGCCGGTCGCGCGGGTGATGAGGGCGGCGACGGAGCCGGTCGCGGGGAGGGGGCCGTCCGGGCTCGGGCCGGTCGGGTCGGGGTTCGTGGCGATGAAGCGCGCGCCGCCGGCGATCAGGCGGATCGCGTGGGTGATGCGCTCGAAGCTGTACGTGCGGGTCTCGCCGAGGACGACGTAGTCGGGGTCGCGCTCGGTGAGCGTGTAGCCGACGGCGTGCAGCGCGGTGGTGATCCCGGCCTCGCCGATGACGTACGCGCTGCCGCCCGGCCGCTGGTCGGCGAGGAACTTCGCGGTCGCCAGGGCGGAGGTCCAGATCGCCTCCTCCGGCACGTCCAGCCCGCTGAGCCTCAGCCTCGCCGAGAGATCGCGGGCGGTGTAGATCGAGTTGTTCGTGAGGACGAGGAACGGGCAGCCGCGCTCGCGCAGCTGGGCGAGGAAGCGATCGGCGCCGGGGATCGCGTGCTCCTCGCGGACGAGCACGCCGTCCATGTCCATGAGCCAGGAGCGGGACGGCGTGTCGCCGGGCATGGCGCGGAGACTAGACGACGTCGATCAGGACCTTGCCGACCGCGCCCCGCTCGACGGCGTCGTGCGCCGCGGCCGTCTCGTCGAGGGAGAAGCGGACCGGCGGCAGCGCCGTCAACGCGCCGTCTTCCAAGGCCGCCGTGATGTCGGCGACGGCCTGCGCCTTCGCCTCGTCCGGCATCGTGTAGACGAGCACGAGCTCGAGCCTGCCGTTGAGGAGCATCAGCGCGCGCGGGCTCGGGAGTGGGTCGGGGCCGACGTTGTAGGAGCTGATCGTGCCGCCGCCGGCGAGGACCTTCGCGTCGGCCTCGAGGTTCCTGACGAGGTCGACCTCGACGATCCGCCGCACCCCGTCGGGCGCCCACGCGCGGACGGCTTCGGCGACGTCCTCGTCGCGGTAGCTCACGACCAGGTCGGCGCCCGCGGCGCGCGCGAGCGTGGCCTTCTCCTCGGAGCTGACGGTCGTGGCGACCCGCGCGCCCGCCCAGCGCGCGAGCTCGATCGCGGCGTGCCCGACCGCGCCCGCGCCACCGTGGACGAGCACCGACTCGCCGCTGAGCGGCCCGTCCGCGAACAGGCAGCGATGCGCGGTCATCGCGGGGATGCCGAGCCCGGCGCCGAGGTTGAGCGAGATCCCGTCGGGGAGCGCGACCGCCCGCTCGCCGGCGATCGCGATCAGCTCGGCGGCGGTCCCCTGCGCACGCTGCCACTGCGCCTGCCAGAGCCATACGCGCTCGCCGACGCGGCCGGGGTCGACGCCCGCGCCGACCGCCACGACCTCCCCGGCGCCGTCCTGGTCGGGCACGACCCAGTCGAGCCCCGCCACGGTGAGCCCGCCGGCGCGGCGCGACTTCCAGTCGGTCGGGTTGACCCCGGAGACCGCGACGCGGACGAGCACCTCGCCGTCACCCGCCGCCGGCTCCTCCAGGTCGTCGACGACCGCGATGACACCGGCGTCGTCCCCCGACGTCCGGTACCGCGCCGCGCGCACGCGCGGCTAGTCCTTGTTCCGGTTGCGGTGCGAGCGGATCAGCACGAGCCGGTCGGCGAGCGCGCCGACCGCGGCGCTGGCCACGATCACGACGATCAGCGGCGAGCGGCCGGTGCTGACGATCCAGTTGACCTTGACGTCGTCGAAGTTGAGCACTGCGAAGACCGCCAGCAGCGCGCCGATGGCGAGCGCGGAGTAGGTCTTCGCCTGCTCCTTCTTCTGCTTCTTGGCCTCCGCCTTGACGGTGGTCTGGATGACTTCGTCTTCGGCCATCCCGACAGGATGCCACGGCGGGCCTCAGCGCACGCAGTGCATCGGCAGGCCGGTCGCGTCGCAGGCGTGGCCGGCGGCGTGGGGCTTGGCCCGCGGCTTGTCGCGCAGCACGAGCCTCGTCGACGGCTTGACCGCGATCGTCAGCAGCTTCGCGCCGGCGTCGTCGAGCGGCAGCTTCTCGTAGCGGTCGACGTGGATGAGCTGGCTGAAGCGGAACGGGTGCTCGCCGGTCTGGCCCCAGGACAGCCGCGCCTGGACCGGGACGAACGTGTCCGCGTCGACGTCGTAGGCGACCGAGCGCGTGAACTTGCGCACGGTGGACGACGCGACGAGGCGGTGGACCTTGCGGCCGTTCACGACGATCTCGCCGGCGTCCCCAGTACCGGCCTTCGCGGTCGCCGATCTTGCCGACCCGTGCGCGCGCCGCCGGCTCGGACACGCCGAGCCGCTCGATCCCCAGCCGGCGCATTGCG
>Ga0164241_10002097_pt1 | contig 22401 bp, 21 predicted proteins | sample OricomyardsoilBY_FD_108780 | JGI IMG/M metagenome (GOLD analysis project Ga0164241, IMG submission 108780) | Backyard soil microbial communities from Emeryville, California, USA - Original compost - Back yard soil (BY) | ecosystem: Environmental > Terrestrial > Soil > Unclassified | place: USA... | reverse complement strand
GTCGTCGCGGGCGGACACGAACGAGCCGGGGGCCAGCTTGTCCTCCCCGAACCCGGTGACGTAGTAGCGCGCGCCGATCAGCTTGTCGTTGCAGTCCGACGCCGTCCACGAGCCGTCCTCGCCGGCTTCGCACGTGCCGTGCCAGCCCACCGGCGGGGTCGCCGGGTAGGCGCTGCCCACGTAGGCGCCGCCCGACGGGTCGTCGGCGAAGCTCGGATGCTGCGGGGTGATCCCGGTGTCGATCACGCCGACGATCACGCCCTCGCCCGCGTGGTCGGCGCCGCCGAAGCGGCCCCACAGGCCGGTGGGCAGGCCGAGGTACGCGGCGCCGTCGCCGTGCGTGCCGCCCAGCCAGGCCTCGACGGCGCTGCCGTCCGCCGGATCGGGCGCGGCCTGGACGGTCGACCGGCCGTTCGGCCACACGTGCGCGACGTCGGGCGAGGCGCGCAGCTCGGCCACCTGGGCCGGGGTCAGCCGGGCCGCGAAGCCGGCCAGCGCCGTGCGGTAGCGGTACTCGACGGTGGGGGCCGGGCCGCCGAGGTCGTCCAGGACCTGGGCCTCCTGGTCGGCGAGGAAGCCGCGGTAGCGCTTGGCGTCCGCGGACCGGACGTTCAGCTGCGGCGCCCCGGTCTCGGCCGGGCTCGTCGCGGGCAGGCCCTTGACGTCGCCGGCGTAGGTGGCCAGCGGGTCCGCGGTCAGCTGGACGATGTACGTGCCGCGGCCGGCGGCCGGGGCGGCCGAGGCCGGGACGGCGCCCAGGCCGGCGACGCCGGCGAGCGCGAGCAGCGTCGCGACAGCGGTGAGGCCGCGCGGGCGCGGGCGGTGTCCGGGACGCAGGCGGCGGCGCACGATCGCGTAAGCGTACGCCGTTCGGAACGACGGGTCGCCGGTCAGCCGCGCGCGTGCTGGAGCGGCCGGCCGATCTCCAGTTGACCGCCGTAGCGGTAGCCCGTCACGGACCACCGCATGTGCTGGGCGCGGCCCTGCGCGTCGACCAGGATCTGGATCGTGCCGCGGCCCAGGCCGGAGTGGCGCGTCGTCCCCGGCAGGACGGCGTTGCGCGGGTCGGTGTTGCGCGTGTCGAACGGACCGTGGGCGGGCTGGGCGGTCGAGTCGTAGACCAGCAGCGCGAAGCTGCCGTCGGCCAGCGCCTTGGGCGGTCCGGCCGCGATCACGGCGTGGCCCGGCTCCTTGGAGCCCTTGGCCGGCGGGATGGCGATGAGGTCGCCGGCCCGGATCCTCGCGCCCTGCGTGACCGCGGTCCACCACCGCGCCGTGCCCTTCGTGCGCACCCGGCGCAGGAAGGCGGCGACGCGGGTGGGGGAGGGCACGTAGTGCGCGCCGATGTGCTCACGGGTGCGCAGCTCGTCGTTGGCCTTCGGGGCACCGAGGCCGAGGAAGTAGTTGGTCATCCCCACGCAGTCGAACTGGTAGCGCCCGGTGACCGGGTGCTCGCGGTCCTTGTGCGAGTACAAGGTCCAGGTCATCGACGTCCACGTGTCGATCACCTGGGACAGCACGGGCGAGGCGGACGCGGGCGCCGGCTCCCCGACGACCTGCTTGGACGGCGTGGGCGGCGGGGCGGCCGCGGCGCTTCCGGCGCCCGTCGCTGCGAGCACGGCGACGGTGAGGAGGATCAGCGGTGCGGACCGGACGCGCATGGTGGGCCGATCGTACGCCGTCAGCCGCGCCAGGCTGCCGCCACGCGGGCGGCCTCGGCGTGGCCCTGCCGCCGGCCGGCCTGGGCAGCCGGCTGGATGCGCTCGGGATCGAGCGCGCCGATCTCGCCCATCGCCTCCAGCGACGGCGCGTCCGGCTCGAGCAGGATCACCTCGGTGCCGGCCGCGCGCAGCCGGTCGATCTCGCCGTCGATGGTGGCGCGGCTCAGCGGTCCGGCCCCCGTCTTCGGGGCGTTGTGGTCGACGAAGAGCAGGACGATGTCGTGCCCGGCCGCGAGGTCGGCGTTGGTCACCGAGCCGGTGCCGCCGTCGATGAACGGACGGCCGTCGAGGTGCACGGGCGGGAAGATCTGCGGGACGGCGGCGCTGGCCGCCACGGCGCGGCGCAGCGACACGTGGTCGGTGTCGCGGAACATCCGGATCCGGCCGTCCGTCGCGTCCACCGCGGTGATCCCCAGGTTGGGCGCGGGCCACCGGCGCATGAGCAGGAACAGGCCGATCAGCCCGACCCAGGCGCGCTCGGGCATCGTCTGCGCCTGTTGGGCCAGCGCGCCCGCGGCGATCCGCGTCTCCGCGGTGGCCGGGGTGTCCATGTGCCACGCCTCGGCGAACCGCTCGATCGTCTCCAGGTCCGGCGTGGGGAGGCGGCCGTAGAGGGACAGCAGCGCGGCGCGGGCCGGCACCCGCTCGTTCCCCAGGAAGCGGTAGAGCCGCTCGAAGTCGCGGTCGCCGGCCAGCTGGGCGCCGACCACGCTGCCCGCCGACGTGCCCAGGATCAGGTCGGCGTCGGAGGTGCGCAGGCCGGCGGCCTGGAAGCTGGCGAGCACGCCGGTGAGCCAGGCGACGCCGGTGAGGCCGCCGCCGCCGAGGACGACGGCGCGAGACGGCGAGGAGGGCATCGGCGCAGGCTATCGCGGCCCGATTCCGTCCTCACCAGCCCAACGGTGACGCAGGTATGCGTGTTGTACGCGCATACCTGCGTCACCGTTGGGGGGTTGGGCCGGTCAGCCGTCGCGGAGGGAGAGCAGCGCGTAGGCCGCCACCCGGTCGACCGCCACGCCGAGGTGGCGGAAGTACGTCGAGCGGCTCACGTGCAGGCGCTCGGCGGTCTGCTCGTGGGTCGTCGGCGGCCCGAGGTAGCGCTGCACGATCACGTCGTGGAGCAGCCGCTCGGCGGGGGCGTCCCCGAACGCGCCCTCGGTGGCGGCGGCGAGCAGGGCGCGCACGGTCGCCGCGCGCTCGGCGACGGTCTGGCCGCGGGCCAGCGGGCTGCGCGCCAGCTCCAGCGGGCGGTCGAGCGTCCGCAGCGCCTCCTTCACGGTGTCCGCCGTGACCTCGGTGCTCGCGCCCGCGTCCGCGTCCGCGTCGACCGGCGGCGGGGTCAGCCCCAGCTCCGCGTAGACCGCCCCGCGGTAGCCGGCGAACATCCCGCCGGGCCCGTGGTCGAGCAGGTGGCACTGCTGGACCTTCGTGTCGTAGACCACGTCCAGCTCGGGGAGGTGCACGGCCCCGACGTTCGCGGCGAACTCCACCGCCGCGGCGTTGGCGGGATCGATGGGCAGGTACGACCACCGCGGGTTGGGCAGGCCGGAGCGCTGGATCGCCGCGGTGTTGAGGAGCGGCAGCACGCGCGACTCGCTGGTCCCGTGGCCCTCGGTCAGGTCGAGCGAGTCCCGCCACAGCAGGGCGTTGCCGTCGGGGTGGTGCGCTCGCGAGTGGGCCAGCCAGCCGCGGAGCATGGGGTCGCGCTCCACCGCGGCGGGGGCGTCGCGCACCGGGATCGCGATGCACATCCCGCACAGGCGGTCGTCCTCGTCCCGGGCGACCACGATGCAGCGGGGCAGGTCGCGCACGATGGCCTTGGTCGCCACCAGCCACTCGCCGACGCCCCGGTGGGTGACCAGTGCCGGGACGTCGTCCAGGTCCTCGGGCACGGCATCGTCGATGCGCAGGTCGGACGGGCCCTCGCCGGGGATGGCCCAGCGCAGCGACTCGTTGTCCACCAGTTCGGCCAGGTCGGCCAGCAGCCCGGTCTCCCCGGCGTTGATCCGCCGGTACACGTGCTCGGCGATGCGCCGGCGCAGCTCGTGCTCGCGCTCGGTGCGCTCGCCTCGGGCCTGGGCGCGCAGGGCCGTGCGGACGAGGTCGTGCAGCGTGACCCACGTGCCGCGCCCCTCGGCGAACGTGCGCGAGCGCAGCCACGCCTCGGCGCGCACGCCGTCGACGCCGGGCAGGACGTCGGCGAGCAGCGCGGCGTCGACCCGGCGGGCCAGGGCGGCCACGGTGATGACGTCCAGGTGGCTGGGATCGAGCTCCGACTCGGTCAGCCGCTGGACGAGCAGGTCGGCCAGTTCGACGTGGGCGTCCAGGCCGCCGATGCCCCACGCGCCGCGGTCGCGGGCGGCCGCCGCGCCGAGCGTGAGGGCCAGCGGGGAGCCGCCGGCCCACGCCATCAGGTCGCTGGACGTGCGCTCGTCGGTCACGCCGTCGCGGGCCAGCAGCGTCCGGGCCTCGTCGCCGGTCACCGGGGCCAGCGGCAGGGCGCGGGTGACGCGCTCCCAGCCGCCCTGGAGCCAGCCGGGGTCGGGGTTGCCGCGCTGGGCGATGACGATCAGGCTGCGGTCGGGCAGGCCGGGGAGGACGCGGCCGCGCAGCTGCGGGCCCAGCGACGTCATCCGCTCGTAGGTGTCGAGCAGGACGAGGCGGCCCTGCTCGGTCTCCTTGCCGCCGAGCCGCTCCTCCAGCTCGGTGGTGGTGGGCAGGCCGTCGCGGCCGTCGATCGCGCGTGTCTCCCAACCCGCCCGCTCGGCCTGCCGGCGGACCTGCCGCAGCAGGGTCGACTTGCCGATGCCTCCGGGCCCGTGGACGACGAGGACGTTGGTCGGGGATCGGCCCGCGAGCACCTCGTCGACCAGCGCGAGCTCCCGCGCGCGACCCACGAATCGCCGTTCATCCTCTTGGTCCATGCGGGCGGCGAGGGTGCTCATCGAACGGTGACGATAGTGGGAGCGCGCAATGTGAGACGGTCTTGGCACTGTCGGATTCCCGCTCCGGCCGTAGCTTGCGACCCTCAATGTCCATCGGAGCGCTCCCCCGGGCGCTTCCGGATCCCCTGGGGGGAACCATGATTCGCAAGTCCTGCCTGCTGCTCTGCGTCCTGAGCCTGACCGCGTTCACCGCTGCCGGCTGCGGCGACGACGACAAGAAGACCGACAGCACGTCGACCCCGGCCACGCCCGCCGCGACGACCGAGGATTCCGGAGACACGAGCACGCCTGATACGGGTGACGCCACCGTAGACGCGGCCGTCCAGGCCGCCGTCGATCAGTGCAAGGCGAGCATCGACGCCAACCCGGCGGTCAAGGCCGACATCAAGCCGGACCTCGAGAAGATCTGCGAGAAGGCGGCCAGCGGCGACGCGGACGCGGCCCGCGAGGCCACCAAGGAGGTCTGCGTGAAGATCGTCGAGTCCTCGGTGCCCTCGGGCTCCGCGCAGGACCAGGCCAAGCAGGCCTGCGAGGCGGCGGGGCGCTAGCCCGAAGTCCCCCTGACGTACCGACGTACTGACGCACGGGCGGCGCGCGGTCTCATGACGCGCGCCGCTGTGCGTTCCGGCAGAGCCGCGGGCCCTACTCCTTCATGAGGATCGGGACGATGGCGGCGAAGCCGAGGACCACGAGCAGGATGAGCGCGGCGATGATCGCCAGCTTCAGCGTCGCCCGCCGGTCCGACGGCCAGAACGCGAGCTCCGGCAGGCCGGGGCGCAGTGCGACCACGGTGTAGTCGACGCGGGACGCGGCGGACCGCCGGCGCAGCTCGGCGATGCCCTCGGCGGCGTGTTCGGCGCAGAACGCGCGCGTGCGGGCCTGCCCGGCCTCGACCGGGCGCACCTCGTAGTCGGCCGCCCGCGTGCACGCGGGACCCGTCGCGTCCGGCGAGCGGTGCTGGCACGGCGGATGGGCGAGGGCGGTGGACACCCCGGGAGCCTGGCACAGCGGGGATCCCGTCCGCGGGGCCGGAGCGGGGTCCGTGGCGCCGATCCACTCGTCTATTCTGAAAAAGGGGGCTACTTGTTGTGATTCTTCACATGTCTAACCGGTACAAATTCAACCCGGTTCCAAGCGGCGCGCGGCTCGACACAGGACGTGTACGCTAGCGCCGTCTTGCCCCTCTTGTACGTCAATTCAATTCGAGCTTCGAGGCTGCAGATGCGTCCAGTCCGCACCACCGCCGCAGTTGCGGTGACCCTATCCACGCTGGTCTGCGGAGTCGGTGGGCTCACGGCGACCGCCGGTGCCGCCGCCCCCAAGGCCACCGTCGCCAAGGCCGCGTTCACGGCCAAGGGCAGCATCGACGAGGCCTACGTCCTTGGAGCCACCAAAGGCTCCAAGCTGGTGCTCGTCAACAAGAAGGGCAAGGTGACGGGCCGCGGCACCGTCGACCGCTTCGGCAGCCTCGTCTTCCGGGAGCAGAAGCCCGGCGCCGGCTACACCGTGCAGCTGCGCAAGGGCAAGAAGATCCAGAAGTCCAGCGCGTTCAAGGTCCTGAGCGAGAACAGCAACCCGCCGCAGTCGTTCTTCGACGGCAAGGTCCTGAACCAGGGCCTCAACTACGTCACCGTGCGTGACGGCGTCGAGATCGCCATGACCGTCCGCCTCCCGACCGGCAAGACGCTGGCCGACGGCCCGTTCCCGACGGTCATCGAGTACTCCGGCTACCAGACGGCGGCGCCGCACGACCTCCTCTCCAGCGTCATCTCCTCGCTCGGCGGGGGCGGCGGCGCGAGCGACCCGCTCGTGCCCGCCACCGGCACGGCGGTCGGCTCGGTCATCGCCCCGCTGCTCGGCTTCGCCGCGGTCAGCGTGCAGATGCGCGGCTCCGGCTGCTCCGGCGGCGCGTTCGACCTCTTCGGCCTGCCCACGACGTACGACGGCTACGACGCCGTCGAGACCGTCGCCGCGCAGCCGTGGGTCAAGGGGCACAAGGTCGGCCTCGCCGGCATCTCCTTCTCCGGCATCACGCAGCTCTTCGTGGCCGGCACGCAGCCGCCGCACCTCGCCGCGATCGCCCCGATGTCCGTCACCGACGACATCTACACGGCGACGGGCTACCCGGGCGGCATGTTCAACAAGGGCTTCGCGCTCTCGTGGATCACCGACCGGGCCAATGAGGCCAAGCCGGCGCCGGAAGGCGGCCAGCCGTGGGCCAAGGCCCTCGTCGCGGCCGGCGACCAGCACTGCATCGACAACCAGAAGCTGCGCCTCCAGACCCAGGACGTGCTGGGCCTGATCAAGAAGAACCCGTTCCGCACGCCGTCGCTGTTCGACGACCGGGCGCCCGGCGCGTGGGTCAAGAACATCAAGGTCCCGACGTTCTTCATCGGGCAGTTCCACGACGAGCAGACCGGCGGGCACTTCCCGGAGAGCCTGCAGTACCTCGCCAAGAACAAGAACGTGTGGATCACGCTCCAGAACGGTGTGCACGCCGACTCCCTCGGACCGAGCACGATGACCCGCTGGGCCGAGTTCCTGCACCTGTACGTGGGCGACGAGATCCCGAACATCCCGGGCATCGTGCTGGGCCTGAGCGGCCAGCTCTACAAGTTCCTCGCCGACTCCGCCGCGGCGCCCGTCAAGCAGTCGCGCTTCGCGGGCACCACCGACGTGGCGGCCGCCAAGGCCGAGTTCGCCAAGGATCCGCGTGTGCGGCTGCTGATGGACAACGGCGGCGGCCCCGAGGGCCCCGGCTCCATCGGCGCGACGTGGGAGCTGGACTACAGCTCGTGGCCGGTCAAGGAGGCCAAGGCGACCTCGTACTACCTGGGAGCCAACGGCGCCCTGGGCACCACGAAGGCCGGCTCGGCGACCAACGCCACGTACACGTCCGACCCGAAGGCCCGTCCGAAGCAGACGCTGCCCGGTCAGGGCGAGGCCGACGCCTGGAAGGCCCAGCCGCCGTACGACTGGGCGCCGATCGCGGCCGGCAAGGGCCTGGGCTTCACCACGCCGGCGCTGGCGAGCGACCTCGTCATCGCGGGCACGTCGAGCCTCGACGTCTACGTGAAGTCCTCGGCCAAGGACACGGACCTGCAGGTGACGCTCACCGAGGTCCGTCCCGACGGCAACGAGACGTACGTCCAGAACGGCTGGCTGCGCGCCTCGCACCGCAAGCTCGACGCCAAGAAGTCGACGGCCACCGACCCGGTCCCGACGCACCTCAAGCAGGATGCGGCGCCGCTGCCCAAGGGCAAGTTCACGCTGGTGCGGATCCCGTTCTTCCCGGTGGCGCACGCCTTCCGGGCGGGCTCCAAGCTGCGCGTGACGATCTCGGCTCCGGGCGGCGACCGTCCGCGCTGGGACTTCGACACCCTCGAGAAGGGCTCGACCAAGAACTCGGTCCTGCTCGGCGGTCCGAACGGCTCCAAGCTGGTCCTGCCCGTCGTGGCCGGGGCCAACGCCAAGGGCACGCCGCTCCCGGGCGCCACCGCGCTGCGCGGTGAGCCCAACCGCACGTACGCACCCGCCTCCAACGGCGGCTAGCACCAACCGGCTCGCAGGGGGCCCGGACGGCCGATCCCGCATCGCGCGGGGTCGGCCGTTCGCCGTTTCAGGCGGGGAGGGCCGGCGCGCGGGCGTCGGCCCAGGCGGCCGCGAACGCGGGGAAGGCGTCGACGTCGGCCTCGAGCACGAACAGGCCGCGGGCGGGGAGGCTCGCGCCGAGCTCGAGCAGCAGGGGCGCGAAGTGCACATCGACCGCCAGCGAGTGGTTCGGCGCGCCGCCCAGCAGCACGGGCACGGCCCGCGCCCCGTCCAGGGCGCCGCCGCCGATGCGGTCCAGGAACGCCTTCAGCAGCCCGGAGTACGTCGCCTTGTAGGTCGGGCTGGCGACGACGAGCACGTCGGCCTCCAGCACGCGGTGCACGGCGCGGCGGGCCTCCTCGTCGCCCTGGTCGAGCACCCGGGCGCCGAGCAGGGCCAGGTCGACCTCCTCGCCGAGGGACCCTCCGGTCGCGCGGACGAGCTCGCCGGTCAGGGTGCGGGCGATCGCGTGGGTGCGCGACTCCGGCCGCGGGTTGCCGACGACGGACAGGACGGTGGGCATTCCCACCAATCTACTTGAGAATGCAGGAGTCCTCGGCCGGGACGGCGTCGACGGCCTCGCGCAGGACCTCGGCCACCCGCTCGGCGAGCGCCGGCCAGGCCCAGCGGGCCCCGGCGTCGCGGTGGGCGGCCAGGCCGCGCCCCGCGCGCTCCTCGCCGTCGTCGATCGCGACGACGATCGCGTCCGCCAGCGCCGCCTCGTCGTCCGGGGGGACGAGCCAGCCGGTCTCGCCGTCCCGCACGATGTCCGCCGGCCCCATCCGGTCGACGGCGATCGGCGGCAGCCCGCAGGCCATGCCCTCGACGAGCACGAGGCCGAACTGCTCGCGCGGCGACGCGAGCACCTGCACGTCGGCCGCGTTGAAGAACGCGGGGAGCGCGCGGTGCGCGTGCCAGCCGGCGAGGAACACGCCCTGGGCGCCGCTGGCGGCGATCACCTCGGCGGGATGCTCGCCCTCCCACTCGCCGGGGTGGCCGCCGACGAGGACGAGGACGGCGCGCCGGCGGGTGCGCTCCCGAGCCCGCTCGAACGCCCGGATCAGCAGCCCGAGGCGCTTCACCGCGGTGTAGCGGCCGACCGCGAGCAGCACGACGGTGTCGTCCAGGTCGCCGAGCGCCGCGTCGTCGTAGCCGACGGTGCCGGCGTCCTGGCCGGGGAGGGACCCCTGGGGATCCAGGACGAGCTGCTCGTGCCAGAACGCGCGCCGGTCGACGGCGGCGGGACGGAACTGCACGGGGTCGAACCCGTTGGGGACTACGGTGCACACCCGCGGATCGACGCCCAGGAGGCGCACCGCGCGGTCGACCTGGCTCGGCGTCAGCACGATCAGGCGGGTGCAGGCCCGAGCCCACCGGCGCATGCGCCGGGCCCACGCGTCGGCGTGGACCCAGGAGTCCGGCGCGCCCTCCTCGATCTGCTCGAGCATCAGCAGCTCGGTGCCGTGGAGGTGGCCGACGACGGGCACGTGCGGGGCGACGCGGGCCGCCGCCTCGTTGAGCGGGGTCAGGTGGTGCAGCTGCAGGATGTCCGCCCCGGCCGCGTCCGCGTCCTCCAGGGCCCGGCACCACGCGGTGACGTGCGCCTCGTACGTGGCGTCGTCGACCGAGGCGAAGACCGGGTCGGGAGCGCCGGGCCGGTCCTCGAAGGAGGGGTGCATCGGCGCGTCCTCCCCGAACACCACGGGGTGCACGTCGTGGTCGGCGTAGAACGTCCGGGCGTCCCCGAAGCCGCCGGGGAGGGAGCCCGAGACGATGGTGGTCTCCCACCCGTGGTCGGGCAGCTCGCCCGCCAACGCCTCGACGACCTGCGAGGAACCGCCGCGCGGGAAGAACATGAGTCCGTTGATCACGCGCATACATCCAGTATGCACCCACCATGTCGAGCGCTAACCGCGCCGACCGGTGGCGACGCGCCAGATCGGGGTCAGCGCGGGTGGAACGTCAGCGCGGTGGCGATCGCCCGGCCGCCCGGGATGGCGATCGCGTGCGACTCGCGCGGCACGTTGCACAGCTGCCCGTCGCAGACGAGCGAGGCGGAGCCGCCCCCGTCCAGGTTGAGCGCCTCGCGGGCGCCGAGGTCGACCATGGCCTCGGCCAGCTCGGCCATGGTCAGCCCCGCCTCGCGGTCGTCGCGCCCGTCGCAGGCGAAGGCGATCAGCCGCTCGCCGTCGCAGCCGAGCGCGGCGCGCGGGTACCGGCCCGCGGTGATGTCGGAGTCGAACTGGCCGGCCCCGGCGGAGAAGCCCTCGTCGTCACCGGGCACCGGCGCCCCGTCGCGGACGAGCAGCGGGCCGGCCTGAAGCAGGTCGCCCGCGGGCAGCCCGGGCAGGTCCTCGCGCCGGGCGATGCGCACCGCCGCGCCGTCGACGTGCACGCACGCGCGCCGCGCGCTCCAGGGCGGAAGGAAGGGCACGGAGGGCACCGCCTCGCCGGCGACGCGCAGCTCGCCGAGCGGCATGCCGGTGACGTCCGGGTCGTCGTCGTCACCGAGCGTCCTGATGTAGAAGCCGCCGACGAGGGCATGGTCGACCTGCTCCGCGCCGCACCACTCCTCGAGCCGGCTGAGCTGGGGCAGGCGCCGCACGCGCAGCGTGGTGGTGGCCAAGGGGTGGACGACGACGTGGGCCGTGGTGCGCGCTCCGTCGGCCAGGGTCAGGCGGACGCGCTGGGGCTGCGGAGCACGGAGGGGAGACCGGGTGGCCATGCGCCGAGGATGCTCCCACAGCGGAAGCACCCTCGTGTCGCGTGGACGTGAACGGTCAGCCGGAAGTCGTCACCTCGCGAACCGGTCGATCTGAGCCCCGCTCAGCGACGCTCAGATCGACCGGTTCGCGGCGGGCCGGTCAGCTCGGCGTCGCGGCGGCGCCGCTCGGCGGGGTGCTGCCGCTCGGGGGTGCGCCACCGTCGCCGGCCGGGGGCGTGTCGGTCGGCCGGTTGGCCTCCATCGCCGCCTTCACCTTGGCCTCGCTCAGGCCGAGCGCCTTGGCCAGCGCGGCCGACTGGTCGCCCGGCTGGGCGCCGGAGGAGGCGTCGGGCCGGGCGCTCTGCATGGCCTGCTGGAGCTCAGCGGTGGTGACGCCGAGGGCCTTGGCGAGCGTGGTCACGCCGGCGGCGTCCGGGGCGCCCGGGCGCCCGCCGGCCGCGGGGCGGCCGTTCTGGGTGGTCTTCGCCGCGGCCTGGTCGGCGGACGCGGACGCGGGGGATGCGACCCAGGATGCGTCCCGCCCCTGTGGGCTCCGTGTGGGGAGCCGAAGAATCCGCGAAGGCGCGCTCAGCCGGAGATGCCGTCGCCGATGAGCTTGGCCGCGATGAGCAGGCAGATCACGGCCATGATCGCCGCGTTCGACCGCATCATCCACTCCTTCAGCTCCCCGAGCAGGCGCTCCGCCTTCGACGGTTTCAGCAGCGAGATCGCGAGCGGGAGGGCGGGGCCGATCGTCGCGATGACCACGAACACGGCGAGGGCCGCGGCCTGGTCGCCGCCGCTCACGCCGGCCTGGGCGATGGCCAACGCGGCACCGGCCACGAGCAGCAGGTTCTTCGGGTTGACCGCCGAGAGCAGGACGCCCAGCCCCGCGGCCTTCACCGGGTTGAAGGCGTCGACGGTCTTCATCCACGCCGGCTCCTCGGGTTCGACCCCGGCCCGCGGGCGCCCGCGCCACTGGCGGGCCGCGACCCCGAGCAGCAGGACGCCCAGGCCGACCTTCACCCAGCTCACGCCGTCCGACGCGTCGCCGGACGCGGCGTCGGCCCCGCCGGCGACGAGCAGCACGACGGTCCCGGCGAGCACGAGGCCCACCACCCAGCCGACGAGGAACGCCGGCCCGTTCGCTCGTCCCCGCGGCGTGGTGAGCATCAGGACCATCCCGATGATCGGGAAGGGGCTGAGCGAGACGCCGACCGCGAAGGTGAGGACCTGCCCGATGGCGTGTTCCATCGCGCCAGAGTAGTGCTTCGGTGGGCGGCCGGACGGCGAGCGATGAGTTTCCGTTCCCGCCCCGGTCTTGGCCTGCGAGAACACTTCGACCAGGAGGGCACCATGGCCCCGCAGCCCCGTCTCATCTTCGTGAACATCCCGGTGCAGGACCTGCCGGCGGCCAAGGCGTTCTTCACGGCGCTCGGCTTCGGCTTCGACGAGAAGTTCACCGACGCCTCGTGCGCGTGCATGATCGTCAGCGAGCAGGCCTACGTGATGCTGCTCGACCGCACCCGCTTCGCGGACTTCACGAGCCGGCCGGTCGCCGACGCGACGGCGACCACCGAGGCCATCCTCTGCGTCTCGGCCGCCAGCCGCGAGGACGTCGACGCGTTCGCCGACGCCGCGCTCGGCGCCGGGGGCACCGGCGCGAGCGACCCGATGGACCACGGCTTCATGTACGGCCGCAGCTTCCACGACCTGGACGGCCACCTGTGGGAGGTCATGTGGATGAGCCCCGAGGCGGTCGAGGACGGTCCTCCCGGTGCGGCCGGCGCGGCCGACGTCGCGCAGACGGCCTGATCGTCGCGGGCCTCGCGACCCGCGGTAGTACGATGGGCCCGGTGCTGACGACGCCAGACACGAGCGCGGAGCTCGACCTCGAGGCGCATCGCCGGGCCCTCACCGGCTACTGCTACCGGATGCTCGGCTCCGGCTCGGAGGCCGAGGACGCCGTGCAGGAGACGATGGTCCGGGCCTGGCGCTCGGCCGATCGCCTGCAGGATCGCGCCGCGCTGAAGGCGTGGCTCTACCGCATCGCCAGCAACGTCTGCTTCGACCTCCTGCAGAGCGCCCAGCGGCGCGCCCAGCCGATGGACATGAGCCCGTCGTCGGCGGCGGACTCCGCGCTCGGCGACATGCTGCCCGAGCACGCCTGGGTCCAGCCGATCGCCGACGCCCGCGTGCTGCCCGCCGCTTCCGACCCCGCGGCCGTCGCCGACGCCCGTGAGAGCCTGCGGCTGGCCTTCGTCGCCGCGCTGCAGCACCTGCCGCCCAAGCAGCGCGCGGTGCTCATCCTGCGGGAGGTCCTGCGCTGGCAGGCCAGCGAGGTGGCCGAGCTGCTCGACACCTCCGTCGCCTCGGTCAACAGCGCGCTGCAGCGGGCGCGGGCGACGCTGGAGGCCCTCGACCTCGACGCGGGCGCCGCCACGGGGGACGCGGCGGCGATCGACGCGCAGGAGCGCGAGCTGCTCGGCCGCTACGTCGACGCCTTCGAGCGCTACGACATCACCGAGCTGGTCTCGCTGCTGCGCGAGGACGCGACGTTCTCGATGCCGCCGTTCCCGCTGTGGCTGTCGGGACGGGACCAGGTCGGGCCGTTCATGCTCGGCACCGGGGCCAAGTGCGAGGGCTCGCGCCTGCTCGTCGCCCGGGCCAACGGCGGGCCGGCGGTCGCGATCTACAACCGCACCGAGACGCCGGGCGTGTACGCGCCGTGGGCGCTCGTCGTGGTGGAGACGTCAGGCGGGCAGATCACGGGGCTGCACCACTTCATCTTCCCGGAGCTGTTCGCCGCGTTCGGGCTGCCGCCGCGGCTCGAGGAGCCCGTCGACGCCAGCGGCGCCGTCGAGGCCTAGGACCTCCGAGAGCCCCGCGAAGGCCAGCAGCGCGCGCAGGTCCTCCGGGACGTCGCCCAGGCGCACCTCGCGCCCGCGGCGCCGGGCCACCAGCGCCCAGCGCATGAGCGCATCGACCAGGGCGAGGTCGGGCGCGCGCGCGTCCATGCGCGCGACGACGACGTCCGGCTCGCCGGCGGCGACCAGCATCACGGTCAGGGGGATGTCACGGCGTTCGGGCACGGGGCGGAGGTGCGTCGCTCGTAGGGAAGACGGCCCGCGCGGCCCGAACTCATCGGAGACCGCCGCCGAGCCCCATCTCGATCCCGCTCAACGGGATCGAGATGGGGCTCGGCGTGAGGCAGCGCGGATGATCTGGGCGTGCCGGATCCCTAACGCAACAGTAGAGTCCGCGGGGTGAGCGAGTCCTCGGTGAAGGTCCTTCTCGTCGAGGACGACGACGGTGATGCCCTGCTGGTCGAGGAGATGCTCGAGGACTCCGCGCCGCACGTGGAGCTGGTGCGCGCCGCCTCGCTGTCCGCGGCGCTCGAGGGGACGTTCGTCGATCACGCCGCGTGCGTGCTGCTCGACCTCAACCTGCCCGACGCCCACGGCCTCCAGGCCCTGGAGCGGGTCCGCGAGCGAGCCGGGCGCGTTCCCGTCATCGTGCTCACCGGGCACGACGACGAGCGCCAGGGCATCGAGTCCCTCGGGGCCGGCGCCCAGGAGTACCTGGTCAAGGGGCAGGTCGACGGGCCGCTGCTGCTGCGGGCCATGCGCTACGCGATCGAGCGCACGCAGGCCCAGGCCGCGGCGCGCGAGCTGCTGGAGGCCCAGCTCCAGGCGCAGGAGAACGTGCGCATGGAGCGCGGGCTGCTGCCCACGCCGCTCCTCGGCGACCCGGCCGTGCGCCTCACCACCACCTACCGGCCGGGCCGGCGCCGCTCGCTGCTCGGCGGGGACTTCTACGACGCGGTCGAGCTGTCCGACGGCAGCGTCATCGCGGCGATCGGCGACGTCAGCGGCCACGGGCCCGACGAGGCTGCGCTCGGGGCGTGCCTGCGCATCGCCTGGCGGGCGCTGATGCTGGCCGAGCGGCCGATCGACGAGTCGCTCGTCGTGCTCGACCGGATGCTCGTGCACGAGCGCCACGACGCCGACATCTTCGCCACCGCCCTGTTCGTCCACCTGCACGCCGACCGCACGCACGTCGACACGTACACGGCCGGCCATCCGCCGCCGCTGCTCCTCAACGGGGGGCTGCCCGTCCCGCTGGCCGCCGACCGCGTCTACCCGCCGCTGGGGATCCCGGCGCCCGCCCCGTGGGCCCCCACCCGTCACCGGGTGGAGCCCGGCAGCACGCTGCTGCTCTACACCGACGGGCTGATCGAGGGGTTCGTCGGCAGCGGCAACGAGCGGCTGGAGGTCGCGGGCCTGATGTCCCTCGTGGAGCGCCTGCGCGGCGAGAGCGACGACCTCGACGACCCGGGCCTGCTCGCCGCGCTGGTCCGCACCGTGGAGGAGCTCAACGGCGGCGAGCTGACCGACGACCTCGCGGTGGCGCTGCTCTCGTGGACCTGAGTCCGCCGCCGCGCTACCGCCGGCACCTCGATCGCTACACGGTCGGGCAGTGGTTCGGCGTCGCCACCGCCGGCCTCGCGGTGCTGGCCGCCATCGCGATCATCGGCGGCGTGGTGGCCATCTCCAACCTCGGCGAGGCGCGGGAGCGGGTCGTCGACGCCGTCGACCCGGCCAGCCGCGCCGGGCAGGACGTGCTCGCCGCCTACCTCAACCAGGAGACCGGTGTGCGCGGGTTCGCGCAGACCGGCGTCGAGTCGTTCCTGGGGCCCTACGAGCTGGGCCGCCGGCAGCTCGACGACGCCGCCGCCGAGCTGCGCCGCTACGTGAAGCCGCTGCGCACGCCGGAGCTGGACGCGAACGTCACCGCGGTGCTCGAGGCGGGGCGGGCGTGGGAGGACGGCTTCGTGACGCCCACCCTGGCGCGCGTGCGGGCGGACGGGCCGATCACCGACGCCGCGCAGGCCGGGTCGGGCAAGGCGAAGTTCAACGCGCTGCGCTCCCGGGTGGCCCGCCTGCAGACCACGCTCACCGAGGAGCGCGCCCAGGCCAAGGACGACCTCAGCCAGTCGGCCGACCGGCTCACCATCACCTTCGTGCTCGTCGGGCTGCTGCTCGTGGTCGGCGGCGGCTCCATCCTGTTCGTCCTGCGCTCCGCCGTGTCCACCCCGGTGGCGCGGCTGGCCTTCCGCACGCGCCGCGTGGCCCAGGGCGACTTCGAGCGCCTCGTCGTGCCGGAGGGGCCGCGGGACATCTACGAGCTGGGCGAGGACGTCGAGACGATGCGCGAGCGCATCGTGCACGAGCTGACCATCGTGGAGGAGGCACGCCGGGTGCAGGAGACGCATCAGGCGGAGCTCGAGCGCCAGCAGCAGGAGCTGGAGCGGTCCAACGCCGAGCTCGAGCAGTTCGCCTACGTCGCCTCCCACGACCTCCAGGAGCCGCTGCGCAAGGTCGCGAGCTTCACCCAGCTCCTGCAGAAGCGCTATGGCGGCCAGCTCGACGCCCGCGCCGACCAGTACATCGACTTCGCGGTCGACGGCGCCACGCGGATGCAGCAGCTCATCAACGACCTGCTCGCGTTCTCCCGCGTCGGCCGGCTGTCCGCCGACGAGGCGACGGTGTTCAGCACCGGCGAGGCGCTGGAGCGGGCGCTGGGATCCCTGGCCGAGGCGGTGGCCGAGTCCGGCGCGGTGGTCGAGCACGAGCCGCTCCCCTCGGTCCGCGGCGAGGCCAACCTCGTGGCGGCCGTGTTCCAGAACCTGATCGGCAACGCGATCAAGTTCCGCGCCCCCGACGTGGTCCCGCGCATCGAGGTCGACGTCCGGCGCGCTGGCGCGATGTGGGAGTTCGTCGTGGCCGACAACGGCATCGGCGTCGACGCCGAGTACGCCGATCGCATCTTCATGATCTTCCAGCGGCTGCATCCCAAGGACGTGTATCCCGGTACGGGGATCGGCCTGGCGATGTGCCGCAAGATCATCGAGTACCACGGAGGACGGATCTGGCTCGACCAGGACGTCGCCTCCGGCAGCGCCTTCCACTTCACCCTTCCCGCTCTTCCTGGAGACTGAGACCCATGTTCCCCATCGGTGACCGCATCGAGATCCTGCTCGTCGAGGACGACCCCGGCGACACGCTGATGATCCGCGAGGCGTTCCAGGACAACAAGATCACCAACAACCTCACCTGCCTGACCGACGGCGAGCAGGCCGTGGCCTACCTGCGCCGCGAGGGCGAGTACGCGGACGCGGTCCGGCCGGACCTCATTCTGCTCGACCTCAACCTCCCGCGGAAGGACGGCCGCGAGGTGCTGGCGGAGATCAAGGACGACGACGACCTCAAGGTCATCCCGATCGTCGTGCTCACCACCTCGGCCGCAGAGGAGGACATCCTGCGCAGCTACCGCCTCCACGCCAACGCGTACGTGACCAAGCCCGTGGACTTCGAGGCGTTCATCGAGGTCGTGCGGCAGATCGACGAGTTCTTCGTGTCGGTCGTGAAGCTCCCCAAGAACTCGGTCTAGCTCCGGGGGTCGCCGGCACGCCTGTGTCGGTGACTTGACGTTCCGGACGTCGCCGACGCGCACGACGCGGCGGCCGTCCGGACGGAAGCTCCTTGCATCAACCCACCGGCCTCAGGCCGATACCCAAGGAGCCCCGTCATGCGCCGTCCCAGCCCCGCCCTCGTCGTCTCGTCCATCGCCCTCCTGTTCTCCGTGAGCGGCACCGCCGTCGCCTCCGGAGCGCTCGACGGCTCCAAGCTCGTCGGCAACTCCGTCACGAGCGCCAAGGTCAAGAACCAGACGCTGCAGGTCAAGGACCTCAGCCTCTCCGCCCGCAGCTCCCTCCGCGGCCAGACCGGTCCTGCCGGCCCGCAGGGCACCAAGGGCGACAAGGGGGATCCCGGTCCGAAGGGTGCGCCGGGCACGCCCGGCGCCCCCGGCGCTCCGGGTGCCCCCGGCGCCCCCGGCGTCTCCGGCCAGGTCATGTTCACCGGCATCCATGTCCTGCTCGGCAGCCAGGTCACGAGCACGTTCACCACGGCGTGCCCGGCCGGCAAGAAGCTGCTCGGCGGCGGCGTCGTCACGTTCAACAAGAAGGTCCAGGTGCTGTCCTCGGCTCCGGCGTCCACGACGGCGTGGACGGCCCAGGTCACCACGTACTCGGGCTCGCCGATCGGCACGCACACCGCGGTCCACATCAAGCTGATCTGCGCGAACGTCAGCTGAGCGCCCTCGCCCTCCCGCCCCTTTCGCGAACTGGCCGACCACGTTCCCGCTCAGCGGGAACGTGGTGCGCCAGTTCCGGGCGGGCGGGCGAAACGTGACGGATCTCGACCGGAACGTGTCCCGAATGCCCCGGTTCGTGGAGCAACCGTGACACTTGGGCACGTCGTCGTTTTCCGTTGATACGCTGCGCTCATGGTCACCGATCTCGAACGCGTCGACGCCGACGTCCGCAGTCTGCGGTCGGAGATGGGCGGCCGATTCGACGCGGTCGACGCCGAGGCCCGCGGCCTGCGCGCTGAGATGAACGCGGGGTTCGAGCGCGTCGACGCCGAGGCCCGCGGCCTGCGCGCTGAGATGAACGCGGGGTTCGAGCGCGTCGACACCGAGGCCCGCGGCCTGCGCGTCGAGATGAACGCGGGGTTCGAGCGCGTCGACGCCGAGGCCCGCGGCCTGCGCGTCGAGATGAACGCGGGGTTCGAGCGCGTCGACGCCGAGGCCAGTGGCCTGCGGGCCGAGATGAACACCCGCTTCGAGAACGTCGACCACCGCTTCGAGAAGGTCGACGCGCAGTTCGAGAAGGTCGATGCTCGCTTCGAGAAGGTCGATGACCGGTTCGAAGCGGTCGATCGGCGGTTCGACGATGTCGATCGGCGGTTCGACGACATCGATCACCGTCTCACCGATGTGGATCGCCGTCTCACCGACGTGGATCACCGTCTCACCGACGTGGATCGCCGTCTCACCGACGTGGATCGCCGTCTCACCGACGTGGATCGGCGCCTCGATTCCGTGGCCACGAACCTGGATCGCCTCGTCGGTCGCTTCGACGATCTCCAGCACCTGCTCGTCCGGGCCTCGATGGCGGGCGTCGTCACGATGATCGCCGTGGTCGTGACCCTCCTCACCACGCGCCTCACCTGAAGCTGCACGGCCGCGCCCAGCGGCAGGGTGGGCCGGTCCCGTCGCGAAGGACCGGGCGATGGCCACCCAGGACACCTTCGACACCGAGGAGTTCTACGCGGACCTCGACCGTCGGGCGCGGGAGCGACGCGCCCGGCGGGGTCCGCGGCGGCCACGCCCGTGGTCGTTGCCACGCCCGTCGCGCACGCCGTTGGATGAGGCCGTCGCCGAGCTGCGCCACCTCGTGGAGACCACCGCCGGCCGGATCCTCGTCGGCGCGGTGGCCGCCATCGCCCTCTTCACCGTCGTCGGCCTCGTCGCGCTGTGGCCGTCGGGCGTGGAGCACCACGCCCCGACCCAGAGCCTCGGCGGGCCGACCCAGACCGTCGACGTGGCGCGTGCCTACGACGCGCCCTGCGTCGGCCCGGCCCAGCAGACCTGCCGCAAGATCGACGTGGTGGTCGGCGGTGCGACGCAGTCGATCACGCTCGGCCCGGTGAGCACCGCGCCGGACCTGTCGCCCGGCACCACCGTGCGGGTGAGCGAGACGGCGCTGCAGCCCGGCGTCGAGAAGCCGTCGAACTTCGAGGCCTACCAGTTCACCGGGCTGGATCGCGAGGGTCCGCTGTGGATCCTCGTCGCCGCGCTCGCGGCGCTGGCGCTGGTCCTGCTGCGCTGGCGCGGACTGCTGGCGACGCTCGGCGTCGGCCTCTCGCTGCTGCTCGTCGTCGCCTTCATCGTGCCGGCCATCCTCAACGGCAGCCCGGGCCTGCTCGTCGCGCTCGTCGGGGCGCTGGCGGTGATGTTCGTGACGCTCGTCCTCACCAACGGTCTCGGGGCGCAGACGTTCGCCGCGGCACTGGGCATCTCCGCCACGCTGCTGCTGACCTGCGTGCTCGCCGCACTGTGCGTCGGCCTCGTGCACCTGGACGGCAACGCGGACGACGTGTCGCTCTACCTCTCCCAGCAGAACTCCGACCTGTCGCTGCAGGGCGTCGTGCTCGCGGGGATCGTGATCGGCGCGCTCGGCGTGCTGGCCGACACCGCGGTCACGCAGGCCTCCGCGGTGATGGCGCTGCGCCGGGCCAACCCGGCGCTGTCCTCGCGCGGGCTGTACGGCGGGGCGATCACGGTCGGCCGCGACCACCTGTCGGCGACCATCCACACGCTCGTGCTGGCCTACGTCGGCGCGACGCTGCCGCTGCTGCTGGCCATGCGCACGAGCGGCGTGGCCTTCGGCGACGCGATCAACACACAGGACCTGGCCGAGCCGATCGTCGCCACCGTGATCGGCTGTGCGGCGCTGATCGCCGCCGTGCCCCTCACCACGGGCCTGGCCGCACTGCTCGTGGCCCGCATCCCCGTGGACGCCGTGCCCGAGGGGCACGGCCACCACCACTAGCCGTCGGTCCGCGCGGCGGTGTGCCGCGCGGACCGACCGGCGACTACTTGGAGGTCGGGACGACCCGCATGTAGGGGAGGGGGGACTCCCAGCCGTCGGGGTAGCGCTCCTTGGCCACGTCGTCGCTGACGCCGCCGGTGATGATCGCGTTGTCGCCCGGCTGCCACTGCGCCGGGGTCGCGAGCTGCTCCTTGGCCGTGAGCTGCAGCGAGTCGATGACCCGCAGGATCTCGTCGAAGTTGCGGCCGGTCGTCATCGGGTAGATCAGGACGAGCTTGATCGTCTTGTCCGGACCGATCACGAACACGTTGCGCAGCGTCGCGTTCTGGGCGGGCGTGCGGTCGGTCGACGTGCCGCTCACGTCGGCGGGCAGCATGCCGTAGGCCTTCGCCACGACGTGGTCGGTGTCAGCGATCAGCGGGTAGTTGACCGGGGTGCCCGAGTAGGACTCGATGTCCTTGGACCAGCCCTCGTGGTTGTCGGTCGGATCGACCGACAGCCCGATGATCTTCACGCCGCGGCGGTCGAAGTCGGGCTTGATGCTCGCCATGTAGCCCAGCTCGGTGGTGCAGACCGGCGTGAAGTCGCGCGGGTGGGAGAAGAGGACGGCCCAGCTGTCGCCGATCCAGTCGTGGAACCGGATCGTGCCCTCGGTGCTCTCGACCTCGAAGTCCGGCGCGGTGTCGCCGATGGTCAGGCTCATGGTGTCTCCCTTGCGTGGTGGCTGTGTGGCATGCCGACGCTAATCAGCACATATCGGATCAAGAATAGGAAGTCTACGCCTCGGCGTCGCTCGGCTCGGCGCGCGCGACCGGGGCACGGTTCCGAGCGCTACCCTTCCCGGCGCATCACCTCTCGAACGCGGGGAACTCCGGTGGGAATCCGGGGCTGACGCGCAGCGGTATGGGGGACGACCGGATCGTTGTTCCACTGAGCCCGAACCTGGGCTTGGGAAGGAGATCCGGGAGGTCGATCCCGAGCCCGAACACCCGGTCGAGAGGGAAGTCACCGTCTCGCGTACAGGCGGCAGGCCCTCACCGCCGACCGGCGCGTGCGTGTCCGCTGCCCCAAGTCCAAGGAGCAGGACATGCCCAGCCAAGGTCCACGCCGTCGCCGCGCGCGACGGTCCGTCGTCGCCCTCGCGGTGCTCACCGCCGCCACCCTGGCGGCCCTCCCCGCGGTCGCGGTCCCGGTCGCATCCGCCGCCCCCGTCGACGTGCAGGTGCGCGTCGAGGGGCGCAACGCGACGATCTACGACCGCACCATCCGCACCGACGTCCGCACGGTGAAGGCACTCTCGGATCCGACCGAGCGCACGTGCGACGGCACCAACAACGGGATGAACCCGACGTCGACGCCGACCGCCACCTCGGCGACCGTCGACGCGATGACCAGCATCGGCCAGCCGTTCGACGCCCAGTGGTACGACGGGTTCGACGACTACTTCCTCAAGCAGTGGGGGCCCGACCGCGAGGGCGAGACCTACTGGTGGGGCATCCTCGTCAACGACTCCTTCACCCCGGTCGGCGGCTGCCAGTTCGCCGTCGTGACCGGCGACCGGATCCTGTGGGTCAACGACGCGTTCGGCGGCCGCCCGTTCCTGTGGCTCGACGCGCCGGCCACCGCGACGGTCGGCCAGCCGCTGGCCGTCGACGTCCGCACGAGCACTCCCGGCGAGGGCGGCGACGACCCGACGCGCACCCCGTACGAGGGCGCCACGGTGGGCGGCGTCACCATCGCCGCCCAGCCGACCGCGGCCGGCGTCGTGGACGCGGGCACGAGCGACGCCGACGGCGACGCCACGGTGAGGTTCCACCAGACGGGCTGGCAGCGGATCAAGGCGCGGACGTTCGCGCCCGACGCCGACAGCTCCCCGCCGGCGATCCCGTCCAACAGCATCGACGTGTGCGTGACGCCGGTCGGCGGCGGGACGTGCAGCGGGCCGCCCCCGGGGCTGACCCCCGAGGTCACGCCGGATCC
>Ga0164241_10002096_pt1 | contig 22432 bp, 22 predicted proteins | sample OricomyardsoilBY_FD_108780 | JGI IMG/M metagenome (GOLD analysis project Ga0164241, IMG submission 108780) | Backyard soil microbial communities from Emeryville, California, USA - Original compost - Back yard soil (BY) | ecosystem: Environmental > Terrestrial > Soil > Unclassified | place: USA... | reverse complement strand
TGAACGGAGCGCGGGCGACGCGGTGCGCGTGATGAGCGCTTCACGTCCCTGTCGAATGAGCTGCTGAATAGTCGGCATAAATAGGGGCCAGGTGCTTTGGGGGACCGGGAGGGTAGCCGGGAGCCCTTGGGAGTCAAGGGGGAACCTGCGCGCAGGCTTTTCGTCGTCGGCGTCGTCGGGTCCCGTGCCCGCCGACTCCTAGCTGGGTCTGCCGCGGGTTACTTGGAACCCGCCGGGGCGCGCCTCCTAGCATCCATTCGCGGGGCTGGCGACTTTCTCCGACGGCTCAGCTCGCGCTTTCCGTAACTATCTATTATTATTAATCTTTTAACGAGCCCAATACAGCTGGCCACTCTGCCTGGATGAGCGCTGCGAGCGGGTCGTCATAGGTATGGCCGGCTTTGACGTCGGCTACTCCTGAGGAGGGCAGCTCGGCCCGCTGGAAGATCTGGCCCAGCTGGTAGCGGTAGGCGTTGCGGCAATCGGTCTGCCCGCAGGCGAAGAGTACCCGGCCGAGGCGCGGCTTCAGGCTCTTCACCTTGGCCACGGTCCAGCCCTTGTACCCGCCTTCGATCAAAACCGCTGCCCCGAGCTCTAGCTCCGGATCTTGCAGCAAGCGCGCGCCCAAGATCGCGCCCAACGAGAAGCCGGTGAACACGCGCGGCCCGGGCTTCACGTGGTCCCGGTAGCGCGCGCCGAGCGCGGCGAGCGCGGCCACGAGCTCGGACTTGGTCTTGGCGACGGAGCCCCACTCCCAGCGGTCGAGCTCCTTGGGCACGTCGGTGCGCGCCACGCCGCGCGGACACAGCACGAACACCTCGCCCCGGGTGATGCGCCGCCACACTTCGCATTGCCACTCGGGGCGATCGAAATTGCCGTGCAACGCCAGCACGACCGCGCGCGGCGTGCTGGCCCCGAGCGGTAACGAGACGACCGCTTCGCCGAACCCCGGCACCGGCAGCGGCACGAGCGCGCTCGCAGCTTCGAGCGGAGCGAGCGCTGGCGGCGACGCCATCGACTCCGTTTCCGAGGGCGCTGGTGAGGCGCGCTCGACCGCGCCGCCCGTCGAAGATGACGTCGATGTCGACGTCGACGTCGATGTCGCGGGAGCAGGTGACGTTTGCGGACCGCGGCAACCCAGCCCGAAGCCCAGCGCCAGCAGCACTAGCGCGAGGGGCGGCCCCAGCGCGCTTCGCCTTCCACGAGCCATGGCAAAAGTCCTTTCAGCGCGTCGGTGAAACGTTGATCCAGGTACGGCCCTACTTCGAGCGTGGCCGACTTGGCGCCGACGCCAGCGCGCGTGAGCAAGAGGGCCCGCTGGGTAGCGTCTGCGTCGCAAGCGGCCTGGCCGTGGCCGCAAACCATGAGCACGCGTTTGCCGCCGCGCTCGGCAAAAATCTTGATCGCGCTAGGCGTCAGCAGCGCGGGGTTGCCGTTCACCAGCGCGACCCGCGCGAAGAACGCCGGCTCTTGCCGCGCCAAGTCGGCGGCCACCGCCGCCCCTTCGCCATAGCCGATGAGCAGCACCGGGCTCGGCGCGACGTGCGCCCCGAAGCGCGCCTTCAAGGCGGCGAGCCCTGCGCGCAGCTCGGCTTCGGTGTCGTCGAAGCTGCCGAGGCCGTACAAGCCCGCTTGCTCGGACTGCAAGCCCTGTGGGCACAAGATGAACACGCCGCCGCCGAGCACGCCGCGGAAGCTGCCGCATTGCCACTCTGCGCGATCGCGCGCGCCGTGGAGCACGACGGCGATCGGCCGGGGGCTGGTGGCGCCGAGCGGGAGCGCGACCGTCGCCGGACCAAAACCTTTCACCTCGAGCTGACTGCGCCAGGCGGGCGCCGAAAGCGGGGCCAGCGCCGCGCCCGGCTTGCCCCTGGAAGAGCAGCCGCTCGTGAGTGAGAGCAGTCCAAAAGCGAAGCCGAGCAGCGCTCTCGAGAAGGGCAAGATCCGTGGATCTTGCCACAGCCCGGTCAGGGCGCGTGCAGCGAAAGCTCGGCGAGCTGCGCGGAAACGGCCGCCGTCTGCCGGGGTAGGCATTCGGCTCGCTCGAGCTCCAGCAGGCGCGGCGCGCAGGCGCCCTGCAGCGGGCGCGCTTTAGGGGGGCCCCAGAGCCGCAGCATGAACGTAGTGCCTAGCGCCAAGGTCGCGACACCGCCCAGCAGCGCCAACGCTTTCGAGGTTCGGAGTTGCATGCTCGAAGCCTAACGCCCGCAGCCGAGCGTTATGGCAACGGTTCGGCGACGAATCTTGCACGCGCATGTGGCGAGCCGGCGCCAGGCGCAGCGCGGCTCAAAGCCGCAGTACGCCGGCCGAGATGTCGCGATAAGTCGCGGCGTCGAGGCGCCGGTAGCGGCCTTCGACGAGCGCCCACAGCTCTGCGCTCACGCGCGTTGGATCGACCCCTTCTTGCGCCCACGCGCGCCGCTTCAACTTGAGCGAAGCGGTGCGGGCCAGCTCGGGCACCAGCCGCACGAAGCGCGGCAGGGCCGAGCGCGGCAGACGGGTCGCCAGGGCGTGGAGCGAAGCCACGTCGAAGCCCGGCGCGCTGGCCACCACCGCCAAGCCGACGCGCCCGTCGTAGCCCGGAACTTCGACGCCCGTCACGGCCGCGCCCAGCACGCCCGGCGTCTGCTCGAGCTCTCGCTCGACTTGCGCGACCGAGACGTTCTCGCCTTTGAAGCGGTAGCTGTCGCCGCGCCGCTCTACGAAATAATAGAAGCCTTGGCGATCGCGCCGTAAAAGGTCGAAGGTTCGAAACAACGCGTCGCCTTCTTGGAACGCGTTCCGCACCAAGCGCTCTTCGGTGGCGCTCGGGTCCACGTAGCCGTGAAAGACGCCGAGCCCCGAGCGCCGGGCGCGCACCAAGAGCTCGCCCGGCTCGTCGTCGGCGCACTCCACGAGGCGGCCGTCGTGGCCGCGCAAGAGCTCGCCCTGCTCGTCCAGGCGCGCCAGCTTGAGGCCGAACATCCACGCGTACGGCAGGTTACCGACGGAGCCGACGCGCCCGGAAAAATTGAAGATGCCCACCGGCGACTCGGTAGCAGCGTAGAACTCGCGCACGCTGGCGATGCCGAAGCGCTCCTGAAATTTCGTCCAGACCGCTTCGGCCATGCCGTTGCCGACGGCAACTCGCAACGAATGTTGGCGATCGCGCGGGCTCTCGGGGGTGGCGAGCAGCATGCGGCCCAAGTCACCCACGTACAGCAGCGCGGTCGCGCCGCTCTGCGCGGCCACGTCGAGCAGCTCGGAAGCAGAGAAGCGCCGCTCGAGCACCAGGGGCGCGCCCGTCACCAGGCACACCCCGAGCCCCAGCATGAGCGGGCTGCCGTGATAGAGCGGCAGCGCGCACAAAAGCTTATCGCCCGCGCGAAAGTCGAAGAGCGGCGCGCCGAACAAGCACGCCGCGGCCAAGACGCGCGAATGGGGCAAGCGACACGCCTTGGGGAGGCCGGTGGTGCCGGAGGTGTACACCAACGCAAAATCGCGCTGGCCACGCGAGGGAGCGAGGGGAACGGCCCCTTCGTCGAGCGGAAAGGGCGTCGAGCTGTGCGGATCGAACGTCGCCACCGGCAGTGGCGTTACCTCGCACAGGCGCGGGGCCAGCTGCGCTTCGCACAGCGCGAACCCGGCACCAGCAGACGCGAGCGCTTGCCGCAGCGGTTCGCCGGACAGCTCGGGATGAACGAGGGCAAGGGTGATGCCCGTCCACGCTCCGCCCAGCAGCGCCGCCACGTAGGCGAGCGAATTTTGCCCGACGAGCGCGACCACGTCGCCCGAGCGAGCCCCCAAGCGCTCCAGGCAACGCGCTGCACCCTGCGCGGCGGCCGACAGCTCCGCGTAGCTGAGGCGAGCCCCCGCCACCTCCAGCGCGAGCTCAGCCGGGCGTCTTCGGGCCTGGCGCGCCAGTACGTCGGCCAGCGTGACTTCGCCCCTGAATTGACGCAGAAACGCGCCCGCGCCGTTGCGGCAGAGAGCAGCAAAGTAGTGGAGCGCAGCGCCGACCAACGGTCACCGCTTAGCACAGAGGGTCGCGACCGCGGGAGGCCCGCCGCGAGCGGCACAGCTCGCGACGCTCAGCGGCACTCGCCTTCGGTGCCGGAAAGCATGCAAGTTTCGGCCTTGCAGCAGACTCCGCCGTTGCAAGATTGGCCGTTGCAGCTGACGCTGCAGCTGGCGCCGCCGCACGACACGCGACCGGGGCAAGCGCCATCGGCGCAGCTGATGTGCGTCTCTTCGGTAGCGGCGCTATCGAGGTTGCTCTGACACGAAGGCTGACCGCTGCACTCGATCAAGCACGAGCTGCTCGCGGCGCTGCAGCCAACCTTGGCCGGGCAGCTGCCGAGGCCTTTGCAGCGCAAGTCGCAGCTCTGCGCGCCACAGCGTAGCGGGCTCGTGCACGAGCCCTGCGCCTCGCAACGCACCTCGCACGAGTGGCCGCCGCAGTCGATGGTCCCTGCGCAGCTGTTCGTTCCCGAACAAACCACCGTGCAGCTCTCCGCGTCTCCGCAGTCGACGCCGGTTGCGCAGGAGCCCTTGGCCGAGCACGCCACTTCGCACGGCACGCCTGCCGGGCACTTCACGCTCTCGGCGCACGGCTCGTCCGCGTCGCACGTTATGACGCACACGGCCCCGCGACATTCACCGTTGCTGCAGGCCTTTTTGCAATCCGCGGCCGTGGCCCGCGCACCGGCGGCGCCCGCCGAGCCTCCCACCGCACCCCCAACACCGCCGCTGCCGCCCGCTCCACCGCCGGCGGAGCCTCCGCTGTCGCTCGCTGTTCCTCCCTCCGAGGCCTTTCCTGCGTCCGACGCCGTTCCGCCATCCGAGGCTTTTCCGCCGTCGCTCGCTCGTCCGCCGTCCGACGCTTTTCCGGCGGCCTCCACCATCGTCGTCTGGCCAGCGCTGGGCGAGCCGCCCGAGGCGCTATCGAACAAGTTGCCACCAGCAGGGCTGCCGCACGCCGAAAGCCCGAGCCAAATCCAAATCAGACCGCCGTATAAATGGCGCCCGGCTGTTAGCCCTTCACGCATCGCGGCGGAGCCTACCTCGAAAAGGCGCTATGCTGGCGATTGGATGCGTGAGCTCCAGTTCGACGGGCTAGCCGGTCCCACTCATCACTACGCGGGTCTGAGCCCGGGCAACCTGGCAAGTCAGTCTCACGCCGGTGAAGCAAGCAACCCTCGTGCAGCGGCGCTGGAAGGCCTCGCCAAAATGCGCCGGGTTCGTGAGCTGGGCGTGCTGCAGGCCGTCCTGCCGCCGCAGCCCCGGCCGAGCTTTGCGCTGCTGCGCCGCTTGGGTCTCACGGGCGAAGACGACTCGCTGCTCGCCCGGGCTTTGCAAGAGGCACCCGAGCTGCTGCACGCGGCCAGCAGCGCCTCCAGCATGTGGGCGGCCAACGCCGCGACCGTGATACCGAGCGCAGACGCGGCCGACGGCAAGGTGCACTTCGTGCCGGCCAACCTCGTCTCTCTGCTGCACCGAAGCCTCGAGGCCGAAGCGACGACGCGCGTGCTGCGGCGCATTTTCGCCGATTCCGCTCATTTCGTGGTGCACCCGGCGTTGCCGGCGTGTGACGCGTTCTCGGACGAAGGAGCCGCCAATCACACGCGGCTGTTCACCAGCTCGGCCGTTCAGCACCTGTTCGGTTGGGGTCGGCGGCCGGGGGAGCCGGCTCCGGCCCGCAGGTTTCCGGCGCGCCAAAGCCACAGCGCCAGCGCCGCCCTCGCGCGGGCGGGGCAGTTGGCCCAGGCCTCGTACCTGCTGTGGCAGCAGCATCCGCTCGGCATCGAGGCGGGGGCGTTCCATACGGACGTGCTGGCGGTCGGCAACGCCAATTTGCTGCTCTTGCACGAGCAAGCGTTCGTGAGCCACGTGGAGCTACTCGAGCAGCTGCGTGCGCGCTTGGGCCCTGAGCTTCGCAGCGTCGTGGCTTTGGCGAGCGAGCTGCCCCTCGCCGACGCGGTGGCCGCGTACCCGTTCAACTCGCAGCTGCTGAGCCTGCCTTCGGGGAAGATGCAGCTGCTCGCCCCGCTCGAATCGAAGCACAATCAGCGCGCGCGCCAGTTCTTGGAGCGCGCAGCCGCCGAGAGCACGCTGATCGCAGGTATCGACTACCTCGACGTCAACGGCTCGATGAAGAACGGGGGAGGGCCGGCCTGCTTGCGTCTGCGCGTGCCGCTCGAGGACTCGGAGCTCGCTCGGCTCGGCGGCTCGGTGCTATTCGACGAGCGCTGCGAGCGCGAGCTCACCCACATCGTCCAGCGGCGCTACCGCGAGCGGCTCACCTTGGCCGACATCGCCGATCCTGCGTTGGTGGTGGAAGCGCGCACCGCGCTCGACGAGATCACCCAAGTGTTGGGGCTGGGCTCGGTCTACGAATTTCAGGGCTAGACACTCGCGCAGGGCAAATTGCCTCGCGCGCTGCAATCCGCGCGGGCTCCGCGCGGCACGGCGCCTGCAACCGCCAAGGGCAGGAGTTTCGCCATGAACAACACCGTGCACGAAGTTCATCGAGGCATTGGTTTGCGAGCCCCGACGCGGTTTCCCGTGCTCTTCTGCGAAGGAACCCACGCCGCACATTGCCGCGCCCTAGAGCTTTCTGCCTCGGGCATCGTGGTCGAACGGGGCCGGGCCCTGAGCGAGCGCGAGCAGCGCGCCAGCCTGAAGCTGGAGCTGTTTTTACCCGACCAGCCCCGCCCAGTGCGAGTCCTGGCCAAGGTGGTTCGCGCGGTAACGCCCACCAGCTACGCGCTCAAGTTCGTGCTCATCTCCGACGTGGACCGCCTCACGTTGATGGAGCACCTCGATCGGCAGCAAGTTGCCTCTCTACGTCTGTTGGACGAAGTCGCCGGCGCGGCTTAGGTGGCGGGGCCCTTAGGTGGCGGGGCCCGTCATGTCGTCGGGGCGCACCCAGCGCTCGAAATCTTCGGCGCTCACCACGCCGAGCGTCACCGCCGCTTCGCGCAAGCTGATGCCCGCGTGGTGGGCATGGTGAGCAACCTTGGCGGCTGCGTCGTAGCCCACGTGCGGGGCGAGCGCGGTCACCAGCATGAGTGATTGCTCCAGCAGCTGGCGCATGCGCGCCGGATTTGCCTGCAGCCCCGCCACGCAATGCTCGCGAAAGCTGTCGGCGCCGTCGGCCAAGAGCCGAGCGCTCTGCAAGAAGGCGTGAATGAGCAGCGGCTTGTAGACGTTGAGCTGAAAATTGCCGGAGGCGCCGCCCAGGTTGATGGCGACGTCGTTGCCCAGCACCTGCGCGCAAGCCATGCACAACGCCTCCGACTGCGTGGGGTTGACTTTGCCCGGCATGATCGAGCTACCCGGCTCATTTTCGGGGATGCTTATCTCGGCCAAACCCGCGCGCGGCCCGGAGGCGAGCCAACGCACGTCATTGGCAATCTTCGTCAACGAGGCGGCGAGTGTCTTCAGCCCGCCGTGAGCGAAGACCAGCGCGTCGTGCGCGGCCAGCGCCTCGAACTTGTTGGGCGCGCTCACGAAGTCGTGCCCGGTGAGCAGCGAGAGCCGCGCCGCCACGCGGGCGCCCAGCTCCGGGTGCGCGTTGAGGCCGGTGCCTACCGCGGTGCCGCCCAGCGCCAGCTCGGCCAAGTGAGGTAGGCAGCTCTGCACGTGGGCCACGCCGTGGTCGAGCTGCGCAGCCCAGCCGCCCAGCTCTTGTCCGAAACGTAGCGGCGTCGCATCCATCAAGTGCGTGCGCCCAATCTTGATCACCGCGCCGTATTGCTCCGCCTTCGCGGCGATGGTGGCCGACAAACCGGCGACGGCCGGCAGCACGCGCGCCCGCAGCGCCACCGTAGCGGCCACGGCCATGGCGGTCGGAAAGACATCGTTCGAAGACTGACCGCGGTTGACGTCGTCGTTCGGGTGCACGAGCCGAGCGTCGCCCAAGCCGCCGCCCAGCAGCTGGCTGGCGCGGTTGGCCAGCACCTCGTTGACGTTCATGTTGGTTTGCGTGCCGCTGCCCGTCTGCCAGACCGAGAGCGGAAATTCGGCGTCGTGCTCGCCGCCCAGCACCTCGTCGGCGGCCTGCGCAATGGCCGCGGCTTTCTCTTGCGACAGCTGCCCGAGCTCGGCGTTCACGAGCGCGGTCGCCTTCTTCACCAACGCCAGCGCGGACAAGAGCTCGCTCGGCATCTTCTCGCTCGAGATGCGAAAGTGCTGTCGGCTGCGCTCGGTCTGGGCCCCCCACAGGCGCTCAGCCGGTACCTCGATAGGTCCAAACGTGTCGTGCTCGGTGCGGGTCGTCATGCGATGGCGAGCTTAGCGCCCGTCCGCCGCCCGTGGGCGTGTGCCTGCGTGCCCGCAGCCTTCGCAAACGGTTCGCCGTTAGTGACGAATTGCGGATGAAGTTCGCCGCACCGGTGATTTGCCCGAAGGGACACGCGCTCGAAACGAGACACGGGTTCTTTTCTGATCTTCCAGGCCAGAAAACGCGCTGGAGACGCACAATTTCTCTTCCAGCCGGCCTCGCCGACGCTGGTGTTGCGAGCGCGCCCAAAAGGATCACGAAAATCGAAGATTCTCGCTCTGCCTCGCAAAATCGGAGTGACCCGATTTGCAGCGTGGGTGTCACCTATTTCACGTTCGCTACAAATCAGGTCATTTTTCTGATGAATTTTCGCAACCCTCAATGGGGCTATGAAAAAAATAAGAACTGAACCACGATTACTGGACTGCTTCTGCACTGACTGGCCACTAAGAAACGTGAGAGCTTCATGGTTTCGAGCCCCCAGCAAAGCCGCGCGCGTTTAGTCGCGCTGCCCAGCCCCACACTGGCACAAGCAGACGACGCAACGCTGGCCCGAGCCGCAAGCTCGGGTGACCCGCGAGCCACCAGCGTGTTGTGGGACCGGTTCTCACCGCTGGTTCGTCGCATGCTCCGGCGCACGCTCGGGCCCACCGCCGAGGTCGAAGCGCTATTGCAAGAGGTCTTCCTCCGCGCGCTCCGGCAACTGGGCAGCTTGCCCGACTCCGCCCAGCTCAAGCCGTTCGTCGTGGCCGTCACGGTGCGCGTGCTGAGCGGCGAGCTCAAGCGCAACCGCGTGCGTCGCTTGCTGCGGCTCGGCAAACAGTGGCACCCGGGCGACTTCGGCCATGGCGACGCGGCAACCCGCACGGCGCTCTCCTCACTCTACCGTATCCTCGACAGCCTCGATGCGGACGCGCGCTTGGCCTTCACGCTCCGCCACTTCGAGGGTCTGCAAATCACCGAGCTTGCGTCGGCCATGGACGCCTCGCTCGCCAGCGCCAAGCGTCGCCTGGCCCGCGCCAACGCGCGCGTGCAAGCAGCCGTCAGCCGCGACGCGGCGTTCAGCGCCTACACCACCGCCGCCGCGAGCTTGGGAGACGGCCCGTGAGCTTAGGGGAGTCCGACTCCCCCACCCTGGCCGACGTCGAAGCAGTGGTCAGAGAGAACGTCTCCGGCCACGTCGATGGAGACCGCCACGAACAAGGCAAGCAGCAGTTGCTGGCGGCGATACGCCACCGGCGTCCAGGCGTGGCGCGTGCTGCCCGGCGCGTGCTGCTCGGCGCGGCGGTGCTGGGCGCCTTGGCGGGCGGCGGGGCCTACGTTTGGAAGCAGCACAACTCGGTGCGCCTCACCTACGACGTCGCAGGCGGCCTATTGAGCGACAGCGGCTACGTACGCGGCAGCGGCCCCAGCGGCGCTCGCCTGTCGTTTTCCGACGGCTCGCGGGTCGACTTGCAAGACGGCGCGCGCGCCCGCATCGCGGCCGTGGACGCCCACGGCGCGCGCTTGGCCATCGAGAATGGGCACGCTTCGCTCAACGTGGCTCACCTGCCGCGCGCCGCCTGGTACGTCGACGCAGGCCCGTTCGTGATTCAAGTCACCGGTACCCAGTTCGAAGTGGATTGGTCCAACTACGACGACACGCTGAGCGTCGATCTGCACGAGGGCACGCTGCTGGTCAGCGGCCCCCCCGCACCCACGGGGGTGCTGCTGCGCGCCGGCCAACGCCTGACCGCGCACGAGGGGCGCCTATCCATCGAAGCGCTAGAGCAGGCGGTCCAAGTCCTGGACGCGCCGGCCACTCTGCCTGCGCTCGAGCCCTTGCCCGATCTCGAGCCGGCCTTGGGCGCCCCCGCTCCGGCCGAGCCAGCCGCGGACGACGCCAACGCGGCGCGTGCTCCGCGGCCAGAAGCGGCCACGGCACCACAGCGCAAGAGCAGCCGCTAGCTGCCGCTGCCTCACGCCATGCGTTCGGCCGTGGCCACGATGCGGTAAGAGCGCACCGCCTGATCCATGGCGGCGATCACCGAGCCCATGAGGCCGGCGCGGTCGCCGAGGGTGCTGGCGACGACCTCCACCTTCGAGCCGTGCAGGGTGTGGCGAGCCACCGAGGCCCGCGCTCCCTCGAGGATGTAGTCTGCCGCTTCCATCACGCGGCCGCCGAGGACCACCAGCTCCGGATCGAGCACGTTGATGAGGTACGACAGCCCCACGCCCAGCTGCTCGCCGACGCCGCGCAAGATGCGCTGCGCGACGGCGTCGCCCGCGCGGGCCGCCTCGAGCACCAAGCCCGCGTCGAACGGCGCTTGCAGCTTGGACAAGCTGGTAGGCTCGCTGCCCTGCGCCGCTTCGGCCGCGAGCCGCTCGATGGCCTTGCCGGAAGCGAGCGTCTCCAGGCAACCGCGCAAGCCGCAGCTGCAGAGCGGGCCGTCTTCCACGATGGGACAATGGCCGATTTCGCCGCTGAAACCTTTGGTTCCGGAGAACAGCTGGCCGTCGATCACGATGCCGGCGCCCAAGCCGTGCCCCACGTAAACCCAGACGTACGAGCGGGCGGCCTTGGCCGCGCCGATGCGTCCCTCGGCGATGGCGCCGGAGTTGGTGACGTTGTGGATCACCACTGGCAGATCGAACGCCTGCTGCAGCATGCTGCGAATTGGTACGTTGGTCCAACCCAGGTTGGGGGCGAACGCCACGGTTCCGCTGCGGGTGTCGACCATGCCCGGCACCGTGACGCCCACCGACGCCAGGCGAGAGCGCGGCAAGCCCGCTTCTTCCAACGCGCCGTCGAGCAGCTCGAGGGCGGAGCGCACGGCGGCGTGCGGATCGCTCGAGACGGTCGGCGTCTCACGCACGGCGCGCACCTCGCCCCGCGCGTCGGCGATGGCCACGGTCGTGTTGTGGACGCCCAGGCGGATGCCCAAATAGGCGGCCGAGGCGTCGTTGAACTCGAGCAGGCGAGCCCGCCGACCGCCGGTGGCGACCGTCTTGCCGAAGCCCACCTCTTGTACGATGCCGCGGGCGATCAAATCGTCCACGATGGCAGAGACCGTCGGTTTGGTCAGCGCGGAGCGCTTGGCCAAATCGGTCCTCGAAACCTTGCCGCCGCGGCGGATGATGTCGAGCACGATTGAACGATTGACCTCGCGCATTGCGCGGCTGTCGACCTTGCCTTGGACGTCTTGCTGCATTGGTTGAATTCCGACCTGGAACCGATTCCAGAGACTGCCGTAGCGGGGCAGCAGGCCAAGTCCGCTCTGGACCAGTACTGCTTCGAACGCCGTCGATTGTAGCACCGTCAGAACTACTCGCGCTATGAAACCGGTACCATAAATGGTTCAACCAAGTTCCAACTGGCGTCTCCCGGTTGCACCAGGCTGGAAACTTACGTCGAAGGCCGTCGAAGCGCGCCCCTACTTGCCGAGCGTCGCGACGCCCAGGTCGGTACTGCTGACGAACTGTTGGTACATGCGGGCGTAGCGGCCGCCGAGCGCCAGCAGCTCCCGATGGTTGCCGCTCTCGACGATGCGCCCTTGGTCCAGGACCAGCACCAAGTCGGCGTGTCGTATCGTGCTCAGGCGGTGGGCCACGACGAAGCTGGTGCGACCGCGCAGCAGCTTCATCAATGCGTGCTGCAAGCGCGATTCGGTGACGGTATCGACCGAGCTCGTCGCCTCGTCCAAAATCAGGATGCGCGGGTCGGCCAGCATGGCGCGCACGAAGCACACGACCTGGCGCTGGCCGAGCGAGAGCCCCGCACCTTTTTCGCCAATCTCGGTCGCGAAACCTTGCGGCAAATCGTCGATCACGTCGTTGATGTCGAGCGCTACGGCCGCCGCCCGCACCTCTTCGTCGCTGGCGGACGGGCGCGCCAGCCGAATGTTCTCGAGCACGGAGCCGGCGAACAGGAAATTGTCCTGCGTCACGCTGGCGATCTGCCGGTGCAAAGACGAGCTGGTCACCGACTTGATTTCCTGGCCGTCGATCAAAATCTGGCCGGATTGGGCGAGGTAGAGCTTGGCGACCAAGTTCACGATCGAGCTCTTGCCGCTGCCGGTGAAGCCGACGAGCGCCACCGTTTGCCCGGGCAGCGCGGTGAACTCGAGGTCGTGCAAGACGGGGCGGCCAGGCTCGTAGGCGAAGCTGACGTGGGAGAACTCGACCCGCCCGGCGATGACGGGCAGGTCCTGCGCGTCGGGGGCGTCTTGCCAATCGGGCTGAGTGTCGAGCAGGTCGAACACGCGCTCGGCGCCGGCCATGGCCGTGAGGGCTTGGTTGTACTGATTACCCAGCGGCGAGATGGCCCCGAAGAACGCGGTGGATAGGAACAGGAACTGGATCAGCGACTGCAGCGGCACCTCGCCGCCCAACGCCTGATAGCCGCCGACCACGAGCAAGATGGCCAAGAACAGCTGGCCGTTGAGCTCCAGCATGGGCAAGAAGATGGCCGACTGCTTGGCCGAGACCATGTTGTAACGGGAGTGATCGTAGATCAGCTGCTCGAACAGACCGCCGTTCAGCTCTTGGCGTACGAAGCCTTGGATCTCGCGGATGCCCGAGACCGACTCGGCCAGCGTGGCCGCCACACGGCTGAAGCTCTCTTGCTGGGCACGGTAGGCCGCCGACGCCAGGCGCCGGAAGTGCCGCAGCAACGTCCAGAGCACGGGCGCCATGATCAGCACGACCAAGCACAGCTTCCAATCGTAATAGAGCATCAACGCGGCCGAGACGAGCATGCTGCCAATCTGCACGATGCTGATGAAGGCCACGTCTTGCACGCCCACCCGCACGACGTCCACGTCGGAGGTGATGCGACCGATCAATTTACCGACCTGAACCTTTTTGAAGAAGCTCATCGGCAAGCGCAGCAAGTGCTCGTACACCTGTAGCCGCAAATCGTGCACCACTGCCTCGCCCAAAAGCAGGGCGAAGCGCTGGCGATACACGAAGCAGAAGGAGGTGAACCCGGTGAGCGCGAGGTACCCGGCGACCCCGAACGCCGTGCCCCGCACGTCGTGATTCGCGACCGGCCCGCTGATGACCTTGGCCGTGGCCCAGGTCACGAGCGGCAGCTGAATGGAGCGCAAAACCACGAGCCCGAAGAGTCCATTGCGCAGCCGCCGATAAGGCTTCGTGTACGAAAAAATCCGCTTCACGATGGCAAAGTCGAGCGGCTTCTGATCCGCCTCCGGCGCAATCGGCAACCGCTCCGCCGTCCTTCGCCCGCGCGCTCGGTCCCTCGCCCGCCCCTCTTCGCTCTCGCGCTCTCGCGCCCCCGCCCTCGCTCGTTCGCTCACAGCCGCCTCCCCAAGGCTTCCAGCAGCACGATGCTGTCCTGGTCAGCCGCCTGCAAGCTGGCCGCCCGGTAGTAGATGCCGTGATTCTTCAGCAGCTCGGCGTGCGTGCCGCGCTCGACGATGCGCCCGTCGTCGATCACCAAAATCCAGTCGGCGCGGCGCAGCGTCGACAAGCGGTTGGCCACCACGATGGTCGTGCGGCCTTCGATGGCCGCGTCCATGGCCTCCAGCACCTCGTGCTCGGTTTGGGCGTCCACCGCCGTGGTGGGGTCGTCCAAGAGCAAGATCTTGGGCTCGAGCAGGAGCGCCCGGGCGATGGCCAAGCGCTGGCGTTGGCCCCCCGAGAGGTTGACGGCGCCCTCCTCGAGCACGGTGTCGTAGCCTTGGGGCAGCTGCTGGACGAACTCGTGCGCGCCCGCCACTCGCGCCGCGTGCTCGATCTGCTCGCGCGAGGCCTCGGGGTTTCCGAAGGCGATGTTCTGGGCCACGCTGCTGTGAAACAGCAAGCTCTCTTGGAAGACGAGGCCGATGTTGCGGCGCAGGTAGTCGAGGGCCAGGTCCTTCAAGTCGACGCCGTCGAGCAAGATGCGGCCGCGGGTAGGGTCGTAGAAGCGCGGGATCAAGCTGAGCAGCGTGCTCTTGCCCGAGCCCGTGGCGCCCAGCACCGCCACGCACGCGCCCGGCTCGATGTCGAAGCTCAGATCCGTCAAGACCGGCTGGTCTTTGGCGTAGCCGAACTCCACGTGCTCGAAGCGCAAGTGGCCGCGCAGCTCGGTCGGGGCTCGCGGCTGCTTCGGATCTTCGACCTCGAGCGGCGCGTCCAGCACCTCGAACACGCGCCGCGCCCCCGTCAGGCTCTGCTGCAAGGTGTTGACGATGCCGGCCATGCTCGACACCTGGGCCGAGAACTGCTGCAAAAGCCCGGCGAACACGATCAAGTCGCCGAGCGTCATGGCCTGCCTGGCCACGAGCGAGCCGCCGTACAGAAGGAGCACCCCGATGTTGAGCTGCGAGATGAAGTCGATGGTCGGGCCGAAGCGGCTGACCTTCACGAAGATGGCGCGCTGCTGATCGCGCACCAGCGCGTTGTGAGCCTCGAAGCGCGCGAGCTCGGCTTGCTCGCGACCGAACACCTTCGTCACTTGAATGCCGCTCACCCCTTCCGACATGGCCAGCACCATGCGATCGGCCAGCTCACGGTTTTTTCGGTAAGCGGGCGCCACCCAACGAGCAAAAAGGTTGGTGAACAGCCAGAGCAGCGGCGTGAGGGCCAGGCACGAAAGCGTCAGCAAGACGTGGGTGCGCAACATGTACGAGAGGTACACGGCGAGCGAGAGCAGCATGATGGCGCCCTGCAACAGCACCCCGTCCACGAACGAACGCACCGACTGCACGTCGCCGGTGACACGATTGAAGATCGACCCGGAGGCGTTCTGATCGAAGAAGCGGAAGCTCAGCCGCTGCAGCTTGTCGAACACGCCGGTGCGCAGCTCGGGCACCAGCCGCATTTGCAAGAGCTCGCCCGCCGCGACCGAGTAGCGGTAGTTGAGCAGCGCGCGCGCCAAAGCCGCGACTAGGACCAGGCCGCCCAACAAACCCAAGAGCCCTGGCGTCGTCCAAGGCGGCGGCGTGAAACCGAGCGGCCAGCGGGGGGCCGGTGTGCCCCCCTCCAGCGCGTGGCGAATCACGTCGATGGCGAGCCCGGAGAGGCCCAGGCCGGAAACGCCCAAGGCGAGCAGCACGACCTGGTAGCCGAACACGGCCAGGCACTGGCGCCAGTATCGCCAAGAGAGAGAGAGGAGCCGGCGCAGCAACTGCGTGTGCGTGAGCTCTGACATTACAGCGAGGCTTCAACCATTACACGATCTGAGCGGTCAAGATGCTGCACCGCACGGATGCACCAGAAACGCGGAAGCTTGCGGGCGCATGACTTTGAAAGCCAAACGACCGGCGAGCAAGCGCGGCCAAATACCGCATATTTGCCGGTCCGGACGCCTTCGCTTCCTGAGACCATCGTTCAAAGAGAAGGGTAAACGGCATCGATGACAATCCACGTCACCGTTTGGGGTGAGAACGTTCACGAGCAACAGAGCGAGCTCGTGCGCTCTCTTTACCCGCAGGGGATGCACGCGACCATCGCCGCGGCCCTGGCCGAGGACTCGGAGCTCGTCATCCGCACGGCCACGCTTCAAGAGCCGGAGCACGGGCTCAGCCAGGCCGTGCTGGACGCGACCGACGTGCTCAGTTGGTGGGGCCATGCCGCCCACGGCCAAGTCGATGATGCAATCGTCGACCGCGTGCAGAAGCGCGTGCTCGAAGGCATGGGGCTGCTCGTGCTGCACAGCGGGCACTACTCGAAGATCTTCAAGCGCCTGCTGGGCACCACCTGCTCTTTGACGTGGCGCGAAGCGGGCGAGAAAGAGCGGCTGTGGGTGTGCAACCCGGGCCACCGCATCGCGCAAGGGCTGGGCACGCACTTCGAGCTCGAGATGGAAGAGATGTACGGCGAGCCGTTCGCGATTCCGGCGCCCGAAGAGCAGGTGTTCATCTCGTGGTTTCAGGGTGGCGAGGTGTTCCGCTCCGGATGCTGCTGGCGGCGAGGCGCGGGCAAGATCTTCTATTTCCGCCCAGGCCACGAAGCGTATCCGACCTACTACAACGAGCAGGTGCGTCAGGTGCTGCGTAACGCCGTGCATTGGGCGCGGCCCGAAGCCCGTCCGTGGATCGACAGCTGCCCCAACGTGCCCGTCGAAAAGGCGCCGGAAAAACTGACGGCCCGTGGCGGCACCATCCACGAGCCCGGCAAGCCTGGATTGCGCTGATCACTGGACCGGCGCCGCGGATTCTGCCTAGCTTGAGCCATGGGTCAGGTATCGCGCCGCGGGTTGTTGGTCGGGCTGGCGTCGGGGGCCGTTGCCAGTACGTTCGGAGTCAGCGCTTCCGCCACAATCGTGCGAGCGCTCTCCCTGCCGGCGTTGGTGCAGGGCTCCCGGCGCATCGTGGTCGTGACCGCGCTCGACGCCGACAGCCATTTCGAGGAGCTGGGGCGGCGGAAGCGCATCGTGACCGACACGCGCGTTCGCGTCGAAGAGGGCTTGGCCAAGGCCGAAGGCATGGGCAGCGAGCTGATGGTGCGCACGCTCGGCGGCGCCGTGGGCAGGCTGGGGGAACGCGTACACGGCCAGGCCCAGCTGGTCATGGGCGAGGCGTGCGTAGCGTTCTTGCTGCAAGGGCCAGACGGCCTGCACTACGTGAACGGCATGGCCCAGGGGCACTATCCGCTCAGCCGCAGCGCGGCGCGCGAGCTCGCGCAGAGCCCCGACCTGCCGGCAATTCTCGGGTTCGAAGGCTCGGCCGTGAGGGAGCTGGTCGGCAGTCAGCTCACCGCGGCAACGGCGCGCATTCGTGGATTGGCCGGCAAATGAAGCACAGCGCAGTCATTGCGGCGGCGGGCATGGTGGCGGCGCTGTGCTGCGCGCCCAGCGCGCGCGCCTACTGTCGCACCACCACCTGCGATCCGAGCAAGGTCGCGAGCCACTGCGAGCTGGACGCAAACCGTTGCGTCGTCAGCGGCAAGCTCTTGGGCTGGCGCAGCAGCTGCGTGACCATCGGCGTGCAGCAGATGGGCTCGCCGAACAACGGCTTGAGCTTCGAAGACATCGCTCCCGTCGTGGAGCAAGCTTTCGAGAGCTGGATGCAAGCCGACTGCGGCGACGGCAAGCCCAGCATCGAGGTCAACTTGCTCGGCCCGGTCGAGTGCGGCGTGTCGGAATACAATTCGGAGGTCGGCAACGCCAACATCGTGTTGTTTCGCGAAAAGGAGTGGCCCTTCACTGGCGCGGCCAACGCCGTGGCCGTAACCACCACGCGCTTCGACACGAAGAATGGCGATCTCTGGGACGCCGACATCGAGCTGAACGGCATTGGCGCCCAGCTGAGCATCGGCGACCCCATCGAGGGCGATGATCTACTCAGCGTGCTGACGCACGAAGCTGGACACTTCTTGGGGTTGTCACATTCGAACGACAACACCGCGACCATGCGCCCGGTGTACGATCCCTCCCGCGACGGCGATGATTTTCGCTCCTTGGCGCAAGACGACGTGGACGCCATTTGCGCCGCTTACCCGCCAAGCCGCAAGCCGCTCACGAACAGCTGCGAAAACCGCCACGGCTTCTCCGAGCAGTGCCGCGCAGACCAGCCCGCGCCGAACGATTCGAAGGGCTGCAGCCTGAACGCCCGCACCGCTACCGCGGCAACCAGCGGCGCGCGCGGCAGTTGGGCCAGCCTGCTCGCGCTGCTCGGCGCCGTGGTCGCCGCGCGTGTTGCACGGCGGCGGCGCATCGTGTAGCTTGAGCCCGTCATGCTGTCTCGCCGTCACTTTTGGTTTGGCTACTGGCCCGCTCTCGAAGCGGCGACAGGGTCGAGCCTTTAGTTAGTAACGACGAAAAGGCCAGAAAAAGAGCCCCGGTCGCCACCAGCGACTCGGGGCTTTCGTGTTTCTGGGCTCCCCAAGAAGCCGCCCCAACTCCCCATATCCTCCCATGCGCGAAACCAAAGACCTCCGAATCGTGGAAACCACCGCCCTCCGAAGCCCCGACGACGTCACCCGCGAGCTGCCCCTCAGCGATCGGGCCGCGGACGTGGTGTTCCGCGCCCGCCAAGAAATCCAAGCCGTGCTCGAGGGGCGCGACCCGCGCAAGCTGGTGATCGTCGGGCCCTGCTCGATTCACGATCCGAAAGCCGCGCTCGACTACGCCGGGCGCCTGCTCGAGCTGAAAGAAAGCGTGAAAGACGCGCTCGTGCTCGTCATGCGCGTCTACTTCGAGAAGCCGCGCACCACCGTCGGCTGGAAGGGCCTCATCAACGACCCGCACCTGGACGGAACGTACGACATTCCGACGGGCATTCGCACCGCGCGCAGCCTGCTGCGCGAAATTGCCGAGCTGGGGCTACCGGCGGCCACCGAAATGCTCGATCCGATCATTCCGCAGTACATTGCCGACCTGGTGAGCTGGACCGCCATCGGGGCGCGCACCACTGAGAGCCAAACACACCGCGAGATGGCGTCGGGCCTTTCGATGCCGGTCGGGCTCAAGAACGGGACGGACGGAGGGCTGAGCGTCGCCATCAACGCGATGATCGCCGCTTCACGCTCCCACAGCTTCCTGGGCGTCGATGGCGCGGGGCGCGTGGGCGTCGTGCGCACGGCGGGCAATCCGTATTGCCACGTCGTGCTGCGCGGCGGCGCGGCCGGCCCCAACTACGGCGCGCTCGAGGTCGCCAAAGCCGTGGCCGCCCTCAAAAAGGCCAAGGTCAACCCGCGCGTGATGATCGACGCGAGCCACGACAACAGCGGCAAAGATCCGCTACGCCAGCCCGCCGTGTTGGCCGACGTCGGCGCCCAGCTGCGCGCCGGCGAGCAGCACATTCTAGGCGTCATGCTCGAGAGCCACCTCCGCGAAGGCCGCCAAGAGCTCACCGACAAGGCCACGCTCACCTACGGCCAAAGCATCACCGACGGCTGCATCGGCTTCGACGCCACCATCGACGTCCTCCAAACCTTCGCCGCCGACGTCCGCGCCGGCACCACCATCCGCGCAACAGCGTAGCCAAAACGCAAGAAGCCGTGCGAGCGCCGCGCGGCTTCTTTGTCCTCCGATCAGGCGCCGGGGTCGGTTCCCGGCGCCTCCACTGGATTCTCTCGGAAAAAGCCGGCCTATTCGCGAGGACGGCAACATTTTTGGCAACACGCGCAGCGGGAGCTGGGAGCCGAATAGCTAGGACGGCCTGGCAGAGCGGCTCCCAGTCCCAATGCGTGTAGTGGTCGACGATCGTCCCCGCCGCGTTGTGGGTGATGCGCTCGACGACCTCCGCCCGGGCGCCCCCGCGGCGGGCGAGCGTGACAAATGTGTGCCGCGTCGCATGGAGGGTCTGGCCCTCGACGCCGGCCTCGCGGCATGCCCGCGCCCAGAGGTGCGCCCCGGTCTTCTTGGTGTGGTGCACGAACTTGTCAACGCGCCCGTTTTCGCGCCGGGGGATAACGAAATCAGCTGGGTCGGGATTTCGGCAGTTCGTTAGCTCGAACCCTTCGCGCCGCCACCAGCCAAGCTTTTCGGCGAGCACCGGGTGGATCGGGATTTTTCGGGATCGCTCACCAGGGGCTCGCTCGGTCTTGAGGGGCTGGCCGGCATATTGCGCCGTGAGGTGGATGCTGCCGAGCGGCGTGGCGCCCTCGTCGATTTCACGCCAGCGCGTGCCGCAAATTTCGCCCTCGCGCATTCCGGTGAAGAACACCAGTGCAGCGAAGACGCCCGCTTCGGTTTGGGGCTCGGTGAGGCGGACGACGTTCTCCAGCGTGTAGGGCCGGCGGGTACCGCGGCGATACTTTCGACTCAGCAGGCCACGCGGCAGGATGCATGGGTCGACGATCATGAGCTCCTGCCGCCGCGCGTCGCTGCATGCCGAGCAGAAGAGGCCGTAGATGTTGGAGACATACTTCTCGCCGAGCGCGCGACCTGTCTGCGCGCTCTCCGTGGCGAGCAGCTCGCGAACGAGCCGCTCGGCGTGACGCGGCCGAAACTCCTCGCAAGGCAGATCCGCGAGCCAAGGGCGGCTGCGTAGGTACGTCTCGATGATGCGTCGGTCATCCGCCGCGTTGCGATTTCGGCGGTCTCGACCCCAAGCCTTGACGAATTCGCCAAAGGGCATGGTCGGCCGCTTACCCCGCTGATACGTGCCGGCCCGCACCTCGCGCTTGCGCTGCCGTTCCAAGGCTTCCGCCCCACGACGATCCGACCCAGCAGCCTCCCAGACTTGGTTGCCATCGCCGTCTCGAAAGGCGATCCGAAAGGTCGTTCAGGTCTTTGTTTTTCGTGGAATAACGGCCATCAAGCAGTCTCTTTCTGAGCGCGCAACCTCATGCCGAAGAAAGCGGCGCATCCCGCCCACGCGGTGGCACGGGAGCCCACGCTCGATCAGTTTTGCAATTTGATGGCGTTCGACACGCAGCAACGCCGCTACCTCTTTGAGAGTAAGGACCTCTGGTAGCTCAGCGTCGCGCGACCCTTGAGCTGGAACGCGCTCCAGGAGCGCGCTGTTCCGCAGCATGCGGCGCAGTCCGGAACCGTGAATTGGTTCGCCCTGGTTCACGGCTGCAGCCCCAGCCGGCGCCATGCCTTCGACGCACGCTCGCGATCGAGGTCCGTCGGCTCCACGGTGAGGGAGTTCGCCACGGCTGGAGCGGGTGGTGCCATGAATGCGTCAAGGTCCGAACGCTTCACGAGTCGACGCCGGCCCGGTCGCACACTCGGAAGTCTTCCCTGCGCGATCCAATGTCGAACGGTGCTGATCGGCGTCCGTGTCTCTTCGGCGATTTCCTCAAGCAGCAGGTAGGTGCTGCCCATCAGCACTCCCTTTCGCGAGTTACGCAAGCCCCCGTGAATAACCGTTGTCTACCTGGCCGGCGCTGCCGGGGCCAGAACAAAATGCGTACGATTGGGAATCCGCGACTTACGCGCGAGCTAAGTCCGCGAAATTCCGAGACGACTTACGCGCTGTCGAAATCGTTCCAGAGTCGCACGATCAACCGCCTCAGACTTCTTGCCGGTCAAAAGACCGGCGACCTCGCGCGTGCCAAACCCCGCGGCGAGGAGCTTCTGTGCAGTCTCGGACAGAAATGCGTCCCACTCACTGCGGGTTCGAGCTTGCGGAATGTTCTCGAACGTCTTGAGTGCCTTCACGCGCTCCGCAAGCGCCTCCTCGATTTGCTCAGCGGCTCGAACATGCTCAGGGAGCTGCCCGAAGTCCTCCCCCAGCAGCCCGCGCCCGGCGCGCTCCTTGCTGATCAGTGCCATGTCCAGCTCCAGAGCTTCACGCCCGGCCCGAACCAACGTCCGAGCGCGCTCGAAGTTCGTGATGGCCAGGTCAGTCTGGTGGTCGTCGAAGAATGCAACGCCGAGCCCACGCGTGCTCGCGAGCCCCTTCTGTTCCCGCCTCGAGAAGCGGGTAGAAGCCGCCCAGGCGCGCCGATAGGCCGCCCACAGAACCTTGCCTCGCTTCGAGGTTGGCTGCCGAAGGGCCGGTGGGTAGTCGAAGATGTGGTCTCCTTGGCCTGGGTACTCTTGTCGCAAGGCCGCGAGAAGCGTCGCCATAGCCTTGTCGACTTCCTTGCGCTGGAGGGGCTTCGCCGCAGTCATGAACCGGGTCCTGCCATCAACTGTAACCGATTGCCATCGACTAGCACAGATGCTGAGGTGTCCGACTCAACCGCGAACGTGGAGAGGCACGCTCCCTCGGCGCGTTTCGGAGCCTGCCCGTACCAAGCCACATCGCGATACGGGCAGGAGGCGTACACCTTGCGAGTGCATACCCTGACTCGTGCCGAGGTCGCGAGGCGCCTCGGCAAGAGCATCGCAACGGTGCGCCGCCTCGAGTACCGCGTGCTCTTCCCGGCGCGAGGCGAGCGCGGCGTTCTTCGGTTTGACGAGGCCGACGTCGAGCGCGCTCGACGCGACCCTGACTCTCTCCGCTTTTACGCACGGTCGCGATGGTTCGAAGAAAAAGTGCGCGACGACACGCAGAGACGGCGCGAAGTCCCGGCGCGTTCACGACGCAACGCAAGGAAGAATCGCGCAGCCACGGCCGACCTGAGCCTCCTGTTGGCGGGCATCAGGAACCGCGGATATTCGGTGAAGTTCACCGGTGAAAACCGCGCCTGAGAACGGTGAAGTTCACCGGTGACGGTGGACCTCAGGACGCGGATTTCTTGCCGCGGCGATTGGAGCGGGCGGCAGTAAGCTCTTTGGCCTCTTTGAGGCGGTAGCTGTCGGCGTCGATGTCGATCACCTCCGCACGGTGAATGAGGCGGTCG
>Ga0164241_10002095_pt1 | contig 22434 bp, 23 predicted proteins | sample OricomyardsoilBY_FD_108780 | JGI IMG/M metagenome (GOLD analysis project Ga0164241, IMG submission 108780) | Backyard soil microbial communities from Emeryville, California, USA - Original compost - Back yard soil (BY) | ecosystem: Environmental > Terrestrial > Soil > Unclassified | place: USA... | reverse complement strand
TGTCGCCCTTGTCGCCCTTGTCGCCCTTGTCGCCCTTGTCGCCCTTGTCGCCCTTGTCGCCCTTGTCGCCCTTGTCGCCAGCATCGTCCGAACACGGATTTCCGGATTCAGGAAGGCCCGAATTGTCCAGGCCCGCCTGCAGACGATCACCTTCACGCTTTCTTCTCGTCTTGTAAATGTCAGGCTGACCCGTGAGCCAATCAGCCAAATTCTGCCAGTCACCCTTGTAAACATAATCCCAGAATGTCGTTCGAATACTTCCTTTGGAGTCGCTTATTCCATATTGATACGAGAAGTCGAATATCACGGTTTGGGCTTCTTCGGGCAACTTTTTGAATATCATGTCTTCCGTATTGTTCTTGTCGAACTGGTTCGCCACCCTTGTTTGCGTGTCATATCCGAAAGCCTTTTCCAGCAGCCCAGCCTCCTCGTCCGTCACGGATAACGCCTTCTTGGCAAGCGCGTCGATTCCGGCTTGGCCTCGCTTTTTTGGGCCGAAGTAGGGACTCAATTCTTTCATCAGGGCATCGACATCCACTTTGTCGGGGTTTCCCTTGTCCTCGATGTATTTGTCGATGAGACTGCGGGTACTGGATTCACTTTGCTGACCAAGGTCAACGCCGGTGCTGATGGTCACTCCGCTGCTTGCAATGGGGTCACCTTTTTTATGCACAATCTTTCCGCTCTTCTTGTTCATCACGTCCTTGTTGTAGACCGGCACGTAACCATCCTTGGCCAACGCACCCTCGCTTTCCCTGAGGAATGACTCGTCCTCTCGCCATTTTTCAGTACAGGCCTCATCGTCCTGTCCAGTACCGTTATCGATCGAGCAATGAAAGCTCTTCTCGAATTGATCGATGGCGTCCTGCGCTGACTCGCCATCGGAGACGACAAGGCAAACATGCGGGCATACAGGAAGGCCTCCGTTCGCCGAAAGCCCCACTGGATCGAAAGGATTGGTCGTGGGCTGTAATGCGTTAGTGGCGTTCTGATAGGGCGGCAAACGCGCCGAAACCTGCGGCGCCGCCGACACTCCATACGACGTCGTCAGTGATGCCAGCAGCGTTGTAGCCAACCAGATTTTTCCCGTGCATTTCATATCCATATCCACACATGTTCTTCCCTGTTCAGATGCAGACGTGATCCGGAGGATCCCCGCCGCCGTGATTCCCGCCGCTCGGCGGGTTTTCCCCACCGCCGCCTGGATCACCATCGCCCGGATTGGTATCCCCACCACCATCACCCGGATCACTTCCACCACCCGGAGGCCCATCACCGCTGTCACCATCGCCCGCTCCAGTCGTGGATGCCAGAAGATCCCGATCACGAATAGGCGTCTGCATCCGGACTACGGCTTGACTGACAATCGGTAGCCGTCCGCTTTCCAGCATGGCGATTTCCTGCGCACTCATGCCTTGGTAGAGACCTTCGCGAAAGATGGCAATCACGATTTTGTCGATGACTGGCACGATCATTTTGTAGCCGTAGACCACGCGTATCTTCAGTACGTTGGCATCCTGAATGGTCAGGCCACTTGATTTTCCTGGCGACTTTGAGCGAAACATAAGGCTGTCGTTCGGAATCGCTTCGACACCATCAAACTCGCGCGCCTTCCAATCGGCGAAGGCGGCCTTCGTGGGGCTGATCAACTTGATCTGCGTGACCAGTGGGTTGTGTGCCATCAAGAGGGCTTCGCCATAGGCTCGGGTCACCTCGGTCTTGCTGGCTTTGTGCGCATACAGCGGCATCAATCCTCTTGCGAGGCCAACTCGCATGGCCGACATTTCCGCAAAATGTGTGGCACCGCTGCGTGCTGCCTGCAACGCGGCGTAGTCGACTGTAGTCTTGACTCGGTAGAACAGGATCGCCTGCAGGATGCCAAGCAGGAACACGCCGAAAACCGAGATAACCACTACGGTCTCAACCACGGCCTGACCATGTTGCAGGCGTCTGCCCGGTGACCCCTTCACGGAATATGCTCCGCATCAGCTGCGTCGCTGACCGTGGCGTGGCTGGTGGCGGCAGGCGTCGACTCATTCCCCAACGCAGCCAGTTCGCGCACCATTTGTGCACTGCTCTGCTGCAATGAGCTATCGATGCCTGCCGCATAGTGTGCACCTTGTGCAAATGCCGCTTCGGCCTGGCGCAGGCGGATGATCCCGAGGTTGTGCCACGCCTTGGCGTGATCGGGCTCAATGTGCAGCACATGCTGGTAGGCATCTACAGCCTGATCGGGCTGCTGCAGTCGGACCAGAACATTGCCCAGGCGAAACCAGAAATCCGCGTGACTCGGCATGTCCCGGGTCAGCTGCCGATAGTCGGCGAGGGCTTGCGGCAAGTTACCTCCGGCGTACGCCTGTTCGGCCAATTGTTGCCGCTGGAGAGTTGGCTGCAGACGTTTGCTGCCGGACGATGCACAGCCGGACATTGCTGCTAGTGCCAGGACGGCCAGGACGAGTGCGATCAGTTTCGTCGCCATGACCAATCCTCACCGAGCATAGGGGACAACGTGGCAATGCTTCCCGACGCCAGCTCCACGGTTTGCCGAGCGCCTCGGCACTGCCGAATGCGCCACGGCGAGACACTTTCACAGCAGTCGACCACGCGACCAGATCGATCCAGAAACACGAGGTCCAGCGCGTAGCTCATGCCGAAGGTGTGCACGCCGCCGCAAGGCGTCAGCCATAGCGCTTGCAGCGCTCTGTCATGCAGTGGCGACCTGCCCAAAAGCCCGCGCAGACGGCTCCAGGGGCGATCAGCACACCATGCCTGCGGCACGATCAACTGGCCGTCGCGATAAATACTTCCCTGCTTCAAAAGATTCCCTCCTGACGCATGCGCAGATAGATGAAATAGCCCAGCATCAAAAAGATCAGCGGGAAGAAGAACAGCACCAGCGGCAGCATCATCTTCACCGGCGCCTCGAGCGCCAGCTTCTCGGCTCGCTGGAAGCGCTCCTCGCGTCGTTGCACGGCCTGCGCCCGCAGCGTCGCGCCAAGACTGGCGCCGACACGATCAGCCTGGATCAGGGTGCCGGTGAAGCTGGATATCTGTGACATATCCATGCGTTCCGCCATGCGCCGCAGCGCTTCCGCCCGCGGCAACCCCGAGCGGATATCCCGCAGCAAGCGGGTAAATTCTTGCTTCAGCGGGCCTGTCGGCCCTTTCAGCGTTGCCTGCTCCATGCCACCGGTGATGTTGGCACCGGCCTCGACCGACATGGTGATGAAGTCGAGAAAGGTTGGAAGATCCCTGATCACCAGGCGGCGACGCTTGTTACGCCGCTCGCTCAGCCACAACGTCGGGTAGTACCAGCCCATCACAAGACCAAACGCCAAACTGCCGAGATAAAGCAGCAAGCCATGTTTGTCGAGCAGATTCAGCAGCAACCAGGCGAAGGCCGCCACCAAAGCTGCCGCCACCAGACGCAGCCCATACAGCTGCTCAGGGCTGAGCACGAAATCCTGCCCCGCCGTCTGCAGTTCGCGGTGCGATTTCTCCAGCTTGTCCGGACTCAACCTTGGTCCGACGACGAACGTCGCAGCGTTGACCAGCGGCCACAGCAACTGCAGACCGAACGAAAGCGGGTCCTGAAAATGACGATCCGCCCTGGGAACGTCACGCATCATGCTGTAAACGGACCAGAACGCGAAAGCCGTACAGCCGGCCACCATAAGCGCAAGCAGAATGACCATTGGCGTCATATGTCGATGCTCGTGATCTTCCGGCACATGCGGTAGCCGAGATATTCCATGACAGCCGCAAAACTGATCACTGCCCAGCCGAGAGGTGTGTGATACATCGCGCTCATCGTCTGCGGGTAGGCAACCGTGAGGAAGCCCATGATGCCGACCGGCATCATGGCCATCACGATGCCCTGCAGCCGACCTTGCGCGGTGAGCGACTTCACCTTGTTTTCCATGATCAGACGACGGCGCAAGGTCTCGGCCAGCGAAGCCATGCTCTCGGCGAGATTGCCGCCCACCTCACGCGATATGTTGACCGCGGAGACGAACAGCGTAACGTCGGCGACCGGCACGCGATCACTGAAGTGGGCGAGTGCCTCTTCCATCTTCACGCCCATGCGTTGCTCGCGCAGAACCAGTGCAAACTCCTGCGCCAGCGGCGGTTCCACGTCGCGCGCCAGGCTCTCGAGCGAGGGCGAAAAGCCGAGCCCCGCGCGCATGCTCCCGGCGATCATCATCAAGCCATCGGGAAGTTGCTGCTGAATCTGATTGATCCGCCGCTCGCGCATCCAGCGATAGATCTTCTTGGGCAGGATCAGGATCAACACCAGCGCCACCACCGCCAGCAGGGGATTGCCGGTTAACAGCCAGAGCAGCAGCGGAACTACGGCGATGGCGGCGGCGTTGAAGCGGAACAGGTTGCGCGGATCCATGAACATGAATATGTCCGCCAGGTTGAAACGCGCTTGCTCAGTAAATGTGTTCTGGTAGCGCCCCCAGAAAATGGTCGAGCCGCGCACTAGCAGAAAGCCTGCCAGGGTCACGCAGAGGAACACCGCTATGGCGATTGGCAACACGCTCATTGATTGATCTCCTCGGCGGGCTTGAAGATCGAGAGGTCCACCGGAACGCCGCGGTCGGCGAGTTCTTCATAGAACTCAGGCACGGCTCCGGTCGCATTGAATTGACCCCGCACACGACCACCGGAACCACCCTGATCACGGGCACGAAACACGAACAGATCCTGGGTCTGAATGGTGCCGCTTTCGATACCGGTGATCTCGGAGATGTGGGTCACCTTGCGCGACCCGCATGGGAATCGCCGCTGGTGGATGATCAGATCGACTGCCGACGCGATCTGCTCACGCACGACCACCATCGGCAGATCCATTCCCGACATCATGACCATCACTTCCAGGCGCGACAGGGCATCGCGCGGGGAATTGGCGTGCGCCGTGGTCAGCGAGCCTTCGTGACCGGTATTCATCGCCTGCAGCATGTCCAGCGCCTCACCTCCACGGCACTCGCCGACCACGATGCGATCCGGCCGCATGCGCAGGGAATTTTTCACCAAGTCACGAATATTGATCTGGCCCTTGCCTTCGAGGTTCGCCGGCCGCGACTCCATCGCCACAAGATTGGGCTGGCTGAGCTTCAGTTCCGCTGCGTCTTCGATGGTGACAATGCGCTCGTCGTCCGGAATGAAGTTGGAGAGGATGTTCAGCAAGGTGGTCTTGCCGGAACCGGTACCGCCGGTCACAACGATATTGCGCCGTTCGCGCACGGCCATCTGCACGAAGTCCAGCATCGCCTGATTGATGGATCCAAACTTCAGCAGATCTTCGCCGAGCAGCTTGCGCTTGCTGAATTTTCGTATGCTCAGACTCGGGCCACGCAGGGCGACCGGCGGGATGACGGCATTGACGCGAGAGCCGTCGGCAAGCCGCGCATCGACCATCGGCGAGCTTTCGTCGATACGGCGCCCCAACGGAGCCACGATGCGTTCGATGGCAGCCAGCACGGCCTTGTCACTGGTAAATATGACTGGCGATTTCTCGATGCGACCAGAACGCTCGATGAAGATTTCGCTGGAGGAGTTGACCATGATCTCGGTGACGGTCGGATCCTCGATGAGATCCTCCAGCGGGCCAAGCCCGATCGCCTCGTCCAGCACTTCCTTGGCCAGTCGACGGCGATTGATGGTCTTCGGGAGCTCCTTGTTGAACTCCCTTTCGAGGATCTCATCGATCAGCGCAGCCGTCTTCTCGCGCAGATCGTCGTCGGTCATACCATGGACATCCACTCGCCGCAGATCCATCTGTTTGACCAGTGCCAGATGCACCCGAGTGCGCCATTCCAGCATGTCCGGGGGCGCCACGATGGTAGAGATATTGCGAGCGGACTCGTCGGCTTCAACCTCAACTGGCGCCATTTCAGCGATGCTTTCGAGACGGGTCGGCGCATTGGCCGCCTGCGCAGGCGCCTTGGCCGGCTCGGCATCAATGGCTTCATCAGCGAGAACGCGCAGCCTGTACGCACCAATATTGACGATGTCGTCGCGATGAAGCGGGCCGTGCTCACTCTGAATGCGCGAACCATTGACCGTGATCGGGGTGCGCCCGCTGAGAATTTCGATGAACACGCCGTTCCTGCGCGTGCTGAGGGTGGCGTGCTCCTTGGCTATGTTCCAGCCTTGCAGAATCACCAGATTGTCATCGCCACGCCCAATCCCACAAGCGCTGTTCAGGCAGCGGACGTGGCGGGGATCACGATTGGCCGTTTCGATCAGTACTTCAAACATGGCTCACCTTCAATCGACTATGTCGTTGCCCGCGACCTTGCGGAAATCATCGCGAAGTCGGTCACTCTTCTCGATCAGCTCCCGGTTCTTGCTGGAGTTGGCGTCAATCACGATGGGCGTCACGAAGATCACCAGATCAGTTCGATTGGACTGAAATCCGCGCGAGCGGAATAACGCGCCAAGAATCGGCACGTCCCCCAAACCCGGCACCTTGTCGAAGGTCTGGGCGGCGCTGGCATCCACCAGTCCGGAGATGACGATGGTGTCGCCTTGATGCACGTTGACTTGAGTGGTGGCACGACGCGTGATGAAGCCTGGGTAGCCCTCCACCTTCACACTCGGGTCGATCTTGCTGATCTCGGTTTCGATGTCCGTTGAAATATCGCCCTGACTGTTGACGATCGGCGCAATATGCAACTTGATGCCGTACGGCTTGTACTCGAATGTGGTTTCGCCCAGACCCTGAGTGATCGGAATCGGTACCTCGCCGCCCACCAGGAAGTCTGCAACTCCGCCACTACGCGCGGAAAGCTGCGGCGTAGCCAGCTCCCACGCACTACCGTCCTGCATCATCAGGTCGATCTGTGAAGCAATCGAAGTGGCAATACCAAAAAAAGACGCCGTGCCCGGCACTTGGAGCGGCAGGTTGACGGAACCACCGTCCGCACCAATACCGTTGAAGCCCTTGGATGTTTGGCGATAATAAGGATTGGTGGCCCAGTCGTGCACCAGCCCACCGCTGGGCCCGGAAATCACGCCGTCCCACTTGATGCCAAGCTGACTCATAGCCTTCTTGTCGAACTCCATGATGCGCACTTGCATCATCACCGTGGGCTTCATGTTCACGGCATTGATGGTGGTGAAGTCGAGCACCTGTGGATAGAGCTTCTTGATCGCGGCGATGCGCGCGGCATCGCTCTGCGATAGATCGCTACCGGTAAGGACGACGTTCGCGCCTACGACGTTGACCGAAACTGCATCGCTACCTTGCAGTAACTTGCCCACCATCGCGGCAGCCTGCTCGACATTGCCACCGATGATGTGGATGCTGACGCTGCGACGCGAACCATCCGCAAACCACAGTTCGATCGAGGTATCGCCGGGCTTGTTGGCGATCAGCACCATCTGCTGAGTGCCAAGCACCTTCACCTCCATCATCTTGCCGTCGCCTACCGCGACACGCTTGATCGGGCCCGGGGCGTTCTGCACGAGCGCTTGACCTGCATACATGCTGATCGCATCCGGGAACCGGTAATGCTCGGCACCCAGTGTCCTGAGCGGGAAAAGGATGCAGGCAACCACGGCAAACAGCGTGAGCGCGCAAGGTGATGCCGCGCGCTTCAAGAAAATCGTCACGTCCATGAATCAGCCTTTCCCGCCAATGATGAATTGAATACCCGAGCTCCGTCGCGCGCCATGGCTGAGGCGAAGCAGGTCGTCGCCGCTCAGCATGCTGAGATCGAACGGCTCCTTGCTATCAGCGTTGCGCAGCATGACGCGCAGCTGCCCCACTTTCAGCGCCATTCCTATGCGCTGGGCATCTTTGGGAGACAACTCCAGCGTGATGTTGGAGTACGCATTGCTGTTCGCTTCTGGATCGGGGCGGACACCCTTCGCCTGATGACCGGTGGCCAGAACCAGTACCCGTCCAAGCAGCGGGCGGATGCGCTCGTGATCGGCGTCGGTGGTTAGCAGCAAAATGTCGATGTGATCGCCGGGAACGATCAAGCCGGATACCGAATTCGTTTCGTCTACCGTGATCGAGTACGCCACATGGCCTGGCTCGATGACATTGGAGAAGTGATCCGCCACCAGCTCGATTGCGCTGCCGTCGATGGGCGCACCATGCGTCAGTGGCGAACGCAGAATCTGACCGAGGTATTTTTGGTAGTTGTCGGGAGTGAGTGCGCCGACCGACACGAAGTCGCTCGGCACATCGCGCACGGCAATGTCGGCTTGAAAAAGGGTGTCGCCCTTTTGCAAGTCTCGAACCGGAACGACGACTTGTTGCGTCTCTGGCGACACCACGTTGGTCCGCTCAGCCACTTGTTTGTTGACGTAGTGGACAGCAAGAAAACTTGCAGCGACGCCCAAAAGAATCGCCACTCCCAGGTAAAGAAGATTGCGGTTGATTTTTGGCATGGCGATTCCCTTCGAATCAATTCCAGGAGATGGAGAGTGCGTAGACGAAATTGGCGTAGGCTTCGCGAACCTTGTCGGCGAGATAGTGAATGGTGTGCGTGTACTCCCCGGCTACCAGAACCAGCACGAAGAAAAGCACCACAATGGTGTATTCGACGAGCGCACTACCTTCCTGACCACGTTGATGCGGCGGCCGGCAATCGTGCATGCCGAAGCAGTATCCAGATCGACTCATGCACACCTCATCACGATGGATCCATCACGTTGATGAGCACCTGCGAATATCCGTCTGTAGGGGTCACGACGACCGTCATCTTGCTGTCGCCGCGGCTGTAATACATAACGCAGCTATCTGGCGCGCACTGATTTTTGTTCGCCGGCTTCCAGCCATCGGCCGCCAGGCGTTCGCGGTAGAAGCTCGCGTTCTGCTGCGGAGAGAGGTCATTGCGCATGGCCACCGTGCGCGCCGGCACGGGATCATCCGGATAGCTGATGTCATTGAAGACCAGCGAGCCCATCGCCTGCGGTATACCTTTGCCGGGCACGAATCCTGCTTTCGCGGAATTCGTATCGAGAATCCCTATGGTCCCTTTGCTGCCGGCGCCATAACCCCTGATCTGCACGGTGACAAGATAATCACCCTCGTGGTGACCGACGATCTGCGCATCGCCGATGTTGTTGAGAATTGATTCCTTGCCCCACTTTTTCTTGTAGAAGTCCAGCACTTGATCAGGTGTTGAAGTCGACTGGAAAATTTGCGCGCGCATGTCCACGCCGTTGTAAACCACCTGCCTCGCGACATCCGCTGCGGCCGTGTCCGGCGGTAGCGGAGGCTTGGGCCAAGAACCGGCGTGAGCCGGCACTACTGCCAGCAACATCGTCGAAATCACTACACGCCGGGGACTAGTCCGGATCGGCATAATTCACCAACTTATCCGCCGGCACCGCATCCGGGGCCACCTTGCCAAGTGCCAGCTTGTTGAAGTTCGTCGTAAGCACTTTGTTGAAGAACGGAATATCTCCGAGCAGATTCATCACGTCGTTCAAACCAGCCATGATCGAATCACCAGCCCAATCGGCTGGCACCAACGGCTTGACTACCCTCCTCACCGTGCGGTTGCTTGCCCCAGTCGCAACGCTGCCATCGGCCATTTCGCCCCCGCCGTCGGCATTCCAAGCATCAGCCAGCAAGACGGTCTTTGCAGAAAAATCCAACTGCTCGGTGTCCAACGGAGACAGAAACGCGAGGCCCTCACCATCCGCGCCCTTGATCAACTCAGGTCTTGCGCGCACCTCTGCCGTTACCAGTCCATCCGGATTGGGCGGCAGAGTGTCACTGACCTTTTTCAGCAGACCCAGCGCCTTGTCAAACACGCCAGGCCCCTTCGCCTGGCTATACACCGTCAGTGTGATCCCAGACGGTTTGAGTAATGGCTGATTAGCGAATGTGGTCAACATTGGGTCGCCCAGTTCGTTCGGACTCTGCGCGGCACTGGTCAAACCAATTTTTGTATTGCTGAATTGCCTTGCACGCAGGCTCTGCAGAACTCGTTCTCTATCTGGCATGCCACGGCTAGCGACTTCAGGCGAAGCGGTCGCTTCCCACGCCGCCGAACGCGCTGCCGCCTGCGTTTGCTGTTTGATGTGGATGTATTGCCCCAAAAGCATCACGCCCGCAGCCATAGGAACCAGCACGAGCAGGGCAATCGCCATTTCGACCAAGCTCTGACCCCGCTGAGTGCGCCGAAACATGCGCATGACTTCGCGCGACCGATGGCCCGACAACGGTGCGTCGAGCGAATGGGCCTGGTCTTGGTTAGCAGGTCTCACGATCCGCCCTTCTTTACGCTCACGCCGCTGGGCGGAGCAAACACGTCATCATCAAAAGGTTCGCCACCAACCGTCATCTTCTGCGTGGTCAGCTCGAAGCCTGGTGCGTTCCCAGGGTGCACCCAAAGTACGATATCGCCCGGGTCGTATGAGGTCGCCTGATTACTGTTCTCGCCTTCGGGGAAACCCCATTTTCGCCCGTCACTCCAGGTGCAGCTTTCGGTGTCGTTCATGCGCCAGCGGAGGCAACGCTGGCCCGCGTCGGTGGCATAGCCCAAGCGCTGAATACCCAGTGTCTTCTCTGCAGCGGCATCGAGCCGATCGTCGTCGTCTGGGTCCGCGGGCCCGCCTGGCATAAACCCGGAACTGGCTATACTCGTTGCCGTCTTCGCCATCAGATCGATGGACAGCTGCGTCTTGGCGGTAATAACGACCTTGCGGGACTCGTTTTCCATGTGGAATTGGCAGCTGTCATTGGGGTCGTCCCCTGCTCCAAAATCCCAAACATCGATCTGCCATGCGGAATGCTTGCTATCGAACCAGAGTTGGTAGTAAGTGCGACCAAGCCTTTTCACGTCGTCCTCGCTCAGGGGCGTCGTAGCCATGGCGGCATCGTGACAAGCCTTCAGAAGCTGGCGATAACTTTTCTCGACCATCGATTCGCCTGCCTCTTTCATCACCAGCGTCTGCGCCACGTAGATCGGTGGCACATCGATATTCGCCGTGGACTCGCCGCCCGTTTCGGCGCCTTGCGAGCACCCCGTAAGCGGCGCCAGGGAGAACGTCAGCGAAACGATGATGGCGGCGAGGCGGCAAACGGACTGTGCAGGGAGTAACTTCATGATCAACCTTTGCTTGGAATACAAGGCGCCACCGAACCGTAGGAAAGCGCGATGAGCTGGCGCTCACTGCACGATGTATCAATGAGGCGAGCCTGCCAGTACGGACTGAAAAGGCTGCCGAGCTCGCGGCGCGAATCGATGATGTTGTCAAGCAACCCGCGCGGGCGATCGAAGTAGACTTGCGCCGAAGAAATCGCCGTCATCTTGTCCTTGATCGTCTTGTCGGGAACTTCAAAGTCCGGTGGACCACCGAGGCCATCGACGTTGTTACTGGTGCGCACGGTGTTCATGCCTTGCTCGATTGCCACGGTAAAAACGGGACCGACATCGAGAGCATTCACGCCGTTCTCGTTCGCTGACTTTCCGTTCAAGTAAGGCATCGTGGCTTTATCGTCCTTGATGTCGTCGTAGTCCTGAAGTCCGGCGTACCCCTTGAGCCACCCCTTGCCCGTCTGCCCCACGGCGGGATCATTGCGCACCTTTTTCCCGGCCTTGTGGTTGTCCACCGCGCCACCGTAACGATCGATATGCAAGCTTTGCTCAGTCGTATACGGTGAATACCAACCCCTGCGATCAAGAGTTTCATAGCCCTGCAAGGCGACACGCGCGAAGCCACCAGTCGTCCGGTTGATCGCTGCAGCCCCGCCCCAAGCCATGGCCAGGTCAACATCCTTCATGGGCCAAGGGGCGTTCAGGTGGAAATCCAGCGTATCGGCCGCCACAAAGCTGTCGTAATAACGACGGGCGTTTGATGACGTGACAACGTCGGTACCACCGCGTTTGCTGATGTGACCAAACGCAGTGTCTGCATTGCGCTCGCGCGAAAAACCGTCCCGTGCTTCCATCACGACGTTGGCGAAACGATCGGCACCGGCGGCATTCGCATTACTAGGATCCTTATCGAGGCGGTAGCGATTCGTGTACGCTTCAGCGCTGCGATATTGGCCCGCAAGAAGAAATACGCCTCGCGTCCCAAGCCTCGCCTTGCCGTCAGTATTTTTTTCGACAATTTCCTTGGCAATGTATCCCGCATCTGCAGGCGTGATCTTGAGGATCGCGCTCGTCGCGATCGAGTACCCGTGATTGAGCACCTGGCTGAGGAACTGGACGCCCAAGGAAAACGGTTGTTGCATGCCACTGCGGACATTGGTGATCACTGACTGCGCCTTGCCCAGAATACTGGCCACGCGCTGGAACGCATTCGCGATGGGAATCGTTGCACCCTCGGTGACAATCCCGAGAACGTACAACGCATACGAGAGATTTCTCGTCGTTTCCTTCAAATTCTTGGTAGCGCTCAACAGGTAATTGGTCATCGAATAGAGCGTCACAATCTGCGCTACCGCCACCTCGTTGGCGACCTCGGCTCGGTTCATGTAAGCGATCAGGTTGTAGGCACGAGCCTGCTCTACTGCGGCGCTGTATGCTGCTGCATCTGCGGCGTTGACCAACTGGACTTTTTTCGAGACCGCTTGGCCCGTATTGAAAAGAACCAGCAAGCCGACCACCAGCACCACCATGCAGACGAGTGCCAGCACCAACGCCTGACCCCGTTGATGGCTCATCAGAGCCGGCGAGAATATTTTGCTGGCATGAACGCAACCATTCGGGTTGCGGAATCGCACCATCAGAAACTTTGGCATGCGCTGACCTCAAGCCGGAAGCGACCACCAATACCGGCCTGCCCTGAAAAAATGAAAGCCGCTTTCAAGCGCCTGCAGCCCCCAGCGAGGAGGTCGTAGGCGGTTGACTCGTCGGTTACCTGTAAAGGGTTACTTGACTTCCGCGGCGCTGCCGTAGGTGGCCAGATCCTTTTTCTTCTCGCCCGCCGCTGCGGCAGCATTACCTTGGGCCTTTGCGCGATTGATGGTCGAAGATGCATCCGTACCGCCGAGTTCCTTGCCCATCGCACCTACCTGAGCGCGTACGGTGCTGCCGAAATACGTCACCGCGGCGATGGCAGCGATGGCAATCAACGCCGTGATGATGATGTATTCGGTCATGCCCTGACCGCGCTGGCGAACGCGCAAAGCCTTGTTGCCACTATTCTGGTTCTTCATCGGAGTATCCCTCTCACAGTGATCGGCGGGTCGTGCATGACGCGCCAGGCGAAATGAAAACAGATGTCTTGCGCAGCAGATCAGTCGAGGACCAATCAAGAAGGCTTCGAAAGAATACAATAAGGCTATCTATTTGGACGTCCAAACGCTGACAGGGAAGAATTACATGAGCGTCATCGACAGGCGTTTCATTGATGAAAAATGTGCACTGGTTTGCGCTTTCATGGGATCCCTTCATCGCTTGTCGGTTTCCGCCTACATAAATTGGGGAAATTTTTGACACATATTCATACCGGGAAATATGAATGCAAAACAACGTCGCATAGCTGCCAACAACCTATCGTCGCTCAGCGTTGGTTATGGTGACGACCCCAAGGAAAGGACTTCTCAATGCGCGCATCGACTCCCTTTTTCGCCCTTCTTCTTTTCGTCGCAGCATTTTTCAACGCACACGCTTCCGAGATCCCCACCCACGACGCAGCGGGAAGCCATGATCATCCAATCATCTCCCGCTTCACGGGATCGGTAATTGGCGGTTACCAGTCGCTGGACTACGCCGAGGCAATATTTCCGCAGGGCCCTGCGAAATGGTCTGAGCCCGATCATTTTTTGAAGACCGTGCATCTGGAAGGCAAGGTGACGCGGATCTTCTATGTGGCACCGACAGGGAAGAGTGGTCTGGAGGTTTATCGAAACTTCGAGGCGGCATTGAACGGAGCCGGCTTCAAGCTGGGCTACGCATGCAGCGGTGACACGGGCCGCGACGGATGTGGTGGATATGATTTTGCGGACTACTTGACCAATCCGCTGCTGGATCCCTTGCAGGCTCGCAACCTGATGATCGATACACTGAATGTCATCAACGGTAACGTGCGTTATCTCACCGCTCACCTTGAGCGTGACAACGGCAACGTCGATGTGTCGCTGCTGGTCAGTTCAGATGATCGAGCGCCGCCGGGTATCCTGTTGCAGGTCGTTGAATCCAAACCGATGACAACTGACCAGGTCACCGTCAACGCCAAAGCCATGAACGACGGCCTGACCAGGAGCGGGCACATCGCCCTCTACGGAATCCAGTTTGCGACGGACAGTGCCACGCTGGAAAAGAATTCCGACACTACGTTGCAACAAATGGCCAAGCTGTTACAGGAGCATCCAACACGAAAGGTTTTCATTGTCGGGCATACCGACAATACCGGCACCTTGGGTCATAACCTGATGCTTTCGCAGCAGCGTGCCGAGGCTGTCATCAACGCTATTGAATCGCGCTATCACGTCTCTGCCAACCGCCTCGCCGCCAAGGGACTTGCCTCGTATGCACCCGTGGCCAGCAATAGTGATGAAGCCGGCAAGGCTCGCAACCGCCGAGTCGAGCTGGTCGAACAATAATCGAACTGATATTCGATCACTTCACCTCGCAAATTTTCTGCAACCCATCACTGGAGTCTCCCCATGCGACTGATCACTCTGTTCACCAGCACGATGTTGACCACAGCCCTGGCTTTCGGAAGCACCGCAACCGCCCAGTCTGCGCCGCAAGGCGACTCCGCAGTACCGGAATACACCTTGACGACTGACTTCGTGGACAAGTGGGAAGCCGTTGCCAATGATCCGTCGGCTCCCATTTGCAACCTGATGACCATGAATCTGAAGTCCACCACGGCCCAGGCAGCGATCGCCGAGTACGATGCACGGCCCGGCAATCACGCCTATCTCGCCAGTCATGGCCTGAGTGCCCGCGACATGGTGCTTGGCACGGCCACGTTGGCTGCCGCAGCGATGCAGGAAATGCAGGGCCAGCACCCGGAGATGGGGGCTGGCAAGCCGGTTCGGCAGGTGAGCGCTCAGAACATGGCGTTCTATCAAAGCCACAAGGACGGAATCCACGAGGTCATGCAACAGGCGGGCAAGGCGCGCATGCAGCGGAACGGCGGCAAGCTGCCGAATTGCGCCGAATAACGACGACATCGGGACAAGGCGCGGTACACGCCGGCCCACGCCTTGCACGTGGCCGGCTCACCTGCGGGTATGCCGACGATGCAGCAGATACCCGCCAGGAAACCGGCTTCAGGCGAGCTTGCGCGAGACCGTGAAAAACACCAGGTTGCCTGCACCGGTTGCCAGCGCCAGCACGGCGATCATGCCGGGGGTGACTTCCTGCCAGCCGAACCACTGGATCAGGCCGAAGCCGACGCCCAGCGACAGCAGCACGATGCCCCAGCGCAGCGACGAATGGCGTCGACGCAGTTCCTCGTCGCGCAGGATCGAGCTGACCAGCTCTTCCGACCCACCGGCATTGACCATGCGCCGGCGCACCATCGCGTCGACCACGACCTTGATTGCATAGGCAATGCAGATGAACAGACTGATGGGAATCAAGTATTCGAAGTTCATGGGGCTCTCCTGACAACGGGTTGGGAATGGCTTGAGGTACGTGACCTTGGATACAGGCATTCCACCAACGGTTGCAGCAAGCTGGTTGCAACCGCTTCCCTCCTGCGCGTATCTCTTGCCCCATGGATGACATCCGCAGCAGTCCTGACCATGACCTGGTCGACGCCGTGCTGGCCAATCGGCCGGGCGCGTTCGAACGCCTGGTGCGGGAGTATCAGGGGCTGTGCTGGCACATCATCCCACGCATGGTGCGCAATCCGGAGGATGCCCGCGAGCTGTGCCAAGACACCTTTCTGCGCGTGCATCAGTGCCTGCACCAGTATCGCCACGAAAGTGCGCTGAAATCATGGATCGGGCGCGTGGCGTACACCATCGCGCTGCGCCACCTGCAGCACAAGCGCATTCCCATCCTCGATCCGGGCAGTGACGTCGACGGCTTCGACGTGGTCGGAAACATTGGCGACGGCTTTGATCTGGAAGCGGCCTGTGTGGATGAAGAGATGGCCCGGCACCTGCACGAAGCGATCGAAGCACTACCACCACTGCAACGTACCTTGCTTACCTTGTATTACCTCGAAGAGACGTCCATCCCGGAGATCGCCCGTATCACCGGACTGGCCACGGGCACGATCAAGAGCCATCTGTTCCGTTCGCGTCTGCGCTTGCGCAACGCGCTGGAAGTTCGAACAGGAGTTGCCGCATGAATCCGCATGACCAGGACCACATCCCCGCATTCGATGACGACGCGCACGAACGCGAATGGCTGGCGCAGGAAACCGCCATGCGACGCGAGCGACTGCAGATGGACCCGGCGAATGACGATGCGCGCAGCCGACGCTATCGACTGATCGCGCGCAGCCTGCGCCAGCCACTGGCGGACTCGTTGCCGGGCGATTTCGCGGCGCAACTGGCTGCACGGGTTGGCGCTGCGCCCGCAGCAGACGCTTCTGCCAGTGCCTCGTTTGAATTCAGGCTGATGCTGGTGCTGGTTGCCGCCCTCGTGATCGCCGCTGGCATCGTGGTCGCGATATACGGCAACACCTGGCTACCCGCGTTCACTGAGCTGCTGCCCAAGCCGCAGGCACCGGCCACCCGCTGGCTGCTGGCGTTGGCTGCGTGCCTTGGCACGTCCTGGCTGATGGGACTGTGGCAACGGCATGCGCATCACGGCCGAGGCTGAGCTGCCAGCATGAACGCGTGTGGAAACCTCGGACTCTGACCTCTGTTTTGGTAGCCAGAACTGGCCTCTTGCATCATCGGGCGGCCGAAGGAAGGCGCCCTCAAAACAAGGTCTTGGCTGCAGCGGCCTCTGCCATGCACGATGCGTGGTCGGGCCCGATATCGTCAACTTCACGCGCTGCGGCCAGCTCGCCCCGCACGGCCTGCATGGCATCGCGAAATGCCGAGGATCCGTGCAGCGTGGACACCAAAGCCGCTGCAGTGGTCTGACCTGCCTCGACAGCGCTTAGATTGTGCGCGCCGCAAACGACCCGGCTCTCGCCATACACGCGCGCGCGCACCAGCACCTCGCTGGCGCGATCGGGCGCCAACTCGGCCAGCAACAAACCAATGGTCCAACCCCACGTAGCGTGTCCGGAAGGATAGTCGTAGCTATGCAGCTTTTCCTTTGCCTGGCAGACGGCACCGTTATCGATACGGAATGGACGCAAGCGGCGATTGCTGGCTTTGGCCGGCTCGATGACGCGCTCTGCGTCTGCGGAGACCCGCGTCAGCAGGCCAGCCAGCATCGGCGTCTTTACCGGGCTCAGTCGGGTACCCACCGCACAGCTGAAATTTGTCAGCATCACCGGCACGCCGAGCCCGACATCTTGACGCGCCAGCGCCCAACGCGGGCTGTCGCGCAAGGCTCGGGTTCGTCGGAACACATCCCGGTCCGCCTCATAGCGGGGCGTACCCGAAACGGGTGCCGGTGGAAGAATGCGCGAAGATTTCGCACGCTGCGCCTTATCAACCAGAAAGGGCACCGGCTCGTTGGCCAAGCGAAGATCCGGCTCAGGCACTGGTGTTTGGGGCATGTCGGTGGCGGCAGCGGGCGCGGTAGCGCCAATCAGCAACGCAAGTAATTGAATCATCATCGCTTGCATGGGCTTCTCTCCGATCGGGTTGCCACCGACTGTAGTCAGCACCGGCATGTTTATCTATTATCAAATTTTCTCCTGATTATTTCGGAATTTGGAATGATGTCGAAAACCGACTTTCGACGCGCAGCTGTGTTCCACGCCATCGCGCGTGCTGGTGGAGTCGCGGCCGCTGCCCGCGACTTGGGGAAATCGGCGCCCGCGATCCACCATGACCTCAAACGGTTCGAAGCTGACGCCGGGTGCGCGTTGTTCGATCGGGTGGGTCGTAGTCTGCAGTTGAATGCCGCTGGAAGACTTCTCTACGAAACGATCGGCCGCGCGCTGCATGACATTGAGTTGGCCCACGCGCAGCTCGCTCAAGACGACCCTGCACTCCACCCTTTACGCATCGGCGCCGTTTCGGGCTTTGGCCGCTACGTACTAGCGCCAAGACTGTTTGCCGGAATGCCCGCTGCGCGACGTATCGAATTGCGCTTTGCTGAGCATGAAGTGCTGATAGATGCATTGCGGCAAAATCGAATTGATTTGGCGATCACCTTCCGACCGGTAACGGCGACGCCAATCCATTCCACTTCGGTTTCCGTTGAGAACATTGTTCTGGCCGCCGCTACCTCCAATGACGCCATCGAAGGCAATTTCGCCGATGCCATTTTCGTCACCTACGACGAGCATGAGTATGTCTTTGGCCCGTGGTTTGAATCCATCATGGGTATGCAACCCGCCGCTCTCAGGCGCGGCGATCATGTCACCGAACTCGAAGAGGCGCTGGAAGCGGTCGCATGTGGACGAGGCGTCACCATCGTGCCGGAAAACATTCTGCAGCACCTGCACTGGCGCGATCGCATCCGTGTCATTCGGCCGAACAACAAGGCCGTTCGCAATACCCTTTACATGCTTTCAGTCGGTGCGCCATCGACTGATGCCGCAATTGTTGCTCGCCTGCTGCGAAGCTGATCGCGGCAACTGGCTCAAATACATCGAAGCTGTTCGTCCACAAAGCGGGGTCGGAACAGGGGTCGGAACAGGGGTCAGGCTCGACTTTCCGCTGCTCCACGGCCCGCACCCCGGCATTGCAACCGGGCACCAGGTCACCAAACTTGCCGGTGGCGTTGGCGCTGAGCGCCTTGCTAGTCGCACCACTGGTCTGGATGGTTGCCCACCTGCCGCAACTTCGTCCTGGTTGAAAGGACTGTGGCAACACCGTGCGCATCATAGCCACAGCTGAGCCACCAACAAAACAAAAAACCCGGCCGAAGCCGGGTTTTTCACAATCAACTGCCGCTCATTTTTTCTTCGGCATATACAAGTCGGTGATCGTGCCTTCGTAAACTTCAGCCGCCATTCCGACCGACTCGCTCAGTGTCGGATGCGGATGAATGGTCAGGCCGATGTCGGCCGCTTCCGAACCCATCTCGATCGCCAATGCGATTTCGCTGATCAGGTCACCGGCATGCACGCCGACGATGCCGCCGCCGACCACGCGATGAGTTTCCTCATCGAAGATCAGTTTGGTGAAACCTTCGGTGCGGTCGATGCCGATGGCGCGACCGCTGGCGGCCCACGGGAATTTGCCGACGCCGACCTTGAGATTCTTTTCCTTGGCCTCGCGCTCGGTCACACCGACCCAGGCGATTTCCGGATCGGTATACGCCACCGACGGAATCACCCGTGCATCGAAATGACTCTTGAGACCGGCAACGGCTTCGGCCGCCACCTTGGCTTCATGCGTGGCCTTGTGCGCCAGCATCGGCTGGCCGACCAGATCGCCGATGGCGTGGATGTGCGCGACGTTGGTGCGCATCTGTGTGTCGACATCGATGAAGCCGCGCTCGCTCACCGTCACGCCGGCCTTGTCGGCGCCGATCTTGCCGCCGTTGGGTGAGCGACCGACCGACACCAGCACGCGATCGAACACCGTGGTTTCGGGAATGCTGTCGCCTTCGTAGCCGACCTCGATGCCCTTCTTGGTGGCCTTTGCTGCGACCACCTTGGTTTTCAGGTGGATGCCCTTGAGGCGCGACTTCAGACGTTGCGCCAGCGGCTTGATCAGGTCTGCATCGGCGCCGGGAATCAGCTGGTCCATGAATTCAACCACGGTCACTTCGCTACCCAGTGCCGCATAGACGGTCGCCATTTCGAGACCGATGATGCCGCCACCAACGACCAGCAGCTTCTTCGGCACATCCTTCATTTCAAGCGCGCGGGTGGAGTCGAGGATGCGTTCGTCGTCCCATGGGAACAGGCCGAGCTTCACCGATTGCGAGCCGGCGGCGATGATCGCGTGCTCGAAGCGGATCAGCTTTACGCCATCTTTGGTCTGGACTTCCATTTCGTTGGGTGAAACGAAACTGCCCTCGCCTTCGACCGTGCGCACCTTGCGCTGCTTGGCCATCGAGGTGAGACCGCCGGTGAGCTTGCCGACCACCTTGGTCTTGAAGTCGCGCAGCTTGTCGATATCGATCTTGGGCTTGCCGAAAGTCACGCCGTGGGCGGCCATCGCCTCGGCCTCGTCGATCACCGCCGCGGCATGCAGCAAGGCCTTGGACGGGATGCAGCCGACATTGAGGCAGACGCCGCCAAGGGTTGAATAACGCTCGACCAGCACGGTGTCGACACCGAGATCGGCAGCACGGAACGCGGCGGTGTAACCACCCGGACCAGAGCCGAGCACGACCAGCTTGCATTCGATATCCGGCGTGCGGCCAGAGGCACCCGCGGCTTTCGGTGCGGGCGCCGATGCAGGTGCCGCGGCGGGAGCAGGTGCCGGAGCGGATGACTTCGACGGCTCGGGTGCGGCAGCCGTGTCGCCGGCAGCTTCCACGACGGCAATCACAGCGCCTTCCGAAACCTCGTCACCGACCTTGAGCTTGAGCTCCTTGATCACGCCGGCGGCGCTGGAGGGGATCTCCATGGTGGCCTTGTCAGACTCCAGCGTAATCAGGCTCTGCTCCTTTTCCACGCGGTCGCCGACGCTGACCAGTACCTCGATCACCGGCACGCTGTCGTGTCCGCCGATGTCGGGAACCTTGATCTCGATGGTGTTGGCCATGGTGTATTTCCTTGTCTGTCTTGCGGGATGTCAGCGGGCGACATCCGGATTTTGGGGAGAGTTTGTGTCGGGGGCGCGCTTGCTCTTGTCGGCGTCACGCCGGGCCATGTCTCGCTCCACCTCGCGTGCGGCATCGTTATCCTGTGACGAGGTGGTCACCGCTTGAGTGCCCGCGAGCGACGAATCGTCGCCATCGCGGACTTGCTGGGCAGAACGCTCGCGCATGTGCAAGACGCGCTGTGGGAGCGGTGTTTCGATAGCGTACTTTTCGAGCGCCGTGTGCAGGGCCCAGTAATACGCCGCTTCCACCGCGCCGACGCGACGGGTGGCATCGGCATTGAGCCAGACCACCAGTTTGAAATCGAGGGTGGAGTCGCCGAAGCCGGTCAGCCACACCTGGGGTGCGCGGGCGCCTTCCAGGCTGAGCGTGAAAGGCACCTCGGCGGCGGCTTCCAGCGCGGCCTTCTTCACCAGCTCCTTGTCGCTGCCGTAGGCCACGCCAAACGGAATCTTCTGCCGGCGCGCCACTTCTCGCAGGGTCCAGTTGACCACCCGGCCGTTCACGAATTCCGAATTGGGAACCAGGATGTCGATATCGTCGTTGGTGCTGATCAGGGTCGCGCGGATGCGGATTTCACGCACATGTCCATGCACGCCCGAGGCCAGCTCGACAAAATCGCCGACCTTGAGGCTGCGATCGAACAACAGGATCAGGCCGGAGACGAAGTTGTTGAAAATCGCCTGCAGGCCAAAGCCCAGACCGACACCCAGGGCACCGGCAAATACCGTCATCTTGGCGATCGGAATGCCGGCCACGCCCAGCGCCCAGAGCAGGCCCACCACCAGCAGCAGGTAATGCAGCAGTCGTTCGACCGTGTACAAGGTTGAGTGATTGACGGAATGGTTGCGCTGGCCGAAACGATGCAGCAAACGTTTCAGCAGCAGCGTCGCCAACAGGAACAGCGCGAACACCAGTACGGCGCCCAGCAACGAGCCGATGGTCACGTGAATGCCGCCCAGCTTGAAGCCCAGGTCCAACCACTCACCGACTTGCTGGCTGCCCTTTTTCAGGGCCTCCGGCGTCTCCGGCTTCCGTAGCAAACCGAGCTGATCAAGCATGGCGACATGCACCCGCAAGCTCGCTTACAACAGCAGACGGCGGATATCGCCGAGCTGGCTTGCCAGGAAAGAGGCGAAGCGTGCAGCGAGCGCGCCGTCGATCACGCGATGGTCATACGACAACGACAGCGGCAACATCAGCCGCGGCGCAAACTCCTTGCCGTTCCAGACCGGCTTGATTGCCGACTTGGACACGCCGAGGATCGCCACTTCCGGCGCATTGACGATCGGCGTGAAGTAGGTGCCGCCGATGCCGCCAAGCGAGCTGATCGAGAAGCAGCCGCCGGACATGTCGGCCGGGCCAAGCTTCTTGTCGCGCGCCTTCTTCGACAGCTCGGCGAGATCTTGCGCCAGCTCCAGCAAGCCCTTCTTGTCGGCGTCGCGGATCACCGGCACCACCAGCCCATCGGGGGTATCCACCGCAATGCCGATGTTGAAATACTTTTTCAGGATCAGCTTTTCACCCGACTCGTCGAGCGAGGCGTTGATCTGCGGGCACTGCTTCAACGCGGCGCCCACCGCCTTGATCTGGAATACCAGCGGGCTGATTTTCAGATCCTTGTTTTCGGCACCAAGCTGTTTGCGGAAGGCATCCTGCTCGGTGATGTCGGCATCTTCGTGCTGGGTGA
>Ga0164241_10002094_pt1 | contig 22441 bp, 21 predicted proteins | sample OricomyardsoilBY_FD_108780 | JGI IMG/M metagenome (GOLD analysis project Ga0164241, IMG submission 108780) | Backyard soil microbial communities from Emeryville, California, USA - Original compost - Back yard soil (BY) | ecosystem: Environmental > Terrestrial > Soil > Unclassified | place: USA... | reverse complement strand
GCGACCTGCAGCTGGCGCTGCGGGATCACGCCTATGAGTCGGACCCGCCGATCCGCATCCCGCGGATCTTCGCGACCGCGTCGACCGACGGGACCGCCGTGATCGTCGGTTCCGCGCGGTCGGTCCCCGGCGCGGAGGAACTGGTCGAGCACCCGTCCCTGTTCGTCCCGGAGTTGCCCTCCGCAACGGCTGTGTACGTCAGCACATACGCCGGGACCGCCGCCGACGTGATCACCTCCGGTCTTCCGGAAGTCGTGACCGCGCACAGCTCATGGCACGAGGTCGCCGACTCGGTCTGGGACGCCCTCGATCCGTCCCTGCGCGTGGCACTGTTCGTCGTTCCGCTCGGCGCTGCGACCTTCGGCGCCGCGATCCTGCGCTGATCAGCGGTCGGAGACGACCACTTCGACCGAGTACTGGTCGGCCCGGTAGCAGTGGTCGCCGAACTCGATCGGCGACCCGTCGGCGTCGTACGCGGACCTTGTCATGGTGACCAACGGCTCGGCCTTGGACATGTGCAGAGTGCGGCGCTCCTCGGCGGTGGCGTTGCGCGCACCGATCCGTTGCCGGGCGACCGTCGGCCGGATGCCGCGTGCCCGGAGTACGGCGTACAGCCCGGAGGTGGTGAGTTGCTCGAGGGTCAGATCGCCGAGTGACGGCGGAAGCCAGTTACGCATGATCGCGAGCGGGAGGTCGTCGGCGTACCGGAGCCGGACGATCGAGACCAGCGGTGTGCCGAGTGGTAGCTCGAGCACCGCGGCCGCGCGGTCGTCCTGGGCCTCGCAGTCGAGCGACAGGACCTCGGTGCGTGGCGTCCGCCCTTCGCGCCGGAGGTCGTCGTACAGGCTGGTCAGCTCGGCCTTGCGGTGCACCATCTGGTTCGCGACCGTCGTGCCGATGCCGCGGCGGCGGACCAGCAGGCCCTGGTTCACGAGCTCCGAGATCGCCCGCCGCACGGTCGGCCGGGACAGGTTGAGCCGGTCCGACATGCCGATCTCGTTCTCGAACGGATCGCCCGGCCGCAGCACGCCCTCGTGGATGGCAGCGGTCAGCTGCTCGGCGAGCTGGTGGTACAGCGGCACCGGGCTCGTCCGATCGAGCTGAATCGGCAAGGCGGCGGTCATGAGCGGGATGTTACAACAGTCGAGTATGTATGTCCCTACGTGAAAATGTGTTAACAAACTATTGACACCTCCGGCATCGCCCGGAAAGCTGGCGACCAATCAGCGCGCCGCCTCGCTCGGGGATGTGGCGCGCTTGTCAGGTACTCGGAGACCGGAAGGGTTGCGCGGATGCGGATCGGGTTGGTCGGGGTCGGGCGGATCGGGGCGTTCCACGCCGCGACGCTGAAGGGGTTGCCGGCGGTGGATCAGGTGGTGGTCGCGGACGCCGACGCCAACCGGGCCGAGCTGGTGGCCAAGGACTTGGGGCTGGAGTTCGCGCCGGACGTGGACGCCGTGCTGGCGAGCGGCCTGGACGGGTTCGTCATCACGGCCGCGACGTCGGCGCATGCCGACCTGATCGCCGCGGCGGTCGCGGCCCGGATCCCGACCTTCTGCGAGAAGCCGGTCGCCATCGATCTCGCCGAGACCAAGCGCGTGGTCGAACTGGTGGACGACTCGGACGTGCCGGTGCACATCGGCTTCCAGCGCCGCTTCGACGCGGGCTACCAGGCGGTCGCGGCACAGGTCCACGCCGGTGACCTCGGGTTCATCCACCACATCCGCGCGAACACGAACGACGCGTTCCCGCCGCCGCAGGAGTACATCCCGACCAGCGGCGGCTTCTTCCGCGACTGCACCGTGCACGACTTCGACATCATCCGCTTCGTGACCGGTCGCGAGGTCGTCAGCGTCTTCGCCACCGGCGCCAACCGCGGCGAGGCCTTCTTCGGCGAGTACGGCGACGTGGACGCGGCCGCTGCGCTGCTCACGCTCGACGACAACACGTTCGTCTCGGTCAGCGGCACCCGGTACAACGCGGCAGGGCACGACGTCCGGATGGAGGTGCTCGGCAGCCTCGGCTCGGTCGCGGTCGGCCTGGACGAGCACACCGCACTGCGCTCGGCCGAGGCCGGTGTCGCCTTCCCGGCCGGCCGGCCGCATGCCACCTTCATGGACCGCTTCCGGCCGGCGTACATCGCCGAGCTGACCGCGTTCACCGAGGTCGCCGCCGGGACCCGGGAGGTCCCTTGCACGGTCCGCGATGCCTACCAGGCGTTCCGGATCGCCGATGCCTGTGAGCTGTCCCGGCGGGAGAGCCGCGTCGTCTCCCTCGACGAGATCGCATGACACAGGCAGCAGAGTCCCGACCGGCGGCGTCGAGCCGCCGGCACTTTTCGAACCCCGCTTGGACAGCAGAGGAGATCGGACGATGACTGACCTTGCGCTCCGGATCGCCGGGGCTCCGATCTCGTGGGGCGTCTGCGAGGTCCCCGGGTGGGGCTGGCAGTACGACCCGCAGACGGTGCTCGGCGAGATGCGGGACGTCGGGATCGCGGCGACCGAGTTCGGCCCGGACGGCTTCCTGCCGGCCGATCCGGCGGAGAGGGCGAAGACGCTCGCGGACCTCGGCCTGCGCGCCGTCGGCGGCTTCGTCCCGGTTGTCCTGCACGACCCCGGCCACGACCCGGGGCCCGAACTCGCCATCGCCCTGGAGGGTTTCGTCGCCGCCGGCGCGACCACTCTCGTGCTCGCCGCCGCAACCGGCCAGGACGGGTACGACGACCGTCCGGTCCTGGACGAGACCGGGTGGACCACCCTGCTCGCCAACCTGGACGCGCTGGCCGCGCTCGCGGCTTCCCGCGGGGTGTTGGCCACGATCCATCCGCACGTCGGCACGATGGTCGAGAACGCCGCTGACGTCGATCGCGTCCTTCGCGGGTCGTCGATCGGTCTCACCCTCGACACCGGCCATCTGCTGATCGGCGGTGTCGATCCGGTCGCGCTGACGGTCGAGCACGCGCACCGGATCAAGCACACGCACCTGAAGGATGTCGACGCCGCCTGGGCAGCGAAGGTCCAGGCCGGTGAGGTCAGCTACACCGATGCGGTGCGCGAAGGCATGTACCGCCCACTGGGTGACGGCGATGTCGACCTCGCGACGATCGTCGGCACGCTCGAACGCTCCGGCTACCGCGGCTGGTACGTCCTCGAGCAGGACACCATCCTCCAGTCCGCACCCACCGACGAAGGCCCGCTCACCGACGTCCGCGCCAGCATCGCCCACCTGCACAAACTCGCGGAGGCCCTCGCATGACCCCCACCGAGCCAACCCCGCGCGACCAAACCCCACCCGAGCAGACCCCAGCCGGCCAGGTCTCCGGCGAGCAGGTCCCGAGCGGGCGGGCGCCAGGCGAGTCGGTCCCCGCAGGGCAGGTCGGCGAGGCGTCGGGTGGGGTGGCGCCGGCTGACGGGATGGTGGATGAGGTGTTGACGGTGGGACGGATCGGGGTGGATCTGTATCCGCTGCAGGTGGGGACGCACCTGGAGGACGTCGAGAGCTTCGGGAAGTTCCTCGGTGGCAGCGCGACCAACGTCGCGGTGGCGGCCGCGCGGCACGGGCGACGCTCGGCGGTGATCAGCCGGACCGGGAACGACCCGTTCGGCACCTTCATCCACCGCACGTTGCGCGAGCTCGGCGTCGACGACCGGTTCGTCGCCCCGGTCGACAACCTGCCGACACCGATCACGTTCTGCGAGATCTTCCCGCCGGACAACTTCCCGCTGTACTTCTACCGGTTCCCCAAGGCCCCGGACCTCGAGATCTACCCTTCCGAGCTGGATCTGGACGCGATCCGCGCCGCGAGCATCTACTGGTCCACCGTCACCGGCCTGTCCGCCGAGCCGAGTCGCTCGGCCCACTTCGTCGCCTGGCAGGCCCGCGAACGCCGTCCGCTGACGGTGCTCGACCTGGACTACCGGCCGATGTTCTGGGCCGACCCGAGCGAGGCGCACGAGCAGGTCAGCCGCGCCCTCGAGTTCTGCACGGTTGCTGTCGGCAACCGTGAGGAGTGCGAGGTCGCCGTCGGCGAGACGGACCCGGACAAGGCCGCGCAGGCACTGCTCGACCGCGGACTCGACCTGGCGATCGTCAAGCAGGGCCCGAAGGGGACCCTGGCCCGGACCCGCGACGAACGTGTCGAGGTCCCACCGTTCCCGGTCGAGGTGGTGAACGGTCTCGGCGCCGGTGACGGCTTCGGCGGTGCGCTCTGCCACGGTCTGCTGTCCGGCTGGCCGCTGGAGAAGGTGATCCGGTTCGCCAACACAGCCGGTGCCATCGTCGCCTCCCGGCTGGAGTGCTCGACCGCGATGCCCACCGAGGCAGAGGTCCTGAACCTGCTGGGAGGCCAGGGATGAGCGACATCGTGGCGCGACAGCAGGTCGATCTGACCGAGCTCCGGGTCCGGCACCCGGAGCGGATCGCCGAGGCGTGGCAGCAGCGGCGTCGCCGCGAACTCGTCGGCGAGGACGGCAGGCTCCTGATCGTCGCCGCCGACCACCCGGCTCGGGGAGCACTCGGAGTCCGCGGCGACCGGATGGCGATGGCCAGCCGCCCCGCACTGATCGAGCGTCTGGTGACGGCCCTGCGACGCCCCGGCGTCGACGGCGTTCTCGCGACTCCCGACGTACTCGAAGACCTGCTGCTGCTGGGCGTCCTCGAGGGCAAGGTCGTGATCGGTTCGATGAACCGCGGCGGTCTCCAGGGCGCCGCGTTCGAGCTCGACGACCGGTTCACGGCGTACCGGTCGGCCGACGAGATCGCCGCCCGTCGGCTCGACGGCGGCAAGATGCTGACCAGGATCGACCTGTCCGACCCGGGCACGGTCGCCACTCTGGAGAGCAGCGCGGCCGCGGTCACCGGGCTCGCCGAGCACAAGCTGATGGCGATGGTCGAGCCGTTCTGGTCGACGCGCACCGACGGACGGGTGACGAACCTGCTCGACCGGGACTCGGTGATCAAGTCGATCCAGATCGCGTCCGGCCTGGGCGCGACGAGCGCCCACACCTGGCTCAAGCTGCCGGTCGTCGACGATCTCGACCGGGTGATGGAGGCGACCACGCTGCCGACACTCCTGCTCGGCGGCGACCCGACCGGCTCTCCCGAGGAGACGTTCGCATCCTGGGGCAAGGCACTCAGCCTCCCCTCGGTGCGGGGTCTCGTGGTCGGCCGGGCCCTGCTCTTCCCACCCGACGGGAACGTGGCCTCCGCGGTCGACCAGGCCGCCACGCTCGTCCACGGAGGTGCCGCATGACCGAGTGGTTCAGGCCCGCGGGATCGACCGCGCGGGACGGGTTCGAGCTGATGGTCGGGCCGGGTGAGCCGGACTGGCACCACACCGGCCTGTCGATCCGCACCCTGCTGCCCGGCCAGTCGGTCGAGATCGACACCGGAGACTGCGAGTACCTGGTCCTGCCGTTGAGTGGCTCGGCCGAGGTGATCGTCGATGGCGAGACCGTCCCACTCGGCGGTCGCGCCGATGTGTTCGCCGGCCCGACGGACCTCGCCTACGTTCCCCGCGGTACGACGGTCGCGGTCGTCAGTGCAGGCGGTGCCCGGATCGCCTTCCCGCACGCCAAGGCAGCCACCGACCGCCCGTTCCGGCGGATCGGCGTCGACGAGGTCGAGACCGAGCTGCGTGGCGCCGGGGTCGCCTCCCGGCAGGTCCGGAACTTCGGTACGCCGGCCGTCCTCGACGCCGACTCGATCATCGCCTGCGAGGTGCTCACGCCGGCCGGCAACTGGTCGTCGTACCCGCCGCACAAGCACGACGAGCACAAGCCGGGCGAGGAGAGCGAGCTCGAGGAGATCTACTACTTCGAGCTGCAGCTGTCGGACGACGCGCCGGAAGGTGTCAAGGGCAACGACCCGATCGGCTACCAGCGGGTCTACGGCACCGAGGACCGGCCGATCGAGGTGCTGGCCGAGGTGCGCAGCGGTGACCTCGTCCTGGTCCCGCACGGTTGGCACGGTCCGGCGATGGCGCCGCCCGGCTACGACATGTACTACCTCAACGTGATGGCCGGTCCGGGCACCGAGCGGGCGTGGCTGATCAGCGACGACCCGCGGCACGGGTGGGTCCGTGAGCTGTGGAACTCCCAGCGGATCGATCCGCGCCTGCCGTTCGGGCGGAGCGGAGCCGACGATGAGTGACTCAACCGAACCGCGCCGCACGGATCCCGGCGCCGAACTTCCCGGAGGACAGCGATGACGGTACGCCTCACGGTCGCGCAGGCGCTGGTGCGATTCCTGAGCGTCCAGTACTCGGAGCGCGACGGCGAGCGGCAGAAGCTGTTCGCGGGCTGTTTCGGGATCTTCGGTCACGGCAACGTGGCCGGTCTCGGCCAGGCGCTGCTGCAGTCCGAGCTCGAGGACCCGGCTGCACTCCCGTATGTCCTGTCGCGTAACGAGCAGGCGATGGTGCACACAGCCGCCGCGTTCGCCCGGACCCGGGACCGGCTGCAGACCTACGCCTGCACAGCCAGCATCGGGCCCGGCTCGACCAACATGGTCACCGGCGCCGCGCTGGCCACGGTCAACCGGCTGCCCGTCCTGCTCCTTCCGTCGGACGTGTTCGCGACCAGGGTCGCCACCCCGGTGTTGCAGGAACTGGAGGCGTTCAACGCCGGCGACGTCTCGGTCAACGACGCCTTCCGCCCCGTCTCGAAGTACTTCGACCGGGTCTGGCGGCCGGAGCAACTGCCGTCCGCGCTGCTGAACGCGATGCGCGTACTCACGGACCCGGTCGAGACCGGCGCGGTGACGATCGCGTTGCCGCAGGACGTGCAGGCCGAGGCCTACGACTGGCCGGAGGAGCTGTTCGCGGAGCGCACCTGGTACGTCGCCCGCCCGTTGCCAGAGGCATCGATTGTCGACACAGCGGCAGCTCTCATCAGGGCCTCCGAGCGGCCGCTGATCGTGGCCGGCGGCGGGGTCGCGTACTCCCGCGCGCAGGACGCGCTGCGCGAGTTCGCCGAGGCCACCGGGATCCCGGTCGCGGAATCCCAGGCGGGCAAGGGATCGCTGCGCTACGACCACCCACGGTCCGTCGGCTCGATCGGGTCGACCGGAACCACGGCCGCGAACGCGCTGGCTCGCGAGGCCGACCTGGTGATCGGTATCGGCACCCGCTACGGAGACTTCACGACCGCGTCGCGGACGGCCTTCCAGAACCCGGGGGTCACGTTCGTCAACATCAACGTGGCGCGGTTCGACGGTGGTAAGCATGCCGGCCTCCCGGTGGTGGCCGATGCCCGGGAAGCCCTTGTCTCGTTGGGATCCAAGCTCGGCGACTGGTCTGTGCCGGACCAGTACACGTCGTCGGCCACGGAACTCGCAAGGAACTGGGACGGCATTGTCGACGCAACTTACAACCCTCCCGAGGACGTGACCGCCCAGCTGGCCGAAGGACTGCTCACGCAGGGCCAGGTTCTCGGCGCGGTCAACGAATTGTCGGAGCCTTCTGATGTCGTGGTCTGTGCGGCCGGCTCGATGCCGGGCGACCTGCACAAGCTCTGGCGGACCCGCGACCCGAAGGGATACCACGTCGAATATGGCTACTCCTGCATGGGTTACGAGATCGCCGGCGGCCTCGGCGTCCGGCTCGGTGCCCCGGACCGCGACGTGTTCGTCATGGTCGGCGACGGGTCGTACCTGATGATGTCGAGCGAGCTGGCCACCGCGGTCCAGGAGAACCTCAAGATCATCGTGGTCCTGGTGCAGAACCACGGCTTCGCCTCGATCGGCGCCCTGTCGGAGTCGCTCGGCTCGCAGCGCTTCGGTACGGCGTACCGCAAGCGCACCGGCGACGGGCGGCTCGACGGTGACCACCTGCCGGTGGACCTCGCGGCGAATGTGCGCAGCTTCGGCATCGAGGTGATCGACGTGCACAGCCGCGACGAACTGGAGAAGGCGATCCGCACCGCGAAGGCGGCCACCGGGCCGATTGCGATCCATGTCACCACCGACCCGTTGATCGGCGCGCCGGACAGCGAGTCCTGGTGGGACGTTCCGGTCAGCGAGGTGTCCGAGCTCGGGTCCACGCAGGCCGCATCGGCGGCGTACGAGGAGTCCAAGAAGACCCAGCGGCCGTATCTGGCCCCGACCGACGGAGATCGCTGACATGGGCAACGTCAAGGTCGGCAGTGCGCCGGACTCGTGGGGCGTGTGGTTCGCCGACGATCCGCAGCAGACACCATGGGAGCGGTTCCTCGACGAGGTCGCAGGGGCCGGCTACACCCGGATCGAGCTGGGGCCGTACGGCTACCTGCCGACGGATCCGTCCCGCTTGCGCGACGAGTTGGACAAGCGTGGCCTGACCATGACGGCCGGCACGATCTTCGAGCACCTGCACCGCCCGGACTCGTGGGAGTCGACCTGGCGCGAGGTGTCTGCCGCGGCCGAGCTGACTGCGGCGATGGGTGCGAAGCACCTGGTCGTGATCCCGTCGATGTGGCGCGACGCCGTCACCGGAGAGATCACCGAGCCGCGCCTCGACCACGACGGTCAGGGCCGGCACGGGGAGCAGGTGACCGAGCTCGGTCGCCGGATCGCGGAGGAGTACGGGCTGCGGACGCAGTACCACCCGCACGCGGACGGCCACGTGGACACCCACGAGTCGGTCGAGCGGTTTCTCGAAGTGACGGACGGCAGGTTTGTGAACCTGTGCCTCGACACGGGGCACATCAGTTACTGCGGTGGCGACAACCTGAAACTGATCCTGGACCATCCGGACCGGATCGGGTACGTCCACCTCAAACAGGTCGACCCGAGGATCCTTGCCGAGGTGCAGGACGACGGGGTCGGCTTCGGCGAGGCGGTCAAACGCGGCGTCATGTGTGAACCGCCGCACGGCATCCCCGAGCTGCCACCGGTGCTGGACGCGCTGGCGGCACTCGAGGCGGATGTGTTCGCGATCGTCGAGCAGGATCTCTATCCCTGCCCGCCGGATGTCCCGCTGCCGATCGCGCAGCGGACGCTCGGCTATCTGCGGACGCACGGGGGTGGTGTATCCGTCTGACGGCCAGCAGAGTATTCACTCTCTGGTCAGTGGCAACAGCGCGGTGTGACCGCGGACAAGGAAAGGCTGGTTGTAGTCATGGTTCGTTGGCAGAAGAAGGCGATGACGACGGGGGCGGCGTTCGCGCTGATCGCGACGCTGGTCGCCTGCAGCTCCTCGGGCGGTAAGCAGGAGGAGCAGAACTCGGGTGGTGCCGCGGGCAATGTCGCGAACACGCCGAGGATGAAAGTGGCTTTCATCACCCACGCCAAGCAGGGCGACACGTTCTGGGACCTGGTCCGCAAGGGCGCCGAGGCGGCCGCGGCGAAGGACAACGTCGAACTGCAGTACTCCGGAGCACCCGAGGGGCCGGACCAGGCCAACCTGGTGCAGACCGCGATCGACCAGAAGGTCGACGGGATCGCGGTCACGCTGGCGAAGCCGGACGCCATGCAGGCCAACGTCAAGAAGGCCGTCGACGCCGGCATCCCGGTGGTCGCGCTGAACGGCGGGATCGAGGCCTGGAAGCAGGCCGGAGCGCTGGGGTACTTCGGTCAGGACGAGCGGATCGCCGGCCAGGCGGCCGGTGCGCGGCTGACCGAGCTCGGTGCGAAGAAGGCCCTGTGTGTGATCCAGGAGCAGGGTCACGTCGGCCTGGAGGCTCGGTGCCAGGGTGTGAAGGACAAGTTCCCGAACACCGAGAAGATCTACATCACCGGAACCGATATCCCGGGCAGCCAGACGACGATGACGTCGAAGCTGCAGCAGGACAAGGCGATCGACTACGTCGTCACGCTGGGGGCGCCGTTCGCGCTGGCCGCGGTGCAGTCGGTGAAGGACGCCGGGTCGAGTGCCAAGATCGGCACGTTCGACACCAATAAGGACCTGGTGGCGGCGATCAAGGACGGCAACGTGCAGTGGGCCGTCGACCAGCAGCCGTACCTGCAGGGCTACCTCGCGGTCGACAGCCTGTGGCTGTACAAGACCAACGGCAACACCATCGGCGGCGGCCAGGCCACGTTGACCGGGCCGGCGTTCATCGACAAGGACAACGTCGCCGCGGTCGAGAAGTTCGCCGCCAACGGGACGCGCTGAGGACCGGTCATGGCTTCCACACTGACGGCGCCGTCCGCAGTTGACGACCGCGTCGCGAAGCGTTCACTGGGGGCCCGGCTGCTGAGCAGACCGGAGATCGGCTCACTGGTCGGCGCGGTCGTGGTGCTGGTGTTCTTCCTGATCACCGCGCCCACGTTCCGCGACCTGTCCGCCACCGGGACGATCCTCTACAACTCGGCCCTGATCGGCGTGATGGCGGTGCCGGTCTCACTGTTGATGATCGGCGGCGAGTTCGACCTGTCGGCCGGTGTCGCGGTGACCACCGCGGGCCTGACCGGCGGCCTGTTCTCCTACCAGTTCAGCACCAACGTCTGGGTCGGCGTGATCGTCTCACTGGCGGTGATGCTGGGGATCGGCCTGTTCAACGGGTTCTTGCTGGTGAAGACCGGGTTGCCCAGCTTCCTGGTGACACTGGGAACCTTCTTCATCCTGCAGGGTCTGAACCTGGGTGTCACCCGGATGCTGTCCGGCACCGTCTCGTCGAGCTCGATCAGCGACATGGACGGGTTCGCCTCGGCCCAGAAGGTGTTCGCGTCGGACTTCAACATCGGTTCGCTGAACATCAAGATCCTGGTGCTGTGGTGGATCCTGTTCGTCGCGGTCGGCGGCTGGGTGCTGGTGAAGACCCAGGTCGGCAACTGGATCTTCGCGGTCGGTGGGGATGCGGCGGCGGCCCGGGCGGTCGGTGTGCCGGTCAACAAGGTCAAGATCGGGCTGTTCATGACGGTCGGCTTCTTCGCCTGGTTCTCCGGGATGCACCTGCTGTTCAACGTCAACACGGTGCAGTCCGGCGAAGGTGTCGGCAAGGAGTTCATCTACATCATCGCGGCGGTGGTCGGTGGGTGCCTGCTCACCGGCGGGTACGGATCCGTCGTGGGGTCGGCGATCGGGGCGCTGATCTTCGGGATGACCCAGCTCGGCGTGGTGTACGCCGGGTGGAACGCGGACTGGTTCAAGGCGTTCCTGGGCGTGATGTTGCTGCTGGCAACGATCGTCAACCTGATGGTGAAGAGAAGGGCGGATCTGCGATGAGCACCACGACGAGCTTCGCCGACGAGGCCACCAGCAGCCCGAACGCACCGGTGGTGCACCTGGAGGACATCGGCAAGAGCTACGGCAACGTGCATGCGTTGCGCGGCGTCACACTGGCGGTCCGGCAGGGCGAGATCACCTGCGTGCTGGGTGACAACGGCGCGGGCAAGTCGACGCTGATCAAGATCATCGCCGGTCTGCACGAGCACACCGACGGCACCTTGTCGGTCAACGGCGAGGAACGCCGGTTCAGTTCGCCACGGGAGTCGATGGACAGCGGGATCGCCACCGTCTACCAGGACCTGGCGCTAGCACCACTGATGTCGGTCTGGCGGAACTTCTTCCTCGGCAACGAGCTGACGAGATCCCCGTTCGGCCGGCTGGACAGCGCCGGGATGAAGCGGATCGCGAACGAGGAGCTGACCAAGATGGGGATCTCGCTCCCCAACCTGGAACAACCGGTCGGCATGCTGTCCGGCGGTCAGCGCCAGTGCATCGCGATCGCCCGGGCGATCTACTTCGGCGCCAAGGTGCTGATCCTGGACGAGCCGACCGCCGCCCTCGGCGTGAAGCAGTCCGGCATCGTGCTGAAGTACATCGTGAAGGCGCGGGACGCGGGGCTGGGGGTCGTGTTCATCACCCACAACCCGCACCACGCGTACCTGGTCGGCAACCACTTCGTGGTGCTGAAGCTCGGCCGCGTCTCGCTCGACACGCATCGGGCCGACACCACGGTGACCGAGCTGACCAACGAGATGGCCGGCGGTTCGGAGCTCGAGGCGCTGGGTCATGAGCTCCGGGGTGTCGACCCCGAGGTGGTCGCGGAGCCGCACGACCGGCCCGGGGCCATCTGAGGACGGCGGACGCGCGGCGCGCCGGCCCCGCATCGGGCCGGCGCCACCGCGCGGACCGTCGTACGACGGACTGTTGTACGGCGGGACTGCGTGCGGAGGGACGGGGACGGAACGTGGGCACAGGAGAGAGAAGGTGGAGATGCGGGACCTGAGAGTCGGGATCGTCGGGGTGGGCATGATGGGCGCGGACCATGCCGAGCGAGTGGTACGCCGGGTCTCCGGTGCCCGCCTGGTCGCGGTGTCCGACCCGGACACGGACCGGGCGGCGGCTCTGGCCGGCGCGTTCGACGAGGTCCGCGCGATCGGAGACCCGCTGGCGTTGATCGGTGACAGCGAGGTGGACGCAGTGATCATCGCGTCGCCCGGCTTCGCGCACGCCGAGCAGTTGATGGCCTGTCTGGACCAGGGCAAACCGGTGCTGTGCGAGAAGCCGCTGACCATGGACGCGGAGTCCTCACTGCGGGTGGTCGAGGCGGAGCACAAGCTCGGCAGGCAGCTGATCCAGGTCGGCTTCATGCGCCGGTTCGATCCGGAGTACGCGGCGCTCAAGCAGTTGCTCGACTCCGGTGAGCTCGGACGGACGTTGCTGCTGCACAACGTGCACCGGAACAAGACGGTCCCGGCGACGTTCCGCAGCGAGATGATCGTGCGCGACTCCCTGGTTCACGAGGTCGACGTCGCCCGCTGGCTGTTCGGCGACGAGATCGCCCGGATCACCGTGCACGCGCCGCGGCCGACCGGGCTGGTCGGCGAGGGCGTGCAGGATCCGCAGGTGGCCGTGTTCGAGATGGCGAACGGCGCGATGGCCGACGTCGAGGTGTTCGTGAACTGCCAGGTCGGGTACGAGGTGCGCTGCGAGGCCGTGGCCGAGAAGGGCAACGCGACCGTCGGACTCGGGGTCGACGTACTGACGCGTCGGGCCGGACACTGGGGTGGAGCGGTGCCGGACGACTTCCGGGTCCGGTTCGGGCTCGCGTACGACCTGGAGGTGCAGCGCTGGGTGGATGCGGTGGCGAGGGGCACGATCGACGGCCCGGCGGCCTGGGACGGGTACGCCGCCGCCGCGGTCTGCACCGCCGGCGTGGAGTCCCTGCAGACAGGACGTCCGGTGGAGGTCGAGATGGTGCGTAGAAGTGAGGTGCTCGGGTGAAACTCAGCCTCGACCCCTACATGTTCCGCAGCACGCCGTTGCCGGAGCTGCCGGCGTTGGTCGCCGGGCTCGGCTACGAGTGGATGGAGCTGGCGCCACGGGACGAATTCCTGCCGTTCTTCAACCACGCCCGGGTGAACGACGAGGGCGTCGCCGCGTTGAAGCGAGAGCTCGCTGCCACGGGGGTCGGAGTGTCGTCGGTGCTGCCGCTGTACAAATGGTCCGGCCCGGACGAGGACGACCGGCAGGCAGCGGTCCGCTACTGGAAGCGTGCGATCCGGATCACCGCGGCGCTGGGCGTCGACGTGATGAACTCGGAGTTCAACGGACGGCCCGAGCAGGCGGCCCGCAGCGAGGCGCAGTTCTGGCGCTCGCTGGAGGAGTTGCTGCCGGTCTTCGAGGCCGAGGGCGTACGGCTGGTGCTGGAGCCTCACCCGGACGACTTCGAGGAGGACGGCAAGGCGGCGGTCGACCTCATCCGCGGCATCAACCACCCGCTGGTGAGCTTCCTCTACTGCGCGCCCCACACGTTCCACATGGGCAACGACGCCCCCGGCATCATCGCCGCCGCCGGCGACCTGCTCACCAATGTGCACGTGGCCGACTCGTTCGACCACACCGGGTCGTCCGGGCTGCGCTACATCGTCAACCCGCCCGGCTCGACCGTCCGGGTGCACCAGCACCTGGACATCGGCCAGGGCGAGGTCGACTTCGACGAACTGTTCGCGAGTCTGGCCGCGGCCGGGTTCGACGGCACCATCACCACCTGTGTCTTCGCCTGGGAGGAACGGGCTCGGGAGTCGAGCACGTTCATGCGGGACAAGATCACCGAGCTACTGACCAAACAAGGGATGCAGTTGTGAGTACTGAGCGAATCACCCATCTGATCGGCGGAACCCCGTGGACCGGGGTCGCGGAGCGCACCAGCAAGGTCTTCAACCCGGCGACGGGCGAGGTCACCGGAGAGCTGGACCTGGCCTCGGCCGCCACGGTCGACGAGGTGGTGAAGGTCGCCCACGACGCGTCCCGGGCGTGGGGGCAGACCTCGCTGACGAAGCGCACCCAGGTGCTGTTCGCCTACCGCGAACTGGTGAACCAGCACAAGGAGCGGATCGCGGCGCTGATCACCGCCGAGCACGGCAAGGTGCTGTCGGACGCGGTCGGCGAGGTGACCCGCGGCCTGGAGGTGATCGAGTTCGCCTGTGGCATCCCGCACCTGCTCAAGGGCGGCTTCAGCGAGGGCGTCTCGACCAAGGTCGACGTGTACTCGATCCGTCAGCCGCTCGGTGTCAGCGCGGTCATCTCGCCGTTCAACTTCCCCGCCATGGTGCCGATGTGGTTCGTCCCGATCGCGGTTGCCTGCGGCAACAGTGTGGTGATCAAGCCGTCCGAGAAGGACCCGTCGGCCGCAAACGCGATGGCCGAGCTGTGGAAGGAGGCCGGCCTGCCGGACGGCGTGGTGAACGTCGTGCACGGCGACAAGGAGGCCGTCGACCGGCTGCTGGAGCACCCGGACGTCAAGTCGGTGTCGTTCGTCGGGTCGACCCCGATCGCGAAGTACGTCTACGAGAACGGCACCCGGAACGGCAAGCGGGTCCAGGCGCTCGGTGGGGCGAAGAACCACATGATCGTGCTGCCCGACGCCGATCTCGACCTGGCCGCGGACGCCGCGGTCAACGCCGGTTTCGGCTCCGCCGGTGAGCGGTGCATGGCGATCTCGGCGCTGGTCGCGGTCGAGCCGATCGCCGACGAGCTGATCGGCAAGATCAAGGAGCGGATGAGCACGCTGAAGACCGGGGACGGGACGCGCGGCTGCGACATGGGGCCACTCGTGACCGGGCCGCACCGCGACAAGGTCGTCGGGTACGTCGCCGCCGGCGTCGAGGAGGGCGCCGACCTGGTGGTCGACGGCCGCAACGGCGATTTCGACGGCGCGGACGAGGGCTTCTGGCTGGCCCCGACCCTGTTCGACAAGGTCAGCCCGGAGATGTCCGTCTACACCGACGAGATCTTCGGCCCGGTGCTGTCCGTGGTCCGCGTCCCGTCGTACGACGCCGCGCTCGACCTGGTGAACTCCAACCCGTACGGCAACGGCACCGCGATCTTCACCAACGACGGCGGTGCGGCCCGTCGGTTCCAGAACGAGGTCGAGGTCGGGATGGTCGGCGTGAACGTGCCGATCCCGGTACCGATGGCGTACTACTCCTTCGGTGGCTGGAAGAACTCGCTGTTCGGCGACACCCACGCGCACGGCATGGACGGCGTCCACTTCTTCACCCGGACCAAGGTCGTCACCTCGCGCTGGCTCGACCCCAGCCACGGCGGCCTGAACCTGGGCTTCCCGACGCACGACTGAAGCGGGCTGCCTGGGTGTAGCGTCGAAGACAACCCCCGGGGCATGAGGAGTACCGCGGCGTACGAAGGGCCGGCCGGCCCGTCCGAAGTCAGCGTTCCTCAAGCCCCGGAGTACCTCATGTCGAAGAACAAAGGCGGACGTGAAGTCCGCAAGCCCAAACAACCCAAACAGCCGAAACCCAACCCGAACGACAGCGCGATCATCCCGCCCACCAAGCAGGCCCGGAAGTAGCCGTCGAACCTGTACCTGAGGCGGGCGCGGAAGTAGTCGGCCGGGTCCGCCGCATCACTCGTGAACTCCTCGGTCCCGGTCGCGTCCGGGACCGAGGGAGGCGCGGGTCGTTGACCTGCCAACCGGGAGTTGGGTAGCGTCAACAGGGCGTGGTGAGGACGCGCCGAGACTCGCCGGAAGGCTGGAAGCCACCTCACATGTCCATCGGCTGAGCGCAGTTGGTGACGCTCTCTTGTGGCCCGTGCGAGTCCGGGCGCGAGAGGACGCGTTGTGAGACTGCTGCCGGACAAGCCGAGTATCGAGTTCCTGCGCAAAGAGGCCAAAGACCTCCTGGGCGTACTGCGTGAATCGCAGCCGGAGACGTCGCTCGCCGAGGCCCAGCGGGCGTTGGCGGCCGAGTACGGGATGCGGGACTGGCCCGCGCTCAAGGCCGAGGTCGACCGGCGGATCGCGGAGCCGCCTGCCCCACCGACCGGGCTGACCGAGGCGATCGCGGACGCCTTCGGCCTGGGCCAGGTCACCGCGCCGGCGCGACCTGTCGCCTTCACCCCGATGGGCCGATGCTGGGCGATCACGACCGAACGAGGCCGTTGGCTGGCCGTCACGGTCTACCCCTGGATCACCGAGGATCAGGCCCGGACCGGCACGCGCCTGCGCGATGCCGCCGCTGCGGCCGGAGTGGCGGCGCCCGTCAGGGTCTGCAGCCCGCAGGGACGCCTGATCGAGACCGTGCACGAGGAGAGTTGGCGGGTCCACGAGTGGATCGAGGTCGGACCGGCGCCGGTGACCCCGGTCTCGGCAGTCGTCGCCCGCCGGATCGGTACGACGTTCGGCACGCTGCATGCGCTCGCCATTGCGAGCGACGAGCCCATCAGCCCCTATCTCACCTGGCGACGGCCCGACGCCGAATGGCACCACCTCCGCGAGCGGGCCGCCGCTGCCGGCAAGCCGTGGGCCGAACGCCTCGACGCGTTTCTCCCGACGGTGTTCGAGCTGGAGACGATCGACGCCGACGTGTCCGCCGGTGAGTTCACCTTGTGCAACAGCAACCTCATCCCGTCGCACGTACGGCAAGGTCATGACGGCGCGCTCGTCGTGACCGAGTGGGACTTCGCCGGTTCGCTCACGCCCGAGTTCGAGCTGGCCTCGGCTCTGACCCACTGGGCGCTGCGGCCGTCCGTCAACCACGCGGCGATCGGGGCGTTCCGCGCGGGCTACCTCGACGCGGCCGAGTGGCCCAAGCTCGAGCTCGGCTCCTTCACGATTGCCGTGACCGCCTGGCTCAACTGGGCGCACAACGCGATCTGCGAAGCCATTGATCCCGACGACGAGGAGCGTGCCGTGTTCGCGGAGCGGGAGGCCGTCGGAGTGCTCGATCGGCCGATGACCCGTGCGAGCCTGGAGCAACTACTCGACGACTGAGCCGCCGGAGGGGCCTGAGCGTTCCGAGGTGCTGGAGAGTACGCCGATCAACGCGGTGGCGGCGGGTTCCGCGAGGTGGCCGTGCAGGAGCTCGGTGCGGTGGACCAGCCTGGGCGTGTCGACGATGATCCGCCGGACCCCGGCCGGTACGGGCGCCGAGACGGGCAGCACGGCGAGACCGTGGCCTGCGGCAACTAGTTCCAGCAGTGTCAGCAGATCGGCCCCGGTGTACGTGAGCGCCGGCCGCAGACTGTCCGTCTCGACGGCAGCCCGCAGATCGTCCAGCGCGGCGCTCACCACCGGTGCGTCGATCCACCGCGCGTCGACCAGCGCCCGCAGGCCGATCCGTCGGCGCGCGGCCAACGGGTGCTCCTCCGGCACCACGACGGCCAGTTTCTCCTGGGCGACTGCCGACGTACGCAGTGGTCCGACGTCCGGCAGTTTGAGCGGATCGCTGGGTGCCGCGACGCCGTCGATCAGGCCGAGGTGGTAGGTGCCCGAGGCGACGCCTCGGGCGACCTCGTCCCGGTCGGCCACCGCGAAGGTCACCGAGAGGCCGGGCCGGTCCTGCCGCAGCCTGGTCAGTGCGCGAGCTACGCGCGCCGCCCCGGCCAGGGGAGTCGCGGCGAAGACGATCGCGCCCGGTGGCTCGCCGACGACCCGCAGGACGTCGGCGCGCGCGGCCTCGATCCGGAGCAGGATCGCGCCGGCGTGCTCGAGCAGCCGCTCACCCGCCAGAGTCGGCGTGACCGGCCGGCGGTTCAGGACCGCGATGCCCAGGGTCTGTTCGAGGGCGGCGATGTGCTGGGACACGGCCGACTGGGTGTAGCCCAGTTCCGAAGCGGCCGCGGAGAAGGAACCAGTCGTCGCCACGGCGACGAAGGTCCGGAGCAGATGCGGGTCCACGCCGATCAGTATTGCTTATCGCCGATCCACAAATCATCGTTGGCGCTGATCGGGCGGCAGGACGCAGGATGAAGGCATGACAGCACACGCATACTCCGCCCGGATCGCCTTGATCGGCGATCGATCGCCGCACGTCCGCTCGCACAACCGCGTGCCGGTCCTGATCGACCTGCTGCGGGAGCAGGAGAGTCTGGACCTGGACGCGTACTGGATCGCCACCGACGAGGTGGAGTCGATCGAGGGGTTCGACGGGGTCTGGCTGCTGCCCGGCAGTCCGTACCGCAGCGAGGACGGCGCGATCGCAGCGATCCGGTGCGCCCGGGAGAAGGGGATCCCGTTCCTGGGGACCTGCGCCGGTTTCCAGCACGCGATGCTGGAGTACGCACGCACCGTGTGCGGCGCGACCGGCGTGCAGCACGGCGAGAACAACCCGGACGCTGACGACCTCCTGATCGTCCCGCTGGAGTGCTCACTCGACGGTCACGAAGGCCCGATCGAGGTCGTGCCAGGCACCCGCGCGGCCGAGTTGCTCGGCGTCGAGCGGTCGATGGAGCGGTACCACTGCGCCTACGGACTGAACGCGAGCCGGCTGGACCTGCTCCGTGAGCACGGCCTCGTGTTCAGCGCGCACGACCCCGAAGGCGCGCCCCGGGTGGCCGAGCTGCCCAGCCACCCGTTCTTCCTGGCGACCCTGTTCCAGCCCGAGCTGTCCGGCGACGGCACGCGGCCGCACCCGTTCGTCCGGGCGTTCGCCCACGCGGCCGCCCGGACGACTCAGCCCGTCTGATCAGTCAGATGGTGGAGACGGGGCGGGGCTCCATACCGGCGTCGCGGTAGCAGGCGTCGATGAGCTCCATCGTCGCCAGCGCGTCCTCGGCGTCGGTGAGCACCGGCGCACCGTCCCGGATCGCCGCGGCGAGCGCCTCCAACTGATAGGTGTACGACGACCTGGTGCCGAGGTGCTCGACCCAGGTGTCCTCCTTCGTCGTCACGATCACGCGGTCGTCGAGGTGCGGCAGCACGAACGCCGGCGCGAACGCCTCGCCGCGGGTACCGATCACCTTGAGACTGAAGTCGAGCTCCTCGGCGGCCATGCTGGTCCGGACCGCGCCGGTCGCGCCGCTGGGGAACTCGAGATCCGCGTTCAGCCACTCGTCCACGCCGGGCAGCCGCTTGCGCTCACCGGCCCGCGCGCTCACCAAGGCCGGCGCACCACCGGCGTACGGCGCGAGCATCCGCTGCGCGTGGATCGCGTAGCAACCGACATCCATCACCGCTCCACCGGCGAGCGGCAGCGACCAGCGCGGGTCCTCGTCCGGCGGCGGAGGCATCACCATCGTCGACTCGACATGCTGCAGGTCGCCGAGCTCGCCCTTGGCGAGCAGCTCCTGCAACCGGCGCATCACCGGGTGGTAGGCGTAGTGGAAGGCCTCCATGTAGACCACGCCGCGCTCACGGGCCGCGTCGCGCACCAACGCGGCCTCCTCGGCGTTGCTGGCCGACGGCTTCTCGATCAAGACGTGCTTGCCCGCGGCAATCGCCCGCAGGTTCCACGGGCCGTGCAGGCCGTTGGCGAGCGGGTTGTAGACCACTTCGACCTCCGCGTCGTCCAGGACGTCCTGGTAGGACGCGTGCACGCGCTCGATCCCGTGCTCCGCCGCGAACGCCTTGGCCCGGTCGGTGTCCCGGGCCGCCACCGCGACCAGCCGGGCGCCGGTCAGCCCCGCCGGTTCGACGATCGCCCGGCCGGCGATCCGGGCTGCCCCGAGAATCCCGATACGCAGTGGTTCCATGCGTTCTCCTTCGATGGTCGGCCGCACGGGCGGCGTACGGCGAGTCGGCCGAGGGGCGTGTTCCGCCGGTAAGCGTAGCCTCCGGTTCCGACGGCGAACGCGCCATCCTGCCTGACGATCACCCGGTCCCGACACCACCTGCCCGTGATCCGGACTCGGTTCATCGAACGTTCATCCGGTGCCGACGGCCCCGATCAGCCGTCGTGGGTCCGCCGCCGGGTGGTCTGGTCGCCGAGCGCCCGCTGCAGTTGGTCGCGGTCCCAGCCCTCGGCCACGGCCTGGCGCACCAGGTCGGCCTGGGACTGCGGTGCGAGCCCGCCGATGGGCTGGTCGCGGTCGAGGTTGGTCGGGAACGCGTAGCCCTCGGCGCCGGCATCGATCACCCGCCCGGCCGCGGCCGGGTCGTCCGCGGCCAGCCGGAGCAGCGCCGGGTGGAGCGCGAGCGCCATCCGGGTGCGGTCGACGGTCTCCATCGCCCGGCCGAACGCGGACGAGAGCTGCAGCAGGTTCGCCATCCGCTTGATGTCCGCGGAGCGGTTGCTGCCGGCCGCATGGAACAACGCCGGATTGAAGAAGACCGCGTCACCCTTGTGCAACGGCAGTTGGACGTGGTTGGCGACGAAGTGCTCGGAGAACTCGGGCCGGCGCCAGGCGAGGTAGCCGAGATCGTACTTCTGCGAGTGCGGCAGGTAGAGCGTCGGACCCGACTCGACCGGCATGTCGCAGTGCGCCACCGCGCCCTGCAGTGTCAGGACCGACGACAACCGGTGCACGTGGGCCGGGTACTGCGCGGCGACCTCGTCGGACTGGAATCCCAGGTGATAGTCGCGGTGCACCGTCTGACCCTCACCGCCGGGGTTGACCACGTTCACCTGCGACGTCACCTGGTACGCCGGACCCAGCCAGGCCCTGGCGACCAGCGCGAGCAGGTCGTTGGCGTAGTACGCGGCGAACACGTCGGGCGCGTTCACCGCCAGCTTCTCCAGCGCGTTCCAGACCCGGTCGTTCGCGCCGGGCTTGGCGAAGTGGTCGCCGGCGGCCGCGCCCGAGCGATGCTGCTCGTCGATCATCCGGTCGAACTCGGCCGTCGCCGCGTCGACCACCTCGTTGCCGAAGGCACCTTCCAGCACGATGATCCCGGGACCGTCGGCGAACGCACGGGCGAACTCGGCCTGCACCGTCCGCGGGTCCGCGCTCCGGACCCGGGCCGCGTCGTACACCGGGACCTGCTGCTCGATCCGTTCGGCGGTCGGGTGATCGGCCGCGTCGGTCTGCTCCTTGAGTACGGCGAGCAGGTCGTCCAGTCGGACGTCGTCGGGGTTCAGCCAGACGGTGTTCATGGGTGGCTCCTTTCACCTGGTTGTTCTAGCCTGGTGGCTTCCTGGCGGGTTAGGAATCCCCTGGATCCACCAAAAACCCGTCATTCCGGGTGGGAGGAGGCCGCGGATGGGGCGAGAACACCGAGTCCGGGACATCGCCGTCCAGGCCGGCCTGAGCGAGACGACCGTGGACCGCGTGCTGAACGAGCGCGCCGGTGTCAGCGCCCGCGCCCGCCGGCAGGTCGGGCAGGCCGTGCACGAGCTGGACCGGCAGGCCGCCCAGATCCGGCTCGGCGGTCGCACGCTGATGATCGACCTGGTCATGCAGGCCCCTGGTCGCTTCACCCAGGCGGTCCGCGCTGCACTGGAGTCTGCCCTGCCCGGACTCCGCCCAGCAGTGCTGCGGGCGCGGTTCGCGCTCAGCGAGACCGCCTCGGCCGCCGAGTTGACTGCGACTCTGGACGCGATCCGCAAGCGGGGGTCGCAGGGCGTGATCCTCAAGGCGCCCGACGATCCACAGGTGGTCGAGGCCGTCGACAGGATGGTTGCCGCAGGCATCCCGGTCGTCACCTTGGTCACCGACCTGCCGACCAGCCGCCGCTGCGCCTACGTCGGCATCGACAACCGGTCCGCCGGCGCGACCGCGGCGTACCTCCTGACGCAGTGGCTGGGGGCAGATCCCGGCGGTGTGCTCGTCACGCTGAGCCGTGGGTCCTTCCGGGGCGAGGAGGAACGCGAGATGGGATTTCGCTCGACGCTTCGCCGGTTGTCACCCGGGCGGCCCGTCGTCGAGCTGGCCGAGACCGACGGCCTCGACACCACCATCCACGGTCAGACTCTTGCGGCACTCGCCGCGGATCCCGGCATTACCGGCGTCTACTCGATCGGCGGTGGCAACCGCGCCATCGTGCAGGCGTTCGCCGATCTCGACCGGCCGCTTCGCTGTTTCGTTGCGCATGACCTCGACGCGGACAACGTCGACCTGCTGCGGAACGGGTCGCTGTCAGTGGTCCTGCATCATGACCTGCCGACGGATCTGCACCGCGCCTGCCAGCATCTCCTGGTCGCGCACCGCCTTCTCCCCGGTGTTCCGGCCAGTCCGAGCAACTTGCAGCCGATCACGCCGTACAACCTGCCCTCTCACCTCAGCTGAGTGGCACAGTGGTCGCCCGCACCACCAGATCCGGGCTGATGACGATCTGCTGTGCGCTGTCTGCGCAGGTCGCCAGTTGGAGTGCCGTGGATGCCAGGCGCTCGGCGTTCT
>Ga0164241_10002093_pt1 | contig 22441 bp, 24 predicted proteins | sample OricomyardsoilBY_FD_108780 | JGI IMG/M metagenome (GOLD analysis project Ga0164241, IMG submission 108780) | Backyard soil microbial communities from Emeryville, California, USA - Original compost - Back yard soil (BY) | ecosystem: Environmental > Terrestrial > Soil > Unclassified | place: USA... | reverse complement strand
GGCAGCGAACCGCCTCGCGCTCGTCCTCGACTTTTCTTCCGACCGGCAATCGCAACCTCCGTGGTGCGATCCAGCATGAATCCTGGCAGTCCCAAAATCATCCCGCCTTGGCTGATGGGTCACCCGACAAGACGCTTCGCGGTCTCGAAGGCCGCGCATTGGCCGGGCTCGCCACAGGCGGCGTCGCGTTCGGATACCGCCTTCGGAAGGAACAGGGACCCGATGGCAAAACCATCGGAACGCAGATCGAGATCCATGAAGAGCAGGCGCGCATCGTGCGCCGTATCTTCTCCGAGTACCTGCAGGGTCGCTCGTTCTCGGGCATCGCGCGGTTGTTGAACGAGGAGGGCGTGCCTCCGCCTCGCGTGCACGCGAAGAACCGTCGCGTGGGTTGGAAGGACTCGACAATCCGGGCGATGCTTCACAACGAAAGTTACATCGGGAAGTGGCGCTACCGCGCTTCGCAATGGCGCAAAGTGCCCGGTACGAATCGGCGCGTTCCGGTTCGCCGTTCCGATCCCATGGCTCTGGTTCAGGAGCGCCCTCACTTGCGGATCGTCGATGCCGAGCTGTGGCACGCCGTTCAAGAGCGTCTCGCCCAGGTGCGGCGCTTCTACACGCGCACGAAGGAGGGCGCCCCGAAGGGGCGGGCAGTGCCGAACCGACAGAATCACTACCTCTTCAGCAGTCTGCTCTGTTGCGGCGTGTGCGGCGGGAAGATGGTGATCAGCGGGGGCAGTAAGGACGTCTATTACCGCTGCGAGGGGCACGCCAAGCGCGGCGCATGCGCCAACGCGCTGTCCGTGCGTGAAAGCATCGTTCGCACTGGGCTTCTCGACGAGCTACGCCATCGGCTGCTGTCCGACAAAGGCATCGCTTTTGCGAGAAAGCAGTTAGCCGAAGGACTCGGCGAGATGTCTCGCGAGCGAGAGGCCGACCTGCGCGAGGGGCGGCGCAAGCTCGAGGTGCTGGTCAGCCAGATTGAGCAGGCGGTGAATTTCATCGTCGCTGGACACGGCACGGCCTCTGTGGCCGAGCGGCTGCGTGGACTCGAACGCGAGGCTGAGGCGCAGCGCGTGGAAGTCGCGGCGCTGGAACGAGAGGCCACGGCGGTGATCGAGCTTCCGGCGCCCGATGACTTGTTCGAGCTCGTCTTCGATCTGGAGAAGCGCTTGCTTGCCGACCCTGCTCGCGGGCGCGAAGAACTGCGCCTCATCTTCCGCGACGGGCGCATCACGCTCGTGCCGCAACCGGACGGCTTCTATGTCGCGCGAAGCGAGATACTTCCTCTGGTCCTACTTACACCACCGGCCCCCCAGGAAGACCTGGGAGGCCGGTATACAGCGAGTAGTTGCGCGGGGGCGCAACTACACGTGGACAACTGCCTTCACGGTGCCGATCGAGGTGCGGGTGGCGTAGTCATTCCATGAATGGCTGCCGCATACCAAAGTCGCCGACTCGCCTTCGCTTTACCTTGTTGGGCGTTGACACCTGCCCCGTTGGCCGGCTACTTCGTGGAGCTTGGGGCACATGTTCGAAGAACGCAAAGAGCTAATTCGCAAGGTCGAAGCGCTCCGAGGCGGTCGGAAGCTGATTTGCTTCTTCAACTTTGACCGAGTGAGTCATCCAAGAATCCCCGACTTGGGCCTGGATATCTCCTTCGACGCCGAGGCGAAGGAGGCCTTCTTCCGCCTGCTCAAGGAGACTGGCTCGCAGCACTTTGACGTCTGCCTCTACACTCGGGGCGGCGACGCCAACGGCGTCTGGCCGCTCGTCAGCATAATTCGCGAATTTGATGCGGACTTCGAGGTGCTGGTTCCATTCAGGTGCCACAGCAGCGGGACGCTCTTTGCGCTCGGGGGCCGACGGATCGTGCTCTCGCCGTTGTCAGAGCTGAGCCCCATCGACCCGAGCACCGGCAATCAATTCAATCCGCTCGACGAGGGCGACAAGAAGAACCGCCTTGCCATCAGTGTCGAAGACGTCCGCGCGTACCGCAGCTTCATCCTTGAACAGTTCGGCGACGACCCGAACGCACCGCTGCACCTTGGGCCGTTTCTCACTCGACTAACGGAAGCAGTGCACCCTCTCGCGCTGGGTAACGTCGACCGCGTGCATCGACAGATAAAGCAGCTCGCCCGCAATTTGCTCAATCTCCATCCTGTCGCCGGCCGAGACTGCGACAAAGTCATCGAGGCGCTCACGATGAGGTTCTGGTCTCATCTCCATATGGTGAATCGGCATGAGGCCCGCGAGATCCTCTCGGAGGAACACGTCGTGTTCGCCGACTCGTCCCTTGCTAGCGCTCTGGACGACCTGCTGCGGGCGTACGAGGACACCTTTCATCTCCGTCGGACGTTCTTCTTGGCGCCGTTCGTCGGAGACGAGCCTCAGAAGGAGGTCAGATTCATCGGCGGGGTGCTGGAATCGGACGCTTGGGGTTATCTGCACGAAACCAGGGCCGTCTTGCGTCAGCATCCTGTGCTACCTAACGGCGTACAGCTCCAGCTCCCTGCGGGCCAGCCTCTCCCGATGATCCCTGGCCTTTCCCGCAACTATCAGGTAGATGTCAACTCGCGCGGCTGGGTGCGCAACAAGACCCCCATAGGATTCGACAAATGAGCAAATTCGTCACGGAACAGTTCTCACTGTCCACGGCGCAGGTTGCCGCGAGCTACTTCACGGGGACTTCGCGGTCAGACTTCCAGCCGGAACCGCAGATCCTGCCCCCAGGTGTATACCGGGTGGTCAACGGCGAGGTTCGACAGGTGCTGGCAGGTATTCCCCCTGAACTCGCCGAACTCGCTGCGGCGCGCACGACTTGACGACACGGCGCGTGCTAGGCCGTGCCCCAAGCGCTGTACACAGACGCCGTCCTGATCGACACGTCGGCATGCGTCGCCGCCTTTGATGACGCGGACGCGCTCCACGCGCAGGCAACAGCCACGCTGGAGCAGCTGGCGGCCGAGGGCCAAGTCCTGCTGTGTGCTGTGAACGTGACCGCCCACGAGTCGTTCACCCGGATCAGATACAACGCGCGCCTGAACGCTGGCCTCGACGGATATTCCTGGATGCGCTCAGGGTTGCAGACGATTGAATTTGCCGGCGCTGATGAGTCGGAGGCCCTCTCGCTGATTCGCAAATACTCGTCCGTCAGGCTGAGTTTTCACGACGCGCTCTGCGCGGCGGTGATGCTGCGGCTGGGCATCTACCGCATCTTCTCATTTGACGCCGACTTCTACACGTTCGGGTTTGAGCTAATTCCAGGCGTCGTTCGACGCCGGTGAAGTCAACTCTTCGATTAGCGCCGCGAATTTCTCGCGGAAGTCGATGCGGGCTTCGTTTGGCCTCGATGAGGCGGTCGAGTTGGGCGCGGATGGCGGCTTTGAGGCGCTCGAGGTCGAGGTTTTGGGATTGGGAGCGCTTGAGCTTGGCGGCGAGTGCCTTGAAGTCGATTCGGGACAGGTCGATTTGTGGGGCGCCTTGCGTCATCACGACGCCTTCGATCGATTTGTCGAGGACTTGGCCGATGCGTCGGAGTACCTCGGTGCTGTCGGCCTTCTCGGGCCTGATGATTTCGCGGATTTTCTCGGACAGCGCGCTGACCGTGGCCATTCGTGGCGCGAATTTCGAGGCGCGCTTGTGCGGCTTGATGTCGGTGTAGACGCGCTCGGCAAGGCGGGACTGAGCGAGCTACGCCTTGCGCCGCTCGTCGGGGGCGATGAGTGTGTTCGCCGCGTCGGCTACCAGCGTGAGGCGAGCCAGCGCGGTCGGGCTGGCCTCGATTCGCTTGAGGTCGACGCCAGCGCCGGTGCAGAACACTTCGACGTCGACAAGCGCTGCTTCCAGCTCCTCCATGAGCGCGTCCTTGTCCCGGACGGGTGTTCGGGTGCTGCCGGCAGTGCCGCACAGAGGTAGGGCCTCTTCGAGGGACTCGAAGACGTTGGCGTAGTCGACGACCACGCCGCTGTGCTTACCCGGGTAGACGCGGTTGGTGATCACGATGTCATGGCGCACGCACGGAGACGACGCCAACGCTCACCTCCGCCGCGCGCCAGCAGCGTCCATGCTCGTGCCGCCGGAGCTTGCCGTATCGCCGGACGCGCCGCCGCCGGCCCCGCCCGCCGCTCCGCCACTGTTGGCGTTACCGCCGGTCACGTCCCGCTTGCGCCGGAAGCGTTCGGGCTCGAGCGTGATTTTTCAGCGACTGTGGCGCTTGATGCGCGAAGCTAGCTTGAAGAAGCCGACGAACGCCTGCACCTTGGGCGCGATCTGCGCGCGGCTCGGGTAGTAGAGGAATAGCCCGGGAAAGGGCGCGCAAAACGCGTCGAGCACGCGCACTAGCCGCTTTTCGGCGAGCGCCTCGCGCACCGTGCTCTCCATCACGTACGCCACCCCGAGGCCGCGCAGGGCCGCATCCACCATCAAATCACCGTCGTTGATGAGCACGCGGCCTTGGACTGCGACCTGAAAATCTTTGCCATTCTCGGTGAACTCCCAGCGCGAAACGACGCCGAGGGCACGTCGTCGGTAGTTGATGCAGTCGTGATCTCGAAGGTCGCGCGGGTGCTTGGGTCGTCCGCGCTTTGCGAAGTAGCCGGGGGTCGCGACCACGGCGACGCGCAGCTCACGGCTCACGCGGACGCTGATCATCTCGCGCTCGAGCATCTCGCCGATTCGCATTCCGAGATCGAAGCCCTCCTTGACGACGTCGACGAAGGCGTCGTCGACCGAGAGCTCCAGATCGATGTCGGGGTACTGCGCGAGAAAGTCAGGCAGGCGCGGCGCGATGACGGACTCGTAGCCGAGGCGCGGCAACGTGATGCGTAGCAGACCCGCGGGACGATCGCGCAGCTCACCCAGCGACGCGAACGCCTCGCGCACGCCGTCCATCGCCGGCTTGACACGAGCGAGGAACCGGTCGCCCGCTTCGGTGAGACCGACGCTGCGGGTCGTGCGTTGCAGCAACCGAACGCCGACCCGCTCCTCCAACGAACGGATCGCTTGGCTCACCGCCGACGGAGTCACCCGGAGCTCCGCGGCGGCGGCGGTGAAGCTTCGCTTGTCGGCGACGCACAGCAGCGCGGTGAGGCCAGAGAGATCGTCGCGCATTTGTTAGTAAAACTTAATACCACATCTCGATTAGATGGGATTTCCCTCTCTGGCCCGTTGCCCTACGTTCGGGTCCGAAAGAACGAGAGCACCATGAGCAAACACGGCAAGGTTTGGTTGATCACAGGCACGTCGTCCGGCTTCGGCCGCTCCCTGGCGCAGGAGGTCATCGCCAGCGGCGATCGGCTGATCGCGACGGCGCGCGACCCGAAGGTCCTCGGAGATCTCGTCGCTCAGGCGCCGGACCGCGTCCTCGGCCTACGCCTCGATGTGACGAAGCCTGGCGAGATCACGACCGCGTTCGCGACCGCGCTTGACAGCTTCGGCCAGGTCGATGTGCTCGTGAACAACGCCGGCTACAGCGTGCTCGGCGCGGTGGAAGAGACCACGGACGAAGAGCTGCGAAGTGCGTTCGAGACCATGTTCTTCGGCGCCGTCGCCACCACCCGCGCCGTGCTGCCCCACATGCGAGAGCGCCGCAGCGGCACGATCGTGCAGATCACCAGCGTCGGCGGCGTCACCACCGCGCCGGGCTTCGCAGCCTACTGCGCGGTGAAGCACGGACTCGAGGGCCTCTCGGAATGCCTCGCGGCCGAGGTCGCTCCGTTCGGCATCCGCGTCCTGATCGTCGAGCCCGGCGCGTTTCGGACCAGCCTGTTTGGCAGCGCGTTTCGGATGCTCCCCGAGCTTGAAGCCTACGCGTCGAGCGTGGGCCCGACGCGCGCCTACGTCACGGCCAGCGCCGGCAAACAGGAGGGAGACCCTGCCAAGGCGGCGCGCGCGATCTTCGAGGCCGTGAACGCAGGGGCGAAAACGCTGCGATTGCCGCTCGGCGCGGACGCGGTGACGTCGATTCGCAGCAAGCTCGCGTCAATGTCGGCCGAGGTCGACCAAACCGAAAGTATCGCCAAAGCCACGGCGTTCGACCCGACCTGATGGCTGCCCGCCCGCAGCTCGAGAGCACCGCGCCAGCGGCGCGAGGGGCGCGCTGTGGCGGTGTGCATCGCCTGGCGGCTCTGAACGCGTGTGCCGCCCGCTGCCGCCTCACTCGGCGGGATGGCGGCGGGCAAATCGCACCGCGCAGGGATGCTCACCGCACGCTACACACAACGGGTGGACATTCTCGTTACCGGCGGCGCCGGTGTTGTCGGCTCACCCACGGTGGCGGCGCTCTTACGGCGCGATCACTCGGTTCGACTCTATTCTCGGCATGCCTCGGAGCACGTTCGGTTGTGGCCGAAGGGAGTCACGGCCGCGGAGGGCGACATCTGCGATCCGGACGCGCTGGCATACGCCATGGCCGGGTGTGACGCCGCCATTCATTTGGCCGGCATCGTGAGTGAGCAAGGCACCCAAGCAACCTTCGAGCAAGTCAACGTCGAGGGCACCCGCCGGGTGGTGGAAGCGGCGCAGGCGGCGGGCGTCAAGCGCCTCGTCTACGTGTCGTCGCTGGGCGCCGATCGCGGAGAGTCACCCTATCATCTCTCCAAAAGACGAGCCGAGGAGCTCACACGCGCCTTCCGCGGGGAATGGGTCGTGCTGCGGCCAGGCAACGTGTACGGCCCATCTGACGAGGTGATCTCGCTCTTGCTGAAGATCATTCGCATCTCGCCGGTGGTTCCCGCGATCGACGGCGGAGAACATCCATTTCAACCCATGTGGGTGGAAGATCTCGCGGAAGGCATCGCCGAGGCGGTGACTCGTCCGGAGGTCGTGGGGCGTTCTCTCGACCTCGCCGGTCCCGACCTCACCTCCATGAACGACCTGATCGAACGCTTCAAGGCGCTGACCGGGCGCTCGCCGGTGCGCGTTCCGGTGCCGGGGTTTCTCGGTGTGTTTGGCGCGCGCGCGGCGGGAATGCTCGGGCTACACGTGCCGCTCGATAGCGGTCAGGTTCAGATGCTCGAGGAAGGCAATCTCATCCGCAATCCGGCCGATAACGCGCTCGCCTCGGTGCTCGGCGTGGCGCCGACACCGCTCGATGATGGTTTGCGGCGCCTGACCGACAGCTTAGCCGAGCAACCGATCGATGAAGGAACCGGTTCGTTGGTGCGTCGACACGTGTGGGCCGACATCACGAACAGCCGTCTAGGAAGCGATGCGCTCTTCGAACGCTTCCGGGCGCGCTTCAGCGAGATCACGCCGTGGCATGTCGAGGTTGGTGCCGAGCCCGGTACGCCGACAGCTCCTCGTCTAGGTGCGACTCTCACGATGCACCTGCCGCTTCGTGGCAACGTGCAGGTGCGAGTGGTCGAGCTCGAGCCATCCTACCTGACGCTTGCCACTCTCGAAGGTCATCCGCTCTGCGGGCTCGTGCGCTTTCGACTCGAGCCCATCGCAGACGGTCGCCTCCGCTTCCACGTCGAAGTGCACGATCGCCCTAGCAACATCGTGGATTGGTTCGTCATGTCGACGGTGGGAGGGCCTATCCAGGTCGCCACTTGGCGCTCTACGGTCGATCGCTTGGTCGAGGAGAGCGGCGGTCGAGCTCCCGACCGCGTCCACGACGAAAACGAGACGCTCCGCGGCGAGGAGGCGCGGAAGGTGGAGGCGTGGGCCAAGCGCCTGCTAGCGGCTAGAACACGCGATCTGCACCTGTCGGGCCTGTCCGAGGCGGCAGCCGACCCCGCTCGAGCCAACTCGGCTTCCTCGGACGGGACCGCAAACCAAGCCCGCTAGCTTGCCGTGAGCCTGGCTCCGCGGAAAATCCGCAACTGAGGCTCCGCGTCGCCCGAATGGTCGGCAAAGGAGATTCGACATGCCCACCCCTGTCGGAGAAAGCTCGCGTAGCGTCATCATTCCGCCTGTGCTCATCGAAGGCGAGGCGGCCGCTGCACCCGCTGGCCCGTCACCGCAGGTCACGATCCCGCCGGTGCACATCGAAGGCGAAGCAACCTCCGTCCAACGGCTCGTCAGGGAGCACGATGCGGCGAACGCCCAGCTTGGTTGCGCGGCTGAAGCCGTAACCGCTGCTTTCGGGGCGATCGAGGTTGCGGGCGCCGTGGGAGGAACGGTCCTCGGTGCCGCGCTGGGGCCGATGGGCATCGCGGTGGGGCTCGCGGCCGTGTCGGGTCTTAGCTACAGCGAGGGGCAGAAGCTGCGCTCCCTTTACGATTGCGAGACGAAGTGAGCCAACTGGGCGCTAACCATCTCGGGGTAGTCGTTTCCTTCATTACCATCATCGGTTGGGGATTCTTGTGGATCATGCTGGAGAGCGTGACTGATCCACGGGTGCGCTGGGTGAGGTACGCCTCCTTCGGACCCCTTCACCAAGCTTACGATCGACTGCCCCCAGTCTGGGGCCCGCTACACGGCCTGCTCCTGCTGGCGACGTTGCTCTGGCTCGCCGCCGTCCTCGTTCGATCGAGGAAGCTGCGCTCGTGGCTCTTCATCGTCACCACGGGGTGCCTCATCGTCTCGGCCATGGCCTCCGCTCGTGCCGAGGCCCTGGCGCTACTGCGTGCGCCCGGTTGTCATGCGCTCGGATTCGCGACGCCGTACGTCTGCACCAGCTCTGCTGTCACGTCGTTTGCGTAACAGTGCGGCGCCACACGCCACCTCCCGACTGCTTGCGGTGAGCCGAACGGTGGCTCCCAAGCAGTGCGCTTCACCGAGTCCCTTCGCCTCCGCTCGAGGTAGCTACGGAGACTCCTCCAACACGACGGGTTCGACGACGGGCGCGGAGGCTTTGGCGACTCGCGCCGCGCGCAGGGCTTCACCCTGTGCAATCGTGCAGACGTCGCGCGCGACTTGAGTCACGTAGGGGCTCCAGGTCGGGCAGCGCTCGACGAACAGCGTGCGCGCCATGTTGCACGCAAGCGCGGAGCTGACCCCGAGTCGTGAAGCGCCGGTCTTTTGAACCAGCCGGATGTTTCTCCACTGCGCTGCGCGTTGAGCTTGAATCGTCGCGTCGTCACCGGGACACGTGTGCCAGTTGGTCTCGGCGTCGTCGTCGGCCGCAGCCTGCGGGGCCGGATTCGGGGGTGGGGATGTCTTCGCGCTGCCGGCGGCCGCGGTCTTGGCGGCGGTGGGCATACCGAGCAGTTTCTGCAGGTCGCTTGCCGCCGTCGTCGTTCGTCCGCAGCGGACGAGCATTTGCCGGATGTTGCTCGGGGTGGCTTCGATGCCCTTGGCGTTGGGGCTCACGTACTTGCTGGCTAGTGCTTGAGTACCGGCCTCTGTGACTTTGTCGAGCATGAGCGTTTCGTCGCGCGAGCTCTGGGCCAACACTTCGTAGCCGCCGCGACACTGCTCGGAGATGGCCGAGAGGCATTCGATCGGGCCGTTCGTGCACTCGACGTAGAGCGCCTTGCTGCCGTCGGGGGCGACGATGATCCGTGGCTCAGTGGCCGAGCACGCGGCTACGACCCAGGTCAGTCCAAACAGTGTCGCTCGTAGCCACCGCATCCCTGTATCCTCCGGTCTTGTGCCAGTCCACACGGCCGGGGCACGCGACACCATCGCAAAAACACGAGAGGCTTGGGATCACCCAAACGTGCGATCGTCGTGTGACTTTCTTCAATGCCGGGAGCTGGACGTAAAAGTGAGCCCGCTAGCGTCCTGCGAGTGGCGCACAAAAGAAAACCGCGGAACGGAGCGTCGGCTCGGTTCCACGGCGGTCGTGACGGGGGGCGCTTCAGCTCAGAGCGTGAGCGTCACGCGGGCGCCGATCAGTCGCGGCGGGTTGAAGAAGCGCAGGTTGAGGCCCGGGTTGTTGATCATCGTGGTGAGGTACGTCGTATTCGTGAGGTTGTTCACGAAGCCGTCGATGCGGGTGTGGCCGTCGGGGGTCGTAAAGCCGATGTTGGCGTCGACGCGGGTGTAGGACGGCTGCACGTCGCTCAAGTTGGGATTGATGTTGCCTTCGGTGTCGCGGCCTTCACCGTTGAAGGGGGTGAAGTACTGCTTCGACTTCGTTTGCGCGTTGAGCGCCCAATCGAAGTAGCCAAAGCCGGTCGTGATCAGCTGGCTCACGCCGTAGTTCACGCTCAGCACCGGCGCTCGCGGTAGGAAGTTGCCGTCCAGGTTGACCGGGGTCTGCTCGTTCGGGTCGTAGCTGACGCGCGGGTCGTTCACGTTGCCCTTGGTGAAGCGCGCGTTGAGCAGGGTGGCCGCCAGCGCGAGGCCGAACCCGGCGGGCAAACGCGCCTTGGTCTCGATCTCGAGACCGAGCACGCGCGATGCGGCCGCGTTCTCGCGGAGCGCGGAGGAGGGCGGCGGCTGGTCGCTACCGACGGGAGCGGGGCCAATCGCGCGGACCACCTGGAACTGCTGATTGCGGTACTCGTACCAGAAGCCCGCAAAGTTCGCGGTCAGCTTGTGATCGAGGAACTCGTTCTTGCTGCCGATTTCCGTCGCGTAGATGGCTTCGGGCTTGTAGCTCGCGGCCAGCGTGCCGCCGGTGGGTAGCGCGATCGTGTCGTTGAAGCCGCCCGACTGGTGGCCGGTCGAAAACATGATGTATTCGAGGCTGTCCGGGGTGAGGTGGTAGTCGAGGCCAGCGCGGAAATCGAAGAAGGTGGCGCTGTATTTACCGTGCTGCTCGTTCAAGCCGCCGGCGTTGATGGTCGCTCCTTGCGCGATGAGCTGACTCACGTTGTCGCGGTTGCCGTAGTTGCCGACGCCATTCTGGAAGAGCCCGGTGGCGCCCCCGGGAGTGACGGTGTAGCCGGTGCGGGCGCGGTCGGCGGGCGAGAAGCCTTCGGTGCCGAAGCGGGTGGGCGACGGCTGGGTGCCGGTGAAGTTGTCGAAGTTGAGGCTGTACTGGTTACCCACGCCTTCACGGCTGCGGCGCTCGTTCGTGACGCGCACGCCGAGCGTGCCGCGCAAGAACTGCACGATGTCGAACGTGGCATCGGCAAAGCCCGCGTAGGAGCGCGTCGGCACCTTGGGCATGTTGTACTCACCGCCCAGGTAGCCGCCCGACTTGTCGGCGGTGTTGTAGAGCATCACCGCCTGCTGCTCGTCCAAGAAGAAGCCGCCCGCGGTCCAGCGAATGCGCGCGTCGTCGGGGGCGAAGAAGCGCAGCTCGTGGACGTGCGACTTGGAGGAGGTATGCCAGTACGAGGTCGACCAGTTGTCGAGCTCGTCACTGGTGATCTGCCGGCCCGGGAACATCACGCCGGCGTTGCCGGGGCTGATCGAGCGGTAGTCGAGGTCGCGGTACGCGCCCACGTAGCCGATCAGGACCGGTCCCAAATCGAGCGTGGCCTCGCCGTGGAGACCCCAGTGCTTCATGTCCTGCATGCCCTGCGCGCCGCGATAGACGACGTCGCGCTTGTCTTTGATGTCGCTCGGCAGAAAGCCGGCGTTGAGGGCCTGAGTGAAGTTGGTGCCGCCGTAGCCGGTGCCCTTTTCTTGGGTGTAGTCACCCTTGACGAGCACGGTCAGCTTCTCGAACGGCAGCCACTTCGCGCTGCCGCGGAACGCGAGCGCATTGGCCGACTCCGAGGGCTCCAGGGTATGGATCGGTCCTGCGTTCGTGTAGTACGCGTCGTGGGTGTCGCCGAAGCCGGCGAAGCGCAGCGCGAGCTTGTCGCCGATCGGGATGTTGACCATCGCCTGCATGGCGCGCTGCGAGTAATTGCCCATCTGGTAAGAGGTGGACGCCTGCCACTCGCCTAGCTTGGGCTTGGCGGTGATGATGTTGAGGCTGCCCGCCGTCGCGTTGCGTCCGCGGAGCGTGCCCTGGGGGCCGCGGTTCACCTCGACGCGCTCGAGATCGAACAACATCGAGCCGATGCCGCGCGGCCGCGGGATGTAGACGCCGTCGATGTGATTGGCGACGGCCGGATCACCGAGCTCGGTGTTGTAGTTCGAGCCGATGCCGCGAATGAACATCTCGGTGTTACCCTCTTGGGTCCCGAGCTCGAGCGATGGCGACGCTTGCTGCATGTCGCGGATGTTGCGGATGCCGGTGCGGGTCAGGTCGTCTTGGGTGAAGGCGCTGACCGAGCCCGGGTAGTCCTGGATGTTGCGCTCGCGACGGTCGATCGTGACTTTGACTGTCTCGACCTCGTTGGGATCGTACGCAGGCTCATCGAGCGGCGCTTCTTCGGGGACGCCCTGCAAATCGGGGCTTAGGGCGACCGACCGCGGCGCGGCGTCGCCCGGATTGGTGGACGGCGACGTGGAGGGGGCAACGGGCGGCGTGCTGACGGGCTCGGGCGGTGGCGCGGGCTCGGCAGCGACGGGAGGCGTGGCGGGCGCCGGAGCGGCAGGGGCAGGGGCGGCCGGAGGAGCCGCCGCCGCCGCGGGAGGAGCGCCAGCGGGAGGCGCAGCGGGAGCGGGAGGAGCAGCGGCGGCGGGAGGGGCGCCAGCGGGAGGCGCAGCGGGCGGCGGCGCGGCCGGGCGTGGCGCGGCCTGCGCGACCTGCCGGCGTTTGGCGACCTTGGCGGGGGCCTTGGTCTTCGCGCTTGCCGGTGCTTTGGGCGGCGCTCCTTCTGCGTGCGCTGTCGAAGCGCGGAACGCAAACACCATCACGTTCAAAAGCACAGCCGAGTGCAGCACACGGTGGCAGCTACGGGTACCTAAGCCGAACATCGAACTCTCCTTCTGACGCCGGACCGGCTTGCAAGGACAGCAGCGGTCGAGCGCGCATGTGAAATCAAATCAGAAAAATGTGAAACGCCCGAACAGTGCCCACGACTCGGATCAGCCGCCGGCACCGGCGGCGGCGTCCGCAGGCGCGCCGCCTTGACCCGCGGCCCCACCGGCGCCGCCTTCATTCGTGGCTCCGGCTTCACCGCTCGCGCCGGCCGCGCCGGCCGCGCCACCTGCTCCGGGCTCGGGCTCGGGCTCCATCATCGGCAGCTCGAGCTTGACGTACGCCGCCACGACGCCGTTTTCCTCGATATGAACGGTTGTTTCATCCGTCAGCGGTGGGTCGAACGGCGTGCGGCCCGCTTGCAGCGCTTCGACCTGGACCAAGGCGTCTCGATCCTCGAAGTCATCAGGCAGGGTGATTCGCTCGAAAAAACTGTCTTTGATCGACGCCTTCGCGTCGTCGGTAGCCTCGTCGACCGGGGGCTTGAAGTCGTAGACGAGCTTGCGTGAGCCCTGGGTGATGGTGACGTGGAGCTGATCCACGACCGGAACATCGGCGCCTGCAGTGACGTTGAGCGCGACGATCGAGTCGTCGTCAGAGCAGGCGAGCAGCGAACAGACGGAAAACAGCGACACAGCGAAGCGTCGGAACGTCATGGCGCGCACCCTATTGCACTCGCATGCAAACCGTCAACGATTCATCATCATCGTTGTTCGGCGCTTCGCTAGTCACTTAGCGCGCGGCTGCGCAATGATCGATCTCAGCATCCCCGATGTGGTTCTCACGATTGAGGCTCGGGCAGTGCGGCGAGTTTCGCCACAGGCAATTCGGTCGAAGGAAATTGGTAAACAGCGTTGCCTGTTCGCGGCCCGAGCGCGTCAAAGGCGGCGCACGTACTGCTGAGTTCTTCTGTTGCTCGATGGCCAACAAGCCCGCTATGAGTCTTTCGACCTTCGCCCGCGCGACGCCTCAAATCTCGCGTGCGGAAGGAAATTTCCGATCATCATGAACGCCCACCCCGAACTTGCTCGGCGTTTCCTGCTTCTGTGCGCGGCGGTGAGCGCGTTTGGGTGCTCGGAGCTGCGCGCTCGTCAGCTAGCGCGCGAGGGCAACCGGCATTTCCAAGACGGGAATTATGCAGCCGCCGCCGACTCGTACTCAGCCGCCGAGCAGCTCTACCCGCTGGCCGTCATTTCGTTCAATAAGGGCCTCGCTTGTCGGCAGATGATGGTGCCGGGCGCCAAGTCGCCCGAGAACGAGCGGGCCACACGCTGCGCGCTCGACTCGTTCCGACGCCTCGAGCAGCAGAGTCCCGGCGATCCGCGGGCTGAGCAGCTCTACCAGCAGACGCTGTTCGACGCCGATCGCTTCGAGGCGCTCGCGCAGCTGTATACGGCTCAGTTGCAGAAAAATCCGGCCGATCCTGCGGCGCTCAACGGCCTGATCCAGGTCTATTCGAGCTCCGGCCGTTGGGACGACACTTTGCACTGGACCATCGAGCGAGCGAAGCGCTCGCCACACGACGCGGAGGCCCACTACGCGGTCGGTGTGCTCATCTACACTCGCTTGTTCGAAAAGGGCGGCGGCGCCGAGCAAGCGACGTACGATCCGCGACCGCAAGCGGCACAGTCGAAACCTCCGCCCATGACCAACCCGGGTGACATCACCGGCGAAGCCCGGGTCGCGCTCGCCGAGCAGGGCATCGAATTTCTGAAGCAAGCGCTCGAAATTCGCCCGGGTTACCCCGAAGCTCTGACGTACCTGGGCCTGCTCTATCGCCAGGAATCGTTCGCCTATTTCGATCAGCCGGCGAAGTGGCAAACCGCGGTCGACACGGCAGAAGCGCTCCGAAAGCAAGCGACAGCTCAGCATGCATCAGGGGCGACGGCGCATCCGTAGCGTCGAGAGCACGATGGCCTTCGAAGCAATACTCCAGCAGCAAGACGCAAAGCCCAAGCGGTGGCGTCGCGCTACCTTGACCGTGTCGGTCGTTCTGCACGTCGCGGCGCTGGCAGCGGCTCTGGTGCATTCGGTATGGCAAGTCGAAGAGATGCCGATGCCTTCGCTGCAGGTCAGCCTGACGGCAGCGGTGCCGCCACCACCACCGCCCCCCCCGCCGGCAGCCCGCAAAGCGTCGGCGGAATCGCGCCCGAAGACGCGGCCGGTCGAGCCGAAGCCGCAGGAGCTCGTCGTCCCGAAGGACACACCCAAGGATCAGCCCAAGGCCGAAGCCGCCACCGACGCCGACAGCGCTTCCGACAACGGAGAAGCCAACGGCCAGGTAGGCGGTCAGGTCGGCGGGGTCACGGGGGGCGTGGTCGGGGGCGTGCTCGGCGCGCCGCCACCGCCGCCGCCGCCGCCCAAGCCAACCGGGCCGAAGATCGTCTCCGCGAGCATCGGCCGGGGTCAGCTGCTGATCGATCCCAACGCGGAGCGCTACCGCGTGAAGCTGCCGCTCGCGCTCGCCCGCACCGGCGAAACCTACACCGCGATGCTGCGGCTGTGCGTTTCGGCGGCGGGCGGCGTCACTTCCGTGCAAGTCCTCAAGGGCGCGGGCGCGGCTTTGGATGGGCAATTCCCGAGCGTGATGGGCCGCTGGCGCTACCGGCCCTTGATCGCCGACGGCGTGGCTACGCCATTTTGTTACGTGCTTCGCTACGAGGTCAGCGGCCGCTGAGCTCGAGCGCATCAATACCTAGGAAGGCCGATAATGGATTTCTCTCTGCTCGGGTTGTGGACTCAGATGGGCGCCGTCGCGCGCGGCGTCGTGCTCATTCTGCTCGCCATGTCCGCTTACGCGATCGCGATCGCGCTCGAACGCTTCGTGACGTTTCGCAAGGGCCGGCAACGCTCGATCGACTTCGTGGCCGCCCTGCAACCGCTGATCACCGGACGAGGCCGGCTGGAAGAGGTCAAGGGGCTGCAGGCAACCTGGAAAGACGCGCCGCTCGCCCGCGTGATCGTCACGGGGGTGGAAGAATACACGCAGGGCGTCTCAGAGCTCGGCGCGGCCGCGCGCGACACGGTAGAGCTCGAGCTGTTGATCCACGGCGTGGAGCGGTCGATCGACCGAGCCAAGAAGCGAGAGCTCGCGAGCCTGTCACGCGGGCTACCCGTGCTCGCGACCATCTCCTCTTCGGCGCCGTTCGTCGGCTTGTTCGGCACCGTGTTCGGCATCATCACCGCATTTCAGCGGATGGCCGATCCCTCCAAGGGCGGCGGCGGCGGCCTCGCGACAGTATCGGCTGGTATCGCGGAGGCGCTGTTGACCACCGCCGTCGGGCTCGCCGTCGCGATCGTCACGGTCTGGTTCTACAACTTCTTCACGACCAAGCTCGAGCAGATCGGCGCCCTGATCGACGACGCCAGCGGCGAGCTCACCGATCGCTTGATGCAACACGGTCGTCGTCGTGCTCAAGAGTCACCGGCCAGCTCCAGCGCGGTGCCGACGTGAGCGACCCCGCGGAGCAACGGCGCAAGCGCTTACGCGCAGTGCGTGCCGTGATCCGCACGGACCGCGCCGCGTTCGAGCGCCCTGACGTGAAGGCGGACATCAACGTCACGCCGCTGGTCGACGTCGTCCTGGTTTTGCTCATCATCTTCATGGTCGTAACTCCCATGATCGCCAGTGGCGTCGCCGTCGATCTGCCCCGCACCGCCAACCATTCGCGCAAGGCCGACGACGGTAAAGACATCATCGTCTCGATCACGCAGGAGGGCCGGGTTTACGTGGGCGCGCAGGCGCTGCCGCGCGTCGAGGAGCTCGGTCGCGCCGTGGCCGCCGAGCGCCGCAAATCCCCCCACAAGACCGTATTCGTCAAGGGCGACCTCCGCGCCCACTACGGCACCGTGCGCCGAGCGATGCAGTCGCTCCACGACGTGAGCATCCAAGACATCGTGCTCGGCACCGAAGAGCTCACGAAAGCGGGGCGCCGATGAGCATGGATGTCGGCAAGAAAAGAGGCGGCCTCAGAGCGGAAATCAACGTCACGCCGTTGGTCGACGTGGTCTTGGTGCTGCTCATCATCTTCATGGTGCTCACGCCGTCGATGCTGAAGCACCTCACCGCCACCGTGCCCAAAAAGGCCGATGAGCCCGCCGCCGCCGTCCCGACCGACAGCTCGATCGTGGTCGAATACACCACCGCCCGCGAGCTGACCGTGAACAACGAGCCCGTCGCTCCCGAGGCGCTCGCGGAAAAACTCGTCGAAAAGCTGCGCGGCGCACGCCAGAAGGTCGTCTTCTTCAAAGCCGAAGACGACGTCGCCTACGGCGATGTCATCCACCTGATGGACATCGCGCGCGGCGTCGGCGCCCAAACCCTCGCCGTCGTCACCGAGTAAGCGGCACGACGCGACACGGATTCGATGGCTGCCAAGACGCAGCCTGGATTGCAGAAGCTCACGTGCCGGCTCTCGGTCTTGCCGAGCGGTCGAGCTATGAGCGGTGATTGCGCTTCGCGAGCGTAGAGGGTGAGAGCGCGCACGGCTTTGCGGCCGGCTTCGTGAGCGGGCTCGTGGCGCTCGGACGACTGCGGAACGACGAGAGATAGACTCTACTGTTGCTCGGGGGGAGGCGATAGAGCGTGCTCGGCTCCGTCGAGGCCAAGCGGCGCGCCGCGCTCGGCTCTGTGAGCGTGCCGGGGGGACGGTGGAGAACGAGACCCGTCGATTTTTGCGCAACCGGCCGTGGGCGGTGACCGAACAGGGCGCATGCCAGAGCCTCTCTCTTCTTCCAGCTCCACGCCGCCGGCGCTTCCCGGCTACGACTCCTCCGTAGACGGAGCGGGCATGTGCCAGGCCGAGGGGCTCGGCAGCTCGCCGCCGCCTGCGCCTGCCATCAGCTCGTCTGCGGAGCCCGCAGAAGGCAGCTCGCCAGCGGTGCCAAAGCTGGTGAGCTCGGTGCCACCGCTCCCCTCGATGTTGCCGCCCGCCGCCAGCTTACCGGTCTCCACCGCAAACAATAACGCAGAACGCACGAGCGAGCGGATCGGTATCGGGCCGTATGCCGCCGCCGGCACCGCCGGCGGAGACTCGATGTACGCGAGCGTCGCCGCCCTGAAGGGACGCGACGCGAGCTCGGGGGCGGAAGTCGAGGTGCTGAGCGCTTCGATTCAGCTCGGCGCGCAAAATGAAGGGCAGCTCACCTTCGTGCGCGTCGCCGGCGGCAGTGGCGCCTTGCGTGGCAGCACTGAAGCATTCACTGCCCGCGCCAACATCGGCATCCACAATGACGACGGCAGCACGGGCCTCAATGTCGGAGCGGGCGCCGCCGCCGTCGGATTCGAAGCGACGATCGGTCGCGAAAGCAGCTTGACGACAGGGCTCGCGGCGAGCATCGGATACGGCGCTAGCGTCGGGGTGCGTGACGTCGACGGTGACGGCAAGACCGAGCTGTGCGCGCGAGTCTCCGGGGGCCCCATCACCATCGGTCTTTGCGTGGAGAGTCCGCGATGAGCCGTGTAAAGCCCTGGCCGACGAACGCATGCTGGCTGTCAGCGTTGGCCGGCCTCCTGCTGTTGAGCGGCTGCGGCAAGGCGGTAGGGCGGCTGGGGTTTGCCGGTGAAGGCACCCAATCGGCTGCTCTACCGCTCGCCGCCGGCGACGTCGCATTCTGGACCGACGTCTCGCTCGACTTCGAGCAACCAGCCGCCTTGCGCTACCACATCGACCTCGAGCAAGGCGGCGCCAGCGTGGCGACCGCCGATTGCGACCCGCTCGGACAGCTCAGCATCAAGGTAGGCTGGGTCGAAGCTGGCCTCGGCGGCTGGCGCTCAATCAGCGGCAGTGGGAAGATGCTTTGCTCGGCGCACCTTGCCAAGGCAGGCCTGACCACCGTACGCGCCACGTTGGCGTTCACCACCAAACCCACCACGCTGACCTTTCGAAGAGCGGACCTGGTGCTCAAACAATGAAGTTGCGGTGGGCGGTGCCGCGAGGTGTCTGGGCGAGCCATCCGACGAGACGAAGTCGAATGGTCCTTGAGCTGTCAGCCGCGGTGTGTCGATCGCTGGCGGGGTGGTAGTCACCTGCCGCGTGGTGTTTCGGCAGCCACGCGTGCGTGAGGAGTGGCACCACCCTGCCGGTGCCGACTTCAGCTAGCGGGACGAAAGCTGAGGCCTCGAAGCATGGGATAGCCGGTCGTGCCACCCCCGCTGCAGCTCCAGGTGCTGCTGTAACTGTTGTTGAAAACCGCCTGCACGCGCACGCGTGAGAGCTTCGCGGCAATCGCTACGGATTGAATGGCTTTGACCGAGTCCGCGTCGCCGCCGACCTTCCACAACGTGTTGCCGTTGCTGCAGCTGCTCGTGAACGGCGTGCTGCTGAAGCCAATGTAGAGGCTAGGCGGGCCGTTTACCGAATCCGTCGCTTCGGCGGAAACGATTTCGACGTAGCGGTCGTTGCTCTGAGTCCACGCGGCAAGGGCGTGTCCGCCGATCAGCGAAATGGCAACAGAGACGCTCACGGTCATCGAGGTGAAATACTTTTTCATGCGTTTTCTTCCTTCACAAACTTTATAAGTCTGGCAATCGGTCGAGGTTCCGAGACGCGGGCTCAGCCGCTGAGGAGCGACACGAGTCTCGAGCGAGCTCTATCAGCGGGGAAATATGGCGGAGTACATGGCCACCGCGTAGCGGTTTGCATCCTGCTGCACGTCCGTCCAACTGGCACCCGAACAGTCGCCGGCTGAGCCGGGCCCGAGCGGGACTGGGCTGCAGTCTTCCGGCTGATGCCCTCGAATCACATTCTGAACGTCCTGCTGGCAATAGTAGAAACTAGTCCACGCGCTAGGATGGTATTGACAAGCGGCGCCCATGGCATCAGCGTAGCTGATCGCGTAGTCAAACGGCCTAGCCCCTATGCAAGGCTGCGACGCGGAGTCGAGGATGGGCAGCATGCTGGCCGGATGTGTGGTGACCGAATAAGGGTCTGCGTCCGTGAGGAATATGCCGCCGACGGATGAATCTCTGCACGCCGCAGGCCATACCTGATCGCCGCCGTAATTCTTCTCGTCGATGAACCCCAGCCCGTTCGATACCGCTCTGGCGAGTAGGCCCCTGAACGTGAACATCTCTGCCCAGGGGGGGTCGTTCGCCACGACGTAGGCACCCGGAGCCTGACGCTGGATCAGGTAGTCGAGAATGAAGAAATCATGCAAATCCTGCGACGGCTGCTGCGTATACTTCGGAGCTAAGACGAACGTGAGGTACTCGAGTGGCGCGTTGAAATCCATGAAGTACGGCTTGACGTACCAAGTGATATTGTCGCCGGGGTGGTAAGAGCAAGTTTCGTCTCTCGAAGTGTCCCAAGAGATGTTGACTCCAGACGCGATGTTCCACGCGGCCGCGGCTTGGCCAAAGCCTTCTGCAACGATGTCGTACAGGTCGGTTCCCGGCGGCAATTCGTAGCGATCGACGACTTCGCGGAGGCCGGCGCGGTCGATACAATAAACCAGCGTCGCTCCCGGCGGGAACGCATACAGCGGCCCCGGTGCGGGGTCTCCCGGCGCCAGCTGACCATTGTCGATGATCAACTTTTGCGACTTGGATATATGGCGATCGAAATAGCCGCGAGCGTCGTCATCGCCAACGATGACCAGCGGTGTTGCCCAGTCACCTACCGCAAATCGATCGGTGTACCCGCGAATTTTCACCTTTTCCTTCCACTGTTCGAAGGTCAGGCCAATCGAGCTCGAGCTACGAGTCGGCTCACCGACGGTCGGATCACTGCAGCCTGGCAACGCCATTGCCATCAACCACGGCAATAGGCACGCGCAAGAACCGACCGATTTTTTGACTCCGAATCCTCTGCTCATGCGTCCTCACCTTCGGTCGAGCACCGGTCCGCTTCCCGTCGCCGCCCAACGGCCCAGTCCCGCGCACCGACCTCTCAGCCCTAGACACCTCGAACTCGACCCTGTCGCACGAAATCGACGTCGAAGCGTCGGGCCGAGTCCGCGCTCGACATAAGCAAGGCCCGGCCGGCGAGCAAAGCTTTGGCGTTGGACTTACACAAGGCCTTATAGCGCCTACGCGAGCTCCGCGGACATCCATTGGGTGGCTCTTATCTTGATGCGACGAGCGAAGGCGGTTTTTCGCCGCAGACGAACGGTGTGCGTGTTGCTATGTTCGAGACGCGATGGATGCGTCTTACGTTCGGGGTGCTTTAGAGAGGAGTCTCGCTCTCTGGCCTGGTCTAAGCCTGGAAGTCGTGGAGCTGACGGCGCATGCCCAATACCTGAACGTCGCGGACGAAGATCTCGTTGAGTACGGCCACGAGCTCGGCCTCGCTTTGGCCTGCGCTCGGCAAGATGAGTACGCGATAGAACAACTGGAGACTTGTTTTCTGTTGAAGATAAGCCGCGCCGTCGGGACGCGGCTGCGAGTGGCTTCGGACTTCGGAGACGACACGATGCAGGAACTGCGCGCGCGTCTGTTGGTCGGCCCCTCGCCCAAGCTTTTGAGCTACGCAGCCAAGGGGCCACTCGAGGGCTGGTTGCGGCGCGCAGCGCAGAACGTCGGCATTCGCCGCGCCAAGCGCCAGCGATCATCCTTCGAGGTCAACGACGTGGAAGGACTACTGAGTAACACGCCCGGCTGCGAACGCATCCATCCCGTCGCGCAGCGAGTGCTCGACGATGTCCTGCTGCGCTTGAGTCAGGACGACCGACGGCTGCTAGCGTTGCACTCGCGCGGCATCACCATCGACTACTTGAGTGCGACCTTCGGAAGCCACCGCGCGACGTGGGCTCGTCAACTCGCCACGCTGCGCGCGCGGGTGAGAAAGGACGTCACCGACAGGCTCAGCGCCGAAATCGAGGTCTCCAAAACGGAAGCGAGCCTAGAACTCGAGCGAGTAGCGCTCAATCTGAGCCTAGGCGTGTTGTTGGCAACAGACAGCTCGCAGCCGGATGAGCTGAGCTCCAACGCGCGACCAGCGCAAGCCGACGCTGATGGTACTAAAATGCGGTCCATTTTCCGCGAAGGCGGGGCGCGGGAGCAAGCGGGGCCGGCAGCGGCGCCGTGCTAGATCATACTCACGCGACGGACGCGCACCGCGTTCGGAGTCGGGGTATAGGCGCGCACTCCTAGCACGAGGGCGGAGAGCCCACCGAGCACCATGCCGACGAAGCCCGCCCAGCTGAGGTCGAATACGGGGCTGTCGGTGGCGAGCGCGCCAATCACTCCACCCATGAACGTGAGGAAGACGCCTGTAGTGAACGGCCCCGATCTCTGTGCGCCGGGCGTCATGAACTGAGCCACGACGCCGAAGATCGACCCGAGGACGAGAGACAGAAGGGTGCCCATGTCGTGCTCCGCGCGACACTTCGCAAATCTCGCGCCAGGTGTGGGAAGGCGGAAATTCAGGCAGGTTACGCGACGGCCACCAGCTCGGCGGCTACCGATGGACGTGACACCACGCCTCCAGGCGGCCAGGACGCCACGGTCGAGAGCGCGAGGCTGGCAGGTGGTGTCGGGGCAAGTCGAGCCGCCCCGCTCGCAGTAGGCGTCGCCGGCGCAATCTTCGTGCGCTGGCAGGCCTCGCCGGTTTTGGCGCGGCCTTCGTAGACCTCGCGACAGCTACCTCCGGTGAACGAGTTGGTGCCTGCCGCCTACCGTGCCCCACGTCCGGGTTGAGCGTTGACCCCACCCCTCCCACCCCCATAGGCGTTAGCAGCTCTGCGCCGCACCTTCCCACGACATGATCGGTTTGCGGCGGAAGCGTTCACGTTGGTTTCGACGGGATGATTTTTCGGTGCGACGAAGTCTGTTGATGATGCTCG
>Ga0164241_10002092_pt1 | contig 22456 bp, 13 predicted proteins | sample OricomyardsoilBY_FD_108780 | JGI IMG/M metagenome (GOLD analysis project Ga0164241, IMG submission 108780) | Backyard soil microbial communities from Emeryville, California, USA - Original compost - Back yard soil (BY) | ecosystem: Environmental > Terrestrial > Soil > Unclassified | place: USA... | reverse complement strand
TACTTCGTAATACACAGGTGCTATTTGGTCAGCATTATTGTAGTAATCCCATTTGCTTAGCTTATCCACTATAGCCAGTTCTTCCTTACTTAAATCCGATTGGTCGAGTATGGAAAGCAACACAGGCAGCGCCTCGGCAGCATTCAGGTTATAGTTATCGTTCTGCATCTTTTCCATAAATGCAACATCTATATCCGAGCCATCGCTCAATATTTTGTTGATGCGGCGGTTGCGATAAGCTTCGTAAACACCAACGCCTGAGTAGTAATATGGGTACGTGCTATCGGTTGGGTGTTGGTTAGCCGAGCTAACAAAACCGCGCTCCGGATTTTTTATAGTTGGGTTATATTGGTAAGGTATAAAAGTAGTCCACTCATCTTTGCCGGTAGTACCATCACTTAAAAACTTACCTTGTTCAGTAGCCTTATCGCGTATCGGAAAACGCCCCTGCTCTTTAATGGCTATATCGCCGCTACGGCTGGCAAACACAAAGTTTTGTGCCGGGCATGTATAATTTTTAAGCGCATTAATGTAGTCGTCGTAGTTGTGCCCTTTATTCATTAGGTAAAAGGTTTTAAACTCGTTGCTTGGCAAATGTGCAGTCCAGCGCATAGCTAAATTCTTACTGCTTTCAGCCTCGCCAAAGTTTTTATCAAAAACTACAATACCGAATTTGGTATAGATAACGGTATCTACCACTTCGCCTTTACCGCGTACTTTATACCGTTCTATTTTCTTTTCAGCTTTTACCCATTGGCCGTTATATTCATATTCGTCGCGGCTGGCATCTTTAAACTTTACCTCGTACCAATCGCGCACATCGCGGCCACCATTGGTAACACCCCAACTTATAGAATCGTTAAACCCGATAATAACCGCAGGGGCACCCGGTATAGTTGCCCCATATACATTCATATCGGGCGATACCAAGTGCATTTCGTACCAAATAGATGGCAGCGATAAATGCAAGTGCGGATCGTTACACAAAATAGGTTTGCCGCTTTTGGTTTTGCTACCGCTTACAGCCCAGTTGTTACTACCATTAATTTCGTCGGGCTTTTCAATAATAGTACCTGCACCGTTTATAGGATAGTTACCTAACGATATAATATTTGAAACCGTATCGTTAATAATATTGCCGTTCATATCGGCTACCTGTTTGCCATCGAAATCCCAGGTGGTACCTTTAGGTATTATCGGGTCTTCATCGGCAGTAAAATCAGGGTATAGTTTACGGTATTCCTCCATACCGTATTTAGCAACAAAATTGGCATTCTCAATATCATATTCATACACCGAAAGCATGTTAGCCATGTTCTTTAATAACAGCGCTACTTTAAGCGGCGTCCATGCTTCTGGGGCATAGTTCAGCAACTTATACTCTAATGGATAGTTGGCAGGCTTTAAGGTTTTTATGTAAGCGTTTACGCCCTCGCAATAAGCATCAATTAATTTTTTGCTGGCTTCATCTTTAGCTATATAAGTTTCTGCGTTTTCGGCACCGTATTCCATACCTATACGCCTGTTTAGCCTGTCATTATTTAAAGCGCCCTCACCAACTATTTCCGATACACGTCCGGCTGCACTGTGCGTTTGTACTTCCATTTGCCATAAACGGAACTTAGCTGTTAGGTACCCCTGCATGTAGTATAAGTCGGCATCGTTTTTAGCAAACACGTGCGGTACCATACGTTCGTCAAAATATACTTTCACTTCCTCCTTTAGCCCCGGTAGGTTATAGCTTACGTCCTTGTTTCCGTTGGCATTTTCAGCATTTTGCCAAAAGCCGGTAAAGGGGTTCAAAAATTTTCCGAAGGCAGGTATTTTACCAAAATTGGTATTGAGCGCATACACCAGCAAAGCCGTAACTATTGCCGAAACGAGAAAGGAAAAATATTTCACACCAAAAAATTTGAGGTGAATTTAGGATAGTTTTTATAGTTGCGAAACGCTTATGCTATTTGTAAGCCAATTTATTGTAACCTATACACTAAATAAGCCGCTTAAACGTGTATAGTAAAGTAAGTAATAAATGCTTTATTTAGGGTTATGAGCGAATACAGGAGTTTTTGGCAAAATGCAAAAATTGCCATTGGTTTAGTTGCGGTTTTATGGATAGCTTTTTTTCTGAAATACTTTAACATAGTAAACGAAGATGCTTACGGTAACTGGCCTAGGCATATTGAAGGATTAAAGGGTATTATTTTTTCGCCGTTTATACACGGTAGTATCGAACACTTAGTAAGCAATACCCTGCCCATATTAGTACTGCTTACAGTGTTATTAAACGCCTACCCGCGTGTAGCTTTTATAGTATTGGTATTTATACATTTGGTAAGCGGCTTGTTGGTGTGGTTGTTAGCCCCCCCTACAGGCATACATATAGGCATTAGCGGTATTATTTACGGCATTGCTTTCTTCCTGATTGCATCGGGTATTTTCAGGCGCGATAGGAACGCTATTACCATTGCCATATTAGTAGCATTGATATACGGTGGTATGTTGGCTGGTTTTATACCCCAACAGGGTATATCGTGGCAATCGCACTTATATGGTGCTATCAGCGGCGTAATTATTGCCTTTATAGTACGCGGTATTGATGTACCCCCTCCGCACGAGTTTGAGATGGAACCCAAAGAAGAAGAAAAACACTTTTTCGAGTAAATACCATAAATAGTACGCTGATTTATTATGATGGTTATGATAAATACAAATACTATTTGCAGCCACATATTCACTGATTTATAATTAAGTGAAACAGCTCTGTGTAACTCTGCGAATCCTCTGCGTAACTCTGCGTAGTAATACAACGGCATCAATTTTTAGTTTACAATAAGCTGATACGTATTAAGTATTAGTACCTTTACACTGTAATTTTAAAGCCCGCGTTATGACTATTAATGTTCCCGAAGTAAAAATGCCACGCGTAGTAATTATAGGTTGCGGATTTGGAGGCCTGCAATTGGCCAAACAGCTTGCCCATGCCGATGTACAGGTAGTAATGCTTGATAAAAATAATTATCACACCTTTCAACCCTTATTATACCAAGTAGCTACTGCGGGTTTAGAGGCTGATTCGATAGCTTACCCCATCCGTAAAATATTTAAGGGCCAAAAAAACTTCCACTTTAGGTGGGGCAATGTGGAGCATATTATACCCGAGGAAAATAAACTAGAAACATCAATAGGTGAATTGAAGTACGATTACTTGGTAATTGCCACAGGGTCAACCACTAACTTTTTTGGTAATAAGGATTTTGAAACACTTGCCATGCCCATGAAAAGTGTGGTGGAAGCTTTAAATCTGCGCAGCCTTATTTTACAGAATTTCGAAACTGCATTACTTACTAAAGATGTAAAAGAGCAGGAAGCCTTAATGACTTTTGTAGTGGTAGGCGCGGGGCCTACAGGTGTTGAATTAGCAGGCGCACTTAGCGAGTTAAAAAAGCACGTATTACCTAACGACTACCCCGAGCTGGACTTTAGAAAAATGCGCGTTATACTAATGGAAAATGGTGCCGAAGTGCTTGGCCCTATGCTAAAGCCTAATCAAAAACGCGCCGATAAATATTTGCACGAGTTGGGCTGCGAAGTATGGTTAAATACAGGCCTTGCCAAATTTGATGGCTTTACTGCCGAAACCAAAAACGGTAAGCAACTGCTAACACGTAACCTTATATGGGCAGCAGGTGTGCAGGGCGTTACACTGCAAGGTATAAACACCGAAGCAGTAAATAACCGACAACGTTATTTGGTTGATGAACACAACTTAATTAACGGCTGCAAAAACATATACGCCATTGGCGATGTAGCCTGCATGCTAAACGATAAAAATTATCCTAAAGGCCACCCGCAGGTAGCGCCTGTTGCCACACAGCAAGCTGAACTATTAGGCAAAAACATTATAAACCTTTTGCAAAGTAAACCACTAAAAGCATTCAGTTATTTCGACAAAGGAAGCATGGCTACTGTTGGAAGAAACCGGGCTGTGGTTGAAATAAGAAAACTAACCTTTGGCGGCTTTATAGGTTGGCTGGCGTGGATGCTGTTACACTTAATGCTACTGGTTGGTTTCCGAAACCGCTTAGTTGTATTTATTAATTGGATGTGGAATTACCTAAGCTACGACCGCAACATCAGGCTAATAATACGGCCTTATTACAAACCTAACGAAGACGTTGGCCAATAAAAAACCGCCACGAGATGTTAATCCGTGGCGGTTGGTTAAAAATTATAAGCAAACTATTTACCAACTAAATACTCATCTAAGTTTTGTAAGCCCATAGTAAAGCCTTCTTTAAAGCCCATTTGTATGTGTGCCTCTAAGTCCTTTAACTCATCAAAGGTTATTACTATGGCAACCTTAGTAGCATCGCCGTCCTCATTAAATACAACGTGCCAGTTCGATTGCGGATCGCCGGGTTTTACATAACCTTCTTCATCGCAAAATGCAGTACGGCCGGTAAATTCCTGCACAGGTTTTATGCCACTGTATTCGCAAACGCTCCAATGCTTTTCGCCCTGTGGCCCTTCCATAGCATAAAGCCATTTACCGCCATTGGTAAAACTCATGCTTTTAGTATTTGCTTTCCAAGGTTTAGGTGCCCACCACTGGTCCAGTATTTCGCTTTGTGTCCAAGCGGGCCATACCATATCAATTGGTGCGTTGAAAGACCTATCTACCTTAACTTGTTTGTTTTCCTTATCAACCTGGAAATTCATTAAAATTGCTTTGCTCATTTTTTTGTGTTTTTTAGTTGAGTTAATACTTCGTCTAATTGACTAAATCGGGTTTCTAATAATGCTTTAAATTGCTTCAACCAATGTTCCACCTCATTCATTTTTACGGCGTTTAAATGGTAATAAATTTCCCTGCCCTGTTGTTCTTGTTTTAGCAAATCGCATTCTACCAATATTTGTAAATGTTTCGATACTGCCTGCCTGCTGCTGTCGAAGTGCTCGGCAATAGCATTGGGGGTCATCACATTTACTGCCAGTAGCATTACAATTGCCCTTCGGGTAGGGTCGGCTATTGCCTGAAAAATATCTCTTCTCATAATTATTTCTGATTTTAGTTGCGCAACCAATCGGTAGCAAATATAAATGCAATTATTTGGTTGCGCAAATTTTATTTAGAAAAAAGTTTAGGAAGCCGTTTTATAGGCTCTAAAATCCGCTTTCGGCAAGCTCGTATATAAGCCTGATACCGCGTACAAAAGTGCTGGCTACAAAGTAAAATATGGTAATAGATACCAGCATGCTGCGGTATATCCATAAATCCCAAATACTAATGCCCGAAAGGAATTTGGATGATAAAAGAAGTACCGCTACCAATGCTACATATAAATAGTACGATGGTATAGTGTACTTCAAAAAACTTTTGTGTGCTAATGATATAATAGTATTCATTAAGCAGTAAAATATAATGCTAATGTACGCTGCAAAATACTCGGCGCCTTTAGGGGCATTTATAAAATGCGCTATAAGTATGCATACCCAACCCAATACCAATGCAAAAAGCACCTGCACTAAAGGGCTTGCTTTTTTTGTTACCAGTGTAAAGGTTAGTTCCATAAACCAAAGTTAGTAATACAAAATGTTTTAACCGCAGATAACAAGGAGAAAACATCTATTTAAATTCAAATAAAAAGCCGATAGTGTAACACTACCGGCTTGTATTAGTTCAATATTCGTTATCACTTAGAAGTGCTTGATAATTTCATCGGCAAATTGACTGCACTTAACTTCAGTTGCACCTTCCATAAGGCGGGCAAAATCGTAAGTTACGCGCTTGTCGTGTATGGCGCCTTCTAACCCTTTGTGTATTAAAGCAGCTGCCTTATCCCAACCTAAGTATTCCAACATCATAGCACCGCTAAGCACTACCGAGCCGGGGTTTACTTTATCAAGGTCGGCATATTTAGGCGCTGTACCGTGTGTAGCTTCAAATATAGCGTGGCCGGTAACATAGTTAATGTTAGCGCCCGGTGCTATACCTATACCACCTACCTGTGCAGCTAATGCATCGCTCAGGTAATCGCCGTTTAGGTTTAATGTAGCTATTACATCAAAATCTTCGGGGCGGGTAAGTACTTGCTGTAAGGTAATATCGGCTATGCTGTCTTTTACAATTACTTTGCCTGCTTCCTGTGCAGCTTTCATTTCGGCATTAGCAGCAGGTTCGCCACTTGCCTTTTTGGTTTTTTCCCACTGGTTCCAGGTATAGGTTTGGGCAGCAAATTCAGTTTCGGCCAATTGGTATCCCCAATCGCGGAAAGCCCCTTCGGTAAATTTCATAATGTTACCCTTGTGTACTAAGGTTAACGATTTGCGTTTGTGCAATATCGCGTACTCAATAGCCGAGCGTATTAACCTTTGCGAACCTATTTTCGATACGGCTTTAATACCAATACCAACATTTAACTCAGCATCAGCATCTTTCAGCTTAGCTGCTTTTAAGTATTCCTTACCACGTTTTTTATCGTTAAAGCGTATTTTATTGAAATCTTTTTCAAACCTTTTCTTCAAAAATTTCAATACCGCCAACGATTCTTCGCCACCTGCACTGTATTCAATACCTGCATAAATATCTTCCGTGTTTTCGCGGAAAATAACCATCTCTACTTTCTCGGGCGCTTTAACAGGGCTTGGGGTACCTTTATAATAGCGTACCGGCCTTAAGCATACATAAAGGTCAAGTATTTGGCGTAAAGCCACGTTCAACGAACGGATACCACCACCTACAGGCGTGGTAAGCGGGCCTTTAATACCCACTAAGTATTCGCGGAAGGCATCTAAAGTTTCATCGGGCAACCAGCTACCTGTTTGCTTAAAACTTTTTTCGCCCGCTAACACTTCTTTCCACTCTATTTTCTTTTTCCCTTTGTATGCGGTTTCTACGGCTGCATCAAGCACACGTACCGATGCACGCCAAATGTCGGGCCCTGTTCCGTCACCTTCAATAAAAGGTATAATCGGGTTTTCGGGCACTTTCAGCTTTCCACGGCTGATGGTAATTTTTTCTCCCATATCATTAATGTTTTAACTTTTTAGCAGGGGCAAACCAACACAATTTTTCCGATTCAGCAAACCACGGTTGTCAATTGCCTGCTTATGGTGCATAAATATGTGATAACTAACATGCAGGTAAGCTTAATGCGCTATTTTGTGTAGCATAAATTGAACAAACGCCTTGGTTTGGCAGTTACCTCTTTTCGTAAGTAAGCGAGTCTTTCATCTCATCTAAAAGCTTTTTCAGCTTTTTATCGGTAATTGTTTCCGGCAGCTTTACTTCTTTTCCATCTAATTTTAAATAATAATTAAAATTATCGGCAGCCCTTGAGTTCGTTATTTTACCCAAGGTAATAGGATCGTCAAACGCCTTTTTAATAGCAGATTTTATATCTAACGATAACGAATCCACATCAAGCGACGAGGACTTTTTAAGCCCTCCAATACCACCACTGGCTACTAAAGTAAGTTTCATACTGTAAATATCGCTAAACCCCTACTTCGTTCCAAGCATTTACCACTTGTATTTTTTCTTTACTGTTAATACCATATAATTTTTCGGCGCAGTAAATGGTAGCAGCCTTAAGGTCAACAAATTGCGAGTCGGCATTTAATTGGGTAGGGTCGCAAAGGGCACAGTACCATATTTTGCCTGCTTTTTCCCAAGCATTTCCGCCCAAGTTGTACGCTGTTAAAAAAAATGCCCTATTAGGAATACCCGAATTTATGTGCACCCCACCATCATCATCATTTGGGGCAAGGTTTTGATAATTATCCATGTGGCCGGGCTGTGGATCGGTACCTAATATAGGGTGGTTAATATATGCCTTGCCCGGCTTTTTCATTGATCGTAATGCGTAGCCCTTTTGCCTGAATGTATTTTGCCCAATAAGCCAGTTCGATTTTTTGGCGGTTTCTTTATTGGTAAACTGCCTAACCAGCATACCGAATACATCGGCCATGTGTTCGTTTATAGCGCCGCTTTGCCCTAAGTAGGTAAGGTTGGCTTCGTATTGCACAACGCCGTGGCTAAGCTCGTGGCCTATTATATCAATATCTTTAGTAAACGACGAAAAAACCTCACCCCCATCGCCGTACACCATTTGTTTGCCATCCCAAAAAGCATTTTCGTAACCTATGCCGTAGTGTACACTTTGTATAATTTTCATTCCCTTTCCATCAATCGAGTTACGGTCGAAAATGGAGTAATACATTTGCCACGTATCACCTGCTGCATCGTAAACCCTGTTTACATCCTTATCGGCAACGGGTGGCTGGCCTTCTTTACGTACCAGTTTGCCGGACAACACCCTTTTGTTATTGGCTGTATATACTTCGCGCAAAGGCTTAACAACCGCTTTAACTTTGTGTTTGCCGGCAGCAACGGCCTTAGTAGCAACCGCCTTAGTAACGTTACGGGCAATTAAACCTTTGTCAACATTAATCATTTCAAGCACCGAATCCATTTCAGCGGTATCCATACAGGTAAGCATCGAGCGCTTTTTGCGGAACACAGCATCATCGTACATAGTACTTACCGATTTTTTAAAAGCCATGCCCTTGCCGGGGGTATTTTCAATTATTTTATTAACCATGTAAGGCGGCACAATACAATGTATCGGATTGCGGGGAGCACAATTTTTACACATAAATTAATACGGTTAGGTTGTAGTTAAAAAAATAGCGGGCGGGTAACTCAGTAATACCCGTCCGCCGGATTTAGGCATATGATAAAGAACGATGGGTTGATGAAAATTCCTGATGAGGAAATTTTACGAGTTCACAAACCTCCGAACTTGGAATGGCATTGTCAATCACCGAAAAGGTGAGATTTTGTTAAATTATTGAAGGGTAAATGAGGTGGGCATCGGGCACTTACTTTACTAACGGAACATGCACTAAACCGTTTATCATGGCATATTGTACCAGTTCAATGGTGCTTTTAAGTTCAAGCTTTTGTAAAATATTAGTGCGGTGGGTTTTAAAGGTATCGTAGCTTATATCCAATTTGCCAATAACTTCCTTATGGTTCATACCCACGGCAAGCATCCCGAAAATTTCTTTTTCGCGGGCTGTAAGCTTATTGTTAAGTATAAACGGATCAGTAGGGAAACTGCTTTTAAATTTAGGTTTAAGGCCTGGTACTTCAACAACAAAATCTTGTAAAACACCATTATAATAGTTTTGCAGAAAGCGTTCAATAACCTCCACATCAACCGATTTGGCAAAATACGCATTGGCGCCGCTTTTTTCAGCCTCCAGTATCATTAATTGCTCATCGTACGAGGTAAGGATAACAATACACAGCTGCGGATAACGCTTGCGCATTTCGCTGCAAATAACAAGGCCGTTGTATGGCCGCATATTTAAATCCAGAAAAAGGACATCGGGCGGCATTTTCCGCATTAACTGCTGTAACTCGCCATAAGTTGAACAGGTTTCAACCGAATCAATAAATACCAATTGCCCCAATACTGCGGCTAAGCTACCCAGTAATATTTTATGATCGTCGGTTACTGCTACACGTATGCCTTTCCGCATTCCTATTGGGTTTGTAATGTGTAAGATATAAGTTTTTTAACAACCACATGTAATTTTTATAAAATAATATATAGCCGATAAAATGGTCGTTTTTTTTGCATTACGCAACTTTGCTTTAACTCATTAAATAACCATAAGCGTTAATAATGCAACACATCTATGCAATTATCTGTCATACAATTTGTACACAACAAAATTTAGCTCCTTATTTGAATAAGGGTTAACTTTGGCTACTTCAGTAAACTACAGGCATGAAAAGGAACTTACTTACAGTATTGTTTTGTGCTGCCATTGCAACAGGCGCAATAGCACAAAACCAAAATGCAGCTACTACTGCTAAAACCGAACAACAGAAATTAGATGCCTTAAAGGGCACGTATGAAATTAAGGCTAACAGCCGGCAAATGGTTTCGATGCCCAGTAACCTGGCTGATATAATTGAAAGCAACCGTAAGGAAACTGAAACAAACACATTACAATTAAACGAATTCGCCACTTTGGTTATCTATCCCAAAAGCAGCATCCAAAATCCGAAAGGCAACAACTAATACATGAAAAGAAGCTTACTTAATTCAATAGTAGTTGGTTTACTATTAATACTTGGCAGCGTTACAGTAGCAAATGCACAACCTGCTAATGATAATTGTGCCAATGCCACACCTATTATTATACCTACATCAGGTACGGTATGTTCAACAGGCACATTGGCCGGCGCAACAGATGATGGTACCTATACCGCCTGCGAAACCGCAGGCAGCAAAGAAGTTTGGTTTACCTATATTGTTAGTGGTGCTAACAATACAATTACAGTTACACCTAATGGCGGCACACCTGCCACTAATTTAGTAGTATCGTTAAGCGATGGCGGATGTGCATCCAATTTAGTAAATACATGTAATGCTGCAGCAACAGCTAACGGCGCAGCAACAGTCAACAGGGTTTACCCGGTAGGTACACAGGTTTGGATATTTATATCGTCGGCCGGTGGTACCGATGGTGGTTTTCAGGTTTGTGTTTCATCTGTCACCACTCCTGCATCAACCGGTAAAGATTGTAACAATGCCGCACCTATATGTAACCTTAACTCATTTACTGTCCCTGTTGCATCAGGCTCAAACGGCTTTCAACCGCCTTGTTTTAATGCGGGTCCATTACAACAACCTATTATTTTCAAGTTTACTGTAGGTGTTACAGGTATACTTAATTGGTTGGCAACGCCAAGTTGTGGCGCTCCTAATGCAAACAATACAGAATTTGATTGGGCTGTTTATGATGTTACTAGCGGCTGTCCGGGCACCATAGTAAAATGCAACTACAACTATACCGGAATGTACTTCCCCCCTTTTATTAATATACCACCGAATACTACCCCGCAAGGTATGCAACCTGGGGCTACCAATAACGGATGTAGCCAAGCAAGCGCCACGGGTTCCAATGCCGATGAAATTTGCCAAGGCGTAACGGTTACTGCGGATAGTACTTACATAATAATTATTGACCAATATACCTTAGGAAGCTCATGCTCTATAAATATGAGTTTTGCGGGCAGTACTTTTCAACTGGCCCCATTAGCTAATTTTTCTGCATCACCTGCCACGGGCTGTGGTAACACTTTGGTATCATTCACTAACACAAGTACGGCATCAAACACTTACCACTGGAATTTTGGCCGTGGCCCTGCCGACACTTCAAATGTTCAAAATCCGCCGCCCATTACTTATGGTCCCGGCAGTTATTTAATATCTCTTACTACCACTTCTCCAAGCGGTTGCTCCGATGTACATTCTCAATCCATTCAAATCAATCCTATACCTACCGTAAGCGTTAATAATGCTTCTATCTGTGGGGGTAGCGGGTTATCGGCAACCCTTACAGCTACTCCATCTTTACCGGGTGGCACTTATCTTTGGAGCCCCGGTGGTGCAACCTCGCAATCCATATCAGTTACGCCTGCTACTACCACTACCTATACGGTTACTTATACCCGGTATGCATGTACCGCTACTGCAACGGCTACCGTAACTATATCTACACCTAATTTTACTGTTGATGCAGGGCCTGCCCAAACTATTTGCGCTAACCAAAGTGTACAGTTGCAGCCTGTTATTTCGGCAGGTGGCGCACCTTATACCTATCAATGGTCGCCCGCCACTTTTATGGCAAGCGGCGGCGATACTACCAAAAGCCCTTTTGCTACCCCTTTACAAACTACCAACTATCTCCTGTCGGTTACTGATGTTAACGGCTGCACCCTTACCGATAGTGTTTTAATAACTGTTAGCGGCGTAGGTCCCTTAGTAACCCCCAGTGTAACACCAAGCGTTATTTGTGCCGGACAACAGGTGCAACTCGATTTTAGTTCCTTACCCTTAGCTTGTGGTATTAGTGGCGGCTGTGCCGGTACCGATAAAATTGACTCGGTAGGGCCCGGCTATTCAGTACAAAATAGTTCAAATACTACTACACCTACGGTATACGGCAATTTTTACAAAAGCACCCGTATGCAAATGCTGTATACCGCCGCCGAGCTTAGCGCTGCATTTGGTACAGGTGGTACCATTAAAGCATTGGCATGGGAAATTGGCACATTCAATAGCAATGCCACACTTCAAAATTTTACCATACGTATTGGTTGTTTGCCAACTACTACTACATCGTTAAGCACATGGCAAACAGGTTTAACTACAGTGTACACAGCAGCAACATATACCCCTATTACAGGTTGGAATAATCACAACTTAAACACTTATTTTGATTGGGATGGGGCATCAAATTTAGTAGTAGAAATTTGCTACTACAACCCAAGTAACAACGGTAGCCTTGTTAATATGATGGCCTATAACACCGTAGCTAATGGAGTAATATATGCACAGGGTAATACCGATTTATGTTCAACCAATCCCGTACCTACGCAAATGAGCCAAAGGCCCAAATTGCGCATGCGCCTTTGCCAGCCTAACTATGCTTTACTTACCATTAACTGGACGCCCGCTACAGGTAGCAATGCAGTTTCAAACGCTGCTATACGCAACCCTACGGCCAACCCTTTAAGTACACAAACTTATCAGGTTACTGCTACACAGGGCGGCTGCCCCGGTAGTGGTTTTATTACCGTTACTGTTGATACTGCCAAAGTGCGTTTAGGGCCCGATATTACAAGCTGCCCCAACCAGCAGGTTACCCTAACCGCTACCTTGCCACCCGGTGCTACACCGCGTACTTTTCAATGGAAAACAATTCCTTCAAACACCAATATCGGTACAGGCGCTACTATAAATGTTAACCCTAATACCAATACTACCTACGTAGTTACGGCCTTAGGCGGCCCATGTGCCATATACGATACTGTTAATATTATTATAGGCCCGTTAACGGTTACCCATACTGCCACCAACGGCACTTGTAACGGGGCTAATAATGGTAAAATAAAATTATTGCCAGCGGGCACAGCCCCTTACACCGTGCAGTGGAGCGCTAACGCTGCAACCGGCAATGTGGATTCGGCAGTAAACTTGGCGCCGGGTACCTATTACGCCACGGTTACCGATGCTAACGGTTGCTCGGGCACCGATAATGCTACTATTACACAACCCACCGCGGTTACATTTACACAAACAGTAACCAACGTTACTTGTAATGCTGGTACCAACGGGCAAATAGCAGTTACACCATCGGGCGGCACAGGCCCAACATATACTTATAGCTGGAGCAACGGCTTACCTGCTACGGCTACCGTTACAGGTTTAGCTGCTAATACTTATACCGTTACAGTTTACGATGCCAACCAATGTACAGCAACCGGCACCTTTACCGTTACCCAGCCAACTGCTGTTACCGTTAATACTGTGCTAACAAAAAACATACGCTGCTACAATGGCAACGATGGCGCAATAACTGTATCAGGTGCAGGCGGTACTGGCCCAACTTACACTTATACATGGAGCAACGGCTTACCATCAACTGCTTCGGTTTCTAACCTTACTGCAGGTACCTATACCGTTACCGTTAAAGATGTAAATAACTGTAGCGCTACGGCAACATTTACACTTACCCAACCTGCTAATGGCCTTACATTGCCAACGCCAACTTTTGTGCCGGTAACTTGTAATGGAGGAAATAACGGTACTGCTACGGCTCACCCCGTAGGTGGTGCTACACCCTACATATATTTATGGAGCAATACACAAGCAACACAATCTGCAACAGGGCTATCGGCGGGGTCCTATACGGTAACTGTAACTGATGATAGTTTATGTACAGCTTCATCCTCAGTAAATGTTACTCAGCCGCCTGCTATACAAATTGCAGGTAACGTAACTGATGTGCTATGCAATGGCAACAGTTCGGGCGCTATTGATATTACCTTAACTAATGGTGTATCGCCTTTTAGCTATCAATGGAGCAATACAGCAAATACCCAAGATTTATTAAATGTAGCGGCAGGTACATATACTGTAACCGTATCGGATCTTACATCATGTACACAAACTGCTACCTATACAGTTACCCAACCAACAGCGCTTACATTAAACGCACCAACTATAACCAATGTATCATGCTTTGGTGGTAACAATGGTTCAATTACAGCAAACCCCGCAGGTGGCGTTACACCCTATGCATACACATGGAGCCCTTCGGGCAACAGCCAAACTATTAGCGGCTTAAGTGCAGGCACTTACCCCGTTACAGTTAACGATGCAAATGGGTGTTCAATAACTAATAATACTTATCAGGTAACCGAACCTGCAACTGCTGTTGCATTTGGCACAGCTACTATAACTAATGTATTATGCAATAGTGCATCAACAGGTGCTATTACAGTTAATGTAAGCGGTGGCACACCAACTTATCATTACAGCTGGAGCCACAATGCAGGTTTAGATAATGCTACGGCATCATCGCTATTAGCAGGCGCCTATACCGTAACCGCTACCGATGCTAACGGATGTACAGTAACACAAAGCAATACAGTTACCCAACCTGCTGCCATTACTTTCGGTACGCCAATTATTACCAATGCATCGTGCAATGGCGCTACCGATGGTGTTGCCGAAGTTACACCAACAGGTGGTACGGGTGCTTACAGCTATACATGGAATGGTATTGCAGGCACTAACCCGCAAAGTGGTTTAGCTGCCAACACATACAATGTAGTTGTAACCGATTCTAACAATTGTGCCGCATCAACCAATGTAGTTATTACCGAACCCGGTGCTTTAATAATAACCTTAACCCCTACCGATGTTAGCTGCTTTGGTGGCTCCGATGGTTCCATAAGCTCATCTATAAACGGTGGTACGCCCGCATATACTTATTTGTGGAGCGATAACAACAATCAAACCACAGCCACTGCAACTAACTTAATGTTGGGGGCATACATAGTAACCATTACTGATAGCCGTGGCTGTTCAGCTTCGGCTGCTACTAATGTATTTGAACCCGGGCAATTAACAGTATCGGCCACATCAACACAGGTAAGTTGTTTTGGTAGTGTTGATGGAACCATAACTGCCAATGCACTTGGCGGGTCGCAGCCTTTCCACTACTCGCTTAATTTTGGCGGTGCAACCGTGCAGGATAATTATACGGGCAGCTTTACAGGGCTTAACTCGGGCAGCTATATAGTGAATGTGGAAGATGACCACTTATGCCCGGCAACAACTACTGTAAACGTAGCCGCACCCGTGCAGGATTTCTTCGATACCATTACCGAGCCTACCTCATGTTATGGTACCGATTACACCGATGGTGTAGCGCACATACAAGGTACCACTATTGTTAACCTGCCATTTTTATTTGCTATAGATGGCGGCCCTCAGCAATACTCGGGCGATTTTTACAACCTTAGCGCAGGGCAGCATATAATTACAGCTACCAATAACTTTGGTTGCGTATCAACCATACCGGTTACCGTAGGCGAACCTGTAAATGGCTATACCGAAATATTGCCCGATGATACTACCATACAGTTAGGCGAAACTATTCAGCTGCATTCTACCTTTGGTCCTTACGCGCCATCTACTATTACAAGTTATGCATGGTCGCCGCTTAATGGATTAAGTTGTATCGATTGCCCTAACCCTTACGTAACCCCTTACAACAGCCTTACTGAATATACGCTTACTGTAACCTATAACGACCATTGCAAAGCTTTAGCAAGCATGACAGTTTTGGTTGAAAACAAATTGCCCGTTTATATACCAAACGCATTTTCGCCAAACGGCGATGGCAACAACGACGTGTTTAAAATTTATGGCGAAGGCATAAAAACCCTCAACCTTAAAATATTTAACCGTTGGGGCGAAAAAATATTTGAAAGCACTAACCAATTTATTGGTTGGGATGGTACCTACAAAGGTGTAATACAAAACCCCGGTGTATATATTTACGAATTAAGCATTACTTATCTTGATGATAAGCAAACCAATAAAACAGGTAGCATAACTATCATCAAATAATCTTCCCTATTAAATTTTATAAACGCTGCGAGGTTTACCCGCAGCGTTTTTTTATTTCAGGTGGCTCCGTAATTTTTAGTGCATTTTATTTTACTAATATTCCGTAATCCCGAACAATGTTCGCCGTATACGGAACATTAGTAAATCCGATTTGCATTCGGGTATAGGCGCATAGTATATTTGTGCTATCCGCGGTAAGGGGCAAGGTGCTCTTACCTCCGCAAATCCTGTAAGCATGGCCATCCGCCTTCGGCGGACAGGTGGCGGACTGCGTGGGGTCAATTACTATCCGGTTCCCCTCTCCTTTGGAGAGGGGTTAGGGGTGAGGCCTCTTTAAACCAAGTACCAAAAGCATGAAAAAAACATTACCAAAAAGCAGTCCGCAATTACAGGATGCACGGAGATACTCGATGATGCAGGCATTGTGACCATAAGACATTAAGATGAAGGTATCCACCTTCGGCGGACCTGCCGTTCTTTATTTCTAATACAAATAACGAATTGCGGGCTTGGGGAATTTACGATAGTTAAAAGTTAAAATATTACAGGTTAAAGGTTAATGAGGCCACCTTTGTATTAATCAGTAAATCTGTGGCTATTCTACTTTTACTACTTCTTAATATTCTCTTTGTGCCTTAGCGGCAATTGCATTTACTATTTTTGTATTCATCTGTGTTCATCTGCGGTTAAATATTTTTTGCATTCATCTTCAAATTTGCACATGGCCTTTCAACCTTTAACCTGTAATATTCAACTTTCAACCATTACAACTACCCGACACCACTGCCGCCAAACCAGACACCAGCGCCGCCATAATGGACATCTACGGACAAAATACAGACATTTTATACCATGTAAACCACCATGTTTTTTCTATTCTCCCTTATCATCATTATGTTCTAATAACCCCAAACCCTTTAACACTCGCATAATCGTTCAAAACCTCGGCATTATTCGTTACTTTTATACCATATATTCCAGTTTAAAGCCCTTAGGTACATGAAGAAGATTTTTAGCGTGCTGTGTTTTATTATTGCTTTAGCAACAGCGAAAGCCGCAACAGGCGATACTACCATAATTGCATCGCATACCAACACTAATCTTAACTCCCCTCCTTCCGATGATGATATTTGGGCCGTGTTCCCGAACAATGGTACTACCTACCAAAAAATTATAATGAAATTTACTCTGGGCTGCGGTACCCCTAACTGTTCAGGCTGGGACTATACCGTTAATGCACTTTTAGGTAAAAAAGACGGTGGTATCGATACTACTATCGTATCCATTGATACATTAACGCATGATACAGTTTGGAACTACACCGACCATGTAAACTTTATTGAGGTAGGCCGCTTAATTACACCGTATGGTACATACATGGCAGGTAATAGCAACGGGTATAATAATAGCTGGACCCACCCTTATTACTACGACGTAACCGACTATGCACAGCTATTAAAAGACTCGGTGAGCGTACGGGTACACTACGATGGCTGGACAGATGCCTTTAGTGCCAAGGTTGAATTTATAATGGTTGAAGGGCCGCCAACACGCACCGTTGAAAGCGTGCGCGAAATATACCATACCTACATTGGCTACCCTAACTCAGCAGGGTTTGAAAGTGTAGCAACTCCTAAAACATTTTTTATTGACCCATCGGTAACCAGCGCAAAAGTATTGGTTAATATGACAGGGCACGGAAGTCAGGGCGAGTTTGACCCGCACTACTTTCATATTATAGTAAACAATCAGGATATTTACGACCGCATATTATGGAAAGATGACTGCGGCATGAATGCCATAGCGCCACAGGGCGGCACCTGGATTTTTAACCGTGCCAACTGGTGCCCCGGCGAAAAAGTACCTTTGTATGAAATTGATATTACACCATACATTACCCCTGGCCAAAGCGTAACTGTTGATTTGGATATGGACGACTTTACCATACAATCGGGCGAGGCGGCTGGGTATGGCTTATCGGCGCACCTGATAACCTATACCAACCAAAAAAACAACGATGTAATGATGGAGGAAATTATATCGCCTAATGCTGATAAACCTTACCTGCGCTTTAATCCTATAAGCACTAACCCGAAGGTGAAAATTAAAAACATGGGCAAGTTGCCGCTTACTTATGCCGAAATATCGTACGGTGTTGAAGGTGGTGTAAAATGGTATTATGAATGGACAGGTAACTTACCTCCTTTCGAGTCGGAAATTATTACCATGCCATCGTTTGATTGGTATGGTGTTGATACCAATACGCGCGGTTTTTATGCCGAAGCCAACTGGCCTAACAATGTACCCGATGAATATGAATACAATAACAAATTGCAATCAACATTTGCTATGGTTCCGCAAATGGATTCGGTTTTCATCATCTATTTTAAAACCAATAACCACCCCGAAGAGAATTGGTACGTAGTTAAAAATGCTGCCGGCGATACTGTTGACTTTAAAAATACATTTAGCGCTACCACCCAATACCGCGATACTTTGCATTTAGCCGAAGGCAGCTATTCGTTCGATTTTTATGACTACGATGCAGGCTGGGAAGGCGGCGATGGCATATCGTGGTGGCTGAACACACAGCAAAACCTTGAAACTGCCGGCCTGCTGCGCTTGTATAGAATGAATAACTCAATACTTAAAAGTTTTAACGGCGATTTTGGCAACAACATACATTACGAGTTTACTGTAGGCTACCCTTTGGGTTATAATAGCTACATGCAAGCCCCAGCCCAACCACAACACCCTACAGGTATTGAAACTATTAACAACCTGCAGGCAAACATGCAGGTATACCCCAACCCTGCTAATGATTTGCTGAACATACAGTTATATTTTAGCAACATAACCAACGGAACTATTACCTTAACTGATATTGCAGGGCGTAGCATACAGCAAGTATCTATTAATGGCAGCCAAACCAATCAAAGCTTAGTAATGCAAACGGCACAACTTAGCAGGGGCTTATACTTTGTTACTTTAAACACAGGCAAACTTAATATTACACGCAAGGTTATACTTCAGTAACATTTACAATCTATCGCGCAAATCCATTATCGGTTTCTCGAAATATTTGTAAAGTATATGGGCACATAACCACGTTACAGTTAAATATATAGCACACTCAATACCTGCTTCTATCATAGTATGGGGTTTCCAAAAATGCAATAGCAAAAACAATATGGGCGAAAGGTGTATAGCGTAAACACAATAAGATATTAAGCTTAAGTATGTATTTACTTTATTTAATAAGTTGCTGCTAAATTTAAAACTGTAAAACCAAGGTATTAAACATGCTAACCCTATTGGTGTTGCAGTAAAGTATAGTACATACGAATAAAAAGATTCGGGGTAAAAAAACCGTCTGATAAGGATAGTACCCGAATATAATAGTAGCCCTGCAATTAAAATAGCTACTTTATTTTGTTGTAGTAAAGCCCGTTTTTTGTGCCATAACCATGCTACTATTATACCATACATGGGCACATCTAAACGCATTAATATAGCCTTGCGTATGTTGGCATCCCAGTTAAGGTTAACACCATGCAGGTAATTATACGCTCGGGCGCAGTTAAATATAATAACAAACAATACACCTACCAATAAAAATGCTTTGTTAAACGAAAGCTTTTGCCATAACATTTGTACTGCAAATAGTGTAAATGGTAATAATAAATAGAACCACTCCTCGATACTTAAACTATACGAAACAGGAAAAAAGTAGAAGGCACCTGAACAGATATTTTGTATGAAAAGGAAAAAATTCCAGTTAAAATCATCAAGCAAATTATGCCAAACAAAATACCCTAATAGCAGATGGAGACAAATACTTAAATAATAAACAGGTAGGGTTTTAAACCATCGCCTTATTAAAAAAAACTTAACCAGCCTTAAACTTAATGCCCCTTCATTTTGATACAGCTTTAATAGCACGCCCCCTATTAAAAATCCGCTTAATACAAAAAAAGCCTCTACGCCATTATTAAAAAGAAAAAAGGCACCATACACTTTAGTATTTACTTCTCCGAAAATGTAAATACTATGTGCCGCCAATACCATTAATATTGAAATAGCCCTGTATACATCAAGCCCCGGTATACGGTTTGGAGGTACTGATATATTTAAAAAATTGCTTAATCGCTGTAACAATTCAAAAAGGAGCGTTTATTAATTTATGGTCTATTCAAAGTTTTACTTTATTAACCCTTATTCAAAAAAAACTATTAAAAACATTAGTCTAAACTTAATAATAAAAGATTGGATTAACTTTTTCATTACTCATTGATATTGAGCAAGAAACGGTTTTTACATAACCCTTTTTATACTCTTTCGGGCCGTTTCCAAACTCATTAGGGGTAAGCATTGCATTTATCCCCAAAAAATGTTCACAATTCTACGAACGTTTTGAAACATTCTGCGTAAACACAAATAGGAAAACGATGAAAAATGTGTACCCCCCATGTTACAAGGCAAAATTCAACCACCCAATCTTATTGGATTAAGATGGCAAAGGCAAGCGCTGTAAGGTTAACCACCCTTTTACTATTTATACTTGCCAGTACAAGCGTTACATTCTCTCAAATAGCCGTTACACAAAATTCAACCACACAAACATTAGCCCAACTTTTAGCAGGCCCTGGTGTAACCATAAGCAACTACACTAAAAGCTGCGATAATAACGGTACCGGAACTTTTACAAATACTAATACTAACTTAGGCTTATCGCAGGGTGTTATATTGGCAAGCGGAAGGGTGGGTAGTATTCCTCAGGCTGCTAATAATTTTGCATCTACACAATTTAGCAGCAACAGCGACCCGCAACTGGCTTCTTTAACCTCGGGTAATATATACGACAAGTGCGTACTTGAGTTTGACATTGTACCTCAGGGCAGCACTTTACAATTTCAATATGTTTTTGCTTCGGAAGAATATCCGGAGTTTGTTTGCTCTCAATACAACGACGTGTTCGGCTTTTTCATTTCGGGTCCCGACCCCAACGGCGGCAGCTACACCAATAATAATATTGCCCTTATACCTAACTCAACATTGCCCGTTTGTATTAATAGTGTAAATGGCGGTGTATCGGGTACTTATAACGGCACCACTTGGAACGCATCCAATTGCCAATCGTTAACCAACACACCTTTTTATACCAATAACCTTAATCCGCTTAATATAAATATTGTGTACGATGGTATGACCAAAGTACTTACCGCAAGCGCATCGGTGGTGCCTTGCCAAACCTATCACCTTAAATTGGCTATTGCCGATGTGGGCGACAGGATTTACGATTCGGGCGTTTTTTTACAGGCCTATTCATTTACTTCAACTGCTGTTACCTTATCAGCATCCGCGCAATTAGATTATGCTGGTTTTACATCTACCTACGAGGGTTGTGTTGGGGGTACTTTCAGAGTAAATTTATCGGCGCCCCAAAGCAATCCGGTTACCGTTAACCTTCAAATAACCGGTACAGCTACCAACGGGGTAGATTATACGACTATACCTTCAACGGTAACCATACCCGCAGGGCAAACATCGGTTGCCATTGATTTAAACCCATTACAAGATGGCGTTACCGAGCCAAGCGAAAGTGTTACCATATCGGTATTAAACCCATGCACAGGCCTCCCCAACTCAAGCGCTACCTTAAACATACAAGATAATACGCCTTTAATAGTTACAGCTAATGATACTACGTTGTGTAACGGTCAAACAGCACAGTTATCGGCCAGCGGTGGTATAAGTTATACTTGGTCGCCTTCGGCAACCCTAAGCAGCGCTACCATAAGCAACCCAATAGCCACCCCCGTTTCAAACACTACCTATACTGTAACCGCCACCTGGGGGTCATGTACTAAAACGGGATCGGTAAATATTTATAAAAGCAGCCCTTCGGTATCAGCATCAGCTTCTCCATCAGCTATCATATGCTCGGGGGGTAGTGCACAATTAAATGCTACGGTTTCGGGCGCTGCCGCACCATATCATTATAGTTGGAACACAGGCGATACTACCATAAGTATTATTGCTACCAACAGCGGTTCATACTCATTCAGTGTAACTGATAATTACGGATGTACCGCTACAGCAATTCAAAACGTTGGAATATCGAACCCTTCACTAAGTAATACTTTTACTAATGTGTTATGTTATGCAGATAATAATGGCGCCATTACAGTTACATCATCAGGTATCACAAATCCGGCAAACTATCATTGGAATACAAATGCAACCACTCAAAACATTGCATCACTATCGGCAGGTACTTACAGCCTAACCGTTACCGATGCAAATGGTTGTTCAGCTACTACTTCGGCTATTATTACTCAACCTGCTGCTGCACTTGCGGTTGTTGCCACTGCTAATAATGTTTCTTGCTTTGGTGGCAATAATGGCTCTATCAATACAACTGTTACAGGTGGTACCTCTTCTTA
>Ga0164241_10002091_pt1 | contig 22501 bp, 16 predicted proteins | sample OricomyardsoilBY_FD_108780 | JGI IMG/M metagenome (GOLD analysis project Ga0164241, IMG submission 108780) | Backyard soil microbial communities from Emeryville, California, USA - Original compost - Back yard soil (BY) | ecosystem: Environmental > Terrestrial > Soil > Unclassified | place: USA... | reverse complement strand
TCGATCGGGTCATCCGGATGATAAAAGACCAGGCATTTGATGACGTGACCCATCGGCCAGCTGCGGATATGGGAAGCGACGTTGCAGGTTCCTTCGAACCTCAGCGGACGGGATCCGGGCAGTTCGATGGGGCGCGCAATCCAGGTCTTCGAATGGGTCAGCTTTTCGAGCACCGGCGTTCCGTGACGCGAGTCGACGATCATTCCCAGATTTCCGGCAATGCCCGGGTCCGTGGCCACGCGATCCACCGCGGCCGCGATGAGCTTCTTGAACGTCGCGATGGCGGAGCGAGGTTTGCCGAGGTCGTCTACCAGCTCTTCGAGCTGCCGGCGATGATCGAAGGCGAGCACGAACAGATCGCCCTGGGGACGTCGCCGCACCGTGGTCGCGTGATGCATGTGCTGGATGACCGGGTCCAGATCCGGTCGGCGTACCGGCGTAGACCGGTTCATGAACTCCCGGAGCTCCGCCTCGCTGGGCATGGCGGGGCTGCAGGCATGCCTGCTAACTACCAATGCGCCGCAGGCGTTGCCCAGGCGGCCGCTCTCTTCCAGCGACGCGCCACGGAGCCAGCCGTACAGGAATCCGCTCAGGAACGCATCGCCCGCACCGAGCACGTTGAGAACCTCGACGGGGAAGCCCGGCACGACCAGGGCATGGTCGAGATCGTCGGGTACCGCACCTGGAACGATGGCGCAACCCGTGGCTCCGCGCTTGATCACGATCGGCGCTTCAGTCAGGGAGCGAATACGGCGAATGGCGGTCAATACATCGTCGCTTCCACCAGCTATGCGGATCTCTTCTTCCGTGCCGACCACGAGGTCGCACAGGGGAATCAGCGGTTGAAGTGAAGCCGTCACCGTGTCGCTGGCCACGAATCGCGAAGCGCCGTCGCCGGCAGCAGTGAGGCGCCAGAGCACCGGGCGGTAGTCGATATCCAAGACGCACTTCGTACCGTTCTTCTTTGCCCAACGGAACGCCTGCTCGACGGCGGCGCGTGTGCGCTCCGTGGACAGATGGGTCCCCGTGACGGCGAACGCGCCGCTGCTAGCAATATAGCGTTCGTCGAAATCGTCGACGCAGATACCCATGTCCGCGCAATTTTCGCGGAAGAAAATGTGTGGATAGGACCCGGTGCCTTCGATGCCGAGAACCACCGACGCGGTCAGACGATCCGGATCGGTCTTGACGTGGCTGACATCCGCACCGAATGCCGCCAACGCCTCGCGCACGAAGCGGCCCATGTGTTCGTTGCCCACACGCGTGAGCATGGAGCTGCGCAAGCCCAGGCGTGCCACCCCAGCGCAGAGGTTGGCGGAAGAACCACCGAGATACTTGGTGAAGCTCTGCATGTCCTCCAGGCGGCCGCCGATCTGCTCGCCGTAGAAGTCGACGGCAGCTCGTCCCAGGCAGATCAGCTCCAGCGGTCGGCTCATTTCGATTTCTCTTCTCGTCGGGGACGCCAGAAATCGGCATCGGCTTTCAGAGTCCACGCGTGCTCCTGCGTGAACTCGGGAACGGTGTACGGATTGCCCGCGAGATGGCGAATGACCCAGGAGTAGTACATCGCGTAGCCCGGCGCGGCGCACTGGCCGTGATCACGCCCGGCGGGTATGTGGATGCTGTCGAAGGCGCGCACCTTCACCACGTCGTCGCCCAGCTCGGCATGGCCGTAACCTTCCGGGCGCGAGAACCGGTAGTGGTACATCTCCGGCTGCGGATGGTGATGTGGCGGGTAGCTAGACCATCCACCCGGGAAGGTCACGACTTCACCGAGCACCAGTTCCGCTTCCTGCGGCGAATTGCGGCCGTCGAAGATGGTGCGCACGTAGCGCAGCGCGCGGTCGTCGAGCAGGCCCTTGCCACGATGTTCGTTGGGGACCTGGTCGGGCGTGAAGACGCGCGCGTCGAAGCGCCGCTGATTCGCGCACCCGTACACCGTCCATTCGGTATCGCGGCGCGCTTCGAAGACTACGGCGCTTCCCGCCGCGGCATGCACACAGCTGGGCGCTTCGTCGAATAGTGAAGTGCGAGAGAAACTGAACGGCTGAGCATCGACGTCACCCGAGGCTTCGCCATCCATCAGCAACCAGGCGGTTTCACTCTCGACTGAAAGCCGGACCTTTTCACCGGCCCAAATCCTCAGCACGCCAAGCGCAATGGCGGACGGATTGTTCTCGGCCAACGTAGTGATCGGCGTGAATCCGCTGCCAAAACCGCCGCGATGGTTTTTCAGATGCTCTTTCATCTGTCGGGACGGTAACGGATTGGAACAAAAGTTTCAACGTTTCATATTTATGGAACGACGATTTCAGAGCGCCAATTTTACGGGTTGACCGCTGGTCACCGACGCCTGCGCTGCGTCGGCCAGCTTGAGCGCCTTGCGCCCGTCTTCTCCCGTGGCCAGTTCGACGGCCTTGCCCTGGAGCACGTTCAGGAAATCGTCCAGTTCCAGGCGGTATGCCGCGGCATAACGCTCGAGGAAGAACGGCAATGCGGGCTCGGTGGAATAGCCGCCCTTTCCCGCCATCGTCACGCTGGTGGAAGTGTGGTTTCCCGCCGAGGCCGATCCTTCCGACCCGAACACTTCGATGCGCTGGTCGTATCCGAATGCACATCGACGGCTGTTTGCGATCTGGCACATCGTGCCGCTGGCAGTGCGCAGGATCACCATCGCCGTATCGACATCACCCGCGGCGCCGATTTCCTTGCTCACGAGAGCGCTGCCGCGCGCGAAAACCTCCACCGGCTCCTCGCCGAGCAGCCATCGGCCCATGTCGAGGTCGTGGATCATCATGTCGCGAAAGAGCCCCCCCGACCTCGCCACGTATTCCACGGGCGGCGGCGAGGGATCGCGGCTGATGATGTGGACAGTTTCGATTTTTCCGATGGAGCCGGAATGACTCTCTTGCTTGAGTCGCGCAAACGAAGGGTCGTAGCGGCGATTGAAGCCCATGTACAAGGGCGTGCCGAGACGGCGCACATGCTCGAGGCAGCTCTCGGCGCGACGAATGTCGAGATCGAGCGGCTTCTCGCAGAACACCGCCTTGCCGGCCGATGCGGAAAGTTCGATCCAGTCGGCGTGCGTGTCCGTGGAGCTCGCAATCAGGACAGCGTCCACATCGTCCATCGGCGGACTGTCGAGTGCGGCCACACCCGCATTCCACGTGGCGGCGAGTTGCGCGGCGGCGGCAGGATTGGAGTCGGTGACATACGCCAGGCTGCCACGGCCGCCGCGGACGATATTTTCGGCGTGAATCTTGCCGATGCGTCCGGCACCGACGAGCAGGAAACGCGTCATGAGTCTTGAACCTCTTGGAGGATGATTTACCGCGCTCGCGCCTTGCCATCCAGGCCGAAGGCGTAGCTGATCACCAGCGTTTGCGCGAGACACAGCGATGCGGTGAGAGAGCGGAACTGACGAACCTCGGCGTCCTTGATTTCGAAGACGACGTCCGAAGACGCCGCGATGGGACTGAGCCGGCTATCGGTGATCGCAATGATCCGCGTCTTCTGCTGCTTCGCGGCGGTCACGATCTCGACGGTCTCGGGTGCGTAAGGAGCGAAGCTGGTGGCGATGAGGAGATCTTTCGAACTGAGCATCGTGCTCTGTTCGCCTAACATGCCGGCCACGCCATCGAGCAGATAGGCGCGCTTGTCGACGTGCCGAAGCGCGTACGCCAGGTAGGCAGCCACGGGGAACGAACGGCGCAGGCCCACGATATATACGGAGCTCGCGGCCCTGAGCATTTCGACGGATTTCTCGAGGTCCGCCTTCTTGACGGTGGACTTGAGATGCTCGAGCGCAAGGATGTTGCTCTCCGCGAACTCGTGCATCACATCCTGGGGCGCGATCGACTTGGACGACCCCGCTCTCTTCTTGAACTCGCGGATGCGCTCGGCGTAACTGGGGCTCGGCGGATGCGCGATCATTTCGTCTCGGAACAGGTTCTGCATCTCGCTCGCGCCGTCGTATCCGAACGTCTTCGCGAAGCGCACGATGGTCGAGGGCTGCACCTGGCTGCGCTCGGCGATGACGGCCAGCGTCTGAAGCGCGATCTCGTTGGGATTGTCGAGCACGTATTGAGCGACCTGCTGCAGGCGCGGACTCAGCTCTTCGTACCGGCGCACGATGTCGGCGCGCAGCTGTTCGAGATTCTTCATGTTATCCGCCGGCATGGGTCCTACCTTAACACATGGAATATTTGTTTCATTATATCCGGTTGAGGAATTTCTGTTCTCAACTTACTCTTTATATATGAATAATACCGGGGGCTCGGGCATGCACATGAATTCCGCGACACTTTTCGAAGCGATGATCGATGCGGCCAAGGCGGCCGGCGCCGGGCTGATGCAGGACCGCGCGCGCCACCACACGCTCGACATACGTCGCAAGTCGGGCGCCGACTTTTTCTCGGAGGCGGATCTGAATGCCGAATCCACGGTACGCCGCATTCTCGGCGAGGCGGCCCCCGAGTACGGCTTTCTCGGTGAGGAAGGTGGGTTGATCGCCGGAAAGGATCCGGAATCCACCTGGATTGTGGATCCGCTCGATGGCACCACCAACTTTCTGCGGGGCATGCCCACGTTCGCCGTCAACATCGCGCTCGAACAGCGCGGTGACGTCACTGCCGCCGTCACCTACGTACCGGCCATGGGGGAGTTGTTCCATGCCCGCAAGGGCCATGGCGCGTTCCTCAACGGTACAGCCATCCGGGTCGCGGCGGATTCCGTTCTCGAGGACTCGGTTCTGGCTGTGGGCATTCCTTTCGGTGGAAAGCCGAAGCACGACTACTTCCTGCGTGAGATGCATCGGCTCATGCCCAAGGTGGCTGGAATCCGACGGCTGGGCGCTGGCGCGGTGGACAGCGCCTGGGTGGCGGCCGGCCGCTTCGATGCCTACTGGGAGCAGAGTGTTTCGCCCTGGGACATGGCCGCCGGCGCACTGCTGATCACCGAAGCCGGCGGTGTCGTTACCGACACCGCCGGCCGCAAGTTGGACATCCGCGGCGGCACCTTTCTCGGCTGTGCACCAAAGCTGCACGAAGCGCTCGTCGAAGCCCTGACGCCCGGGGACGCCTAGAACTTCATGCTGAAGCCGGCCAGCACGTTCCACGAGTAGATTTCATTCTCCGCCATGCGTGAACGATCACCGCTGTAGAAGCGCAGCGGCTCATCGGTCAGGTTCTGGAACTGGACGAACGCCGTCCATTGGTCGCTGAAGTCGTAGCTCGCCTTGAAGTCGAGCTGGCCGTGCGCGTCGACGTACAAGTCCTGGCTGACATCATTACCCAGGGAGTCCAGGTATTCGCTGCGATACGCATAGCCGAGTCGCAATTCCAGCCCTGATTTCTCCCAGAATACCGACACGTTGCCGATGTTCTCTGACTGCAGGAAGAACGGCACCGGATCGTCGCGCTCCGAGATGTTGGCCTCGCTATCGGTCCAGGTGTAGCTGGCCGACAGGCCGAACCCACTCAACCAGCCGGGTGCGGTCACGAACTGGTGCTGGAAGCCGAGTTCGACACCCAGGATTTCGCCGGTATCGGCGTTCTGCGGCTGCGTGATCGAAAGCTCCGAGTAAAACCTGCCTTCGAAGTCGACGTCCTCGAGATCCTGCACCCGGGTGAAGATTGGATTTTCAATGTCCTTGTAGAACACGCCGGCAGACAACAAGCCGCCGCTCCCGGTGTACCACTCCAGAGTCAAATCGTAGTTAGCCGACTCGAGCGGATCGAGGTCGGAGTTGCCCGCTTCGATTTCGCCCTCGAACTCGCCTGGGTCGGCTTCTTCGAGCTCGAAGATGCGGAACGGCACGTTCTGTTCGTACGAAGGCCGGCCGATGGTGTTGGTCCACGCCGCACGCAACAGCAGGTCTTCCTGCATCGCCCACGTCATCTGGATGCCGGGCATCCAGTTGGTGTATTCCTTCGAGCCGGTGACCTGCGGCGGCGGGTCCGTCGCATCGCCATCGACGAATACGATGTCGTAGGCCTGGAAGTCCGTTTTCGTCTTCTCGACCCTGACGCCGCCGACAAACGTAGCGGTTCCCACGGCGGCCGATGCCATCACGTAAGCCGAGGTGACGTCCTCGGACACTTCGTAGTCGACGCCGTAGGACTCCGCGATCGTGTCGGCATCGCTGACTTCGAAGTCGGCGGAGTTGGCATCGAAGAATGCCTCGGCGGACCTGAAGTCGGGCGTCGGGCCGAACGGGTAGTAAGGACGCACACTGCGATAGAAGTCCGGGTTACCTGCACCCGCGACCTGCGACAGGAGCAGATCGTCTTCGCCGTCGAAACCGTCATACACGACCATGTCCTGGTCGCTGCTGCTCTCGCGGCTGATCTGCTTGGCGCCGAATTTCACGAAGCCGGCGTTGTCACCGAAGCTGACTTCGCGTTTGAAATCGAGCTGGCCGACCACGAGGTCTTCTTCGATGAACTGGCTGCCACGCGAGTATTCGTTGAACTCGAAGTTGTCCGCGTCCTGGAATTCGGGGCCTGCCGACACCACCCAGAACTTGTCCGACGTGTCGTATGACATCGGGATTTCGTCGTCGAGCTCGAACGACCAGAAGTTGTCCTGCGGCGTGTCCTGTTCCGTGTGACCCAGCGTCACCGACGCGCCAATGGTCCACGCGCCCGGCGTGAATTCAGCACCCAGGCTCGAGGAACGGATTTCCTGGACCTCGAAACGCTGGCTGTTGGCGCGCTCGCCCTCGCCTTCCGTAAACGTTCCGGACGTCGCTGTCTGGTCCAGCAGGTCGCCATTGCGATAGTCGTACGTGACCTCGCGCTGCAGCTCGGTATCCTCGTAACGATTGAAGATGTTCCGCCAGAAAATCTTCACGTTGTCGTTCGGGCGCAATTCGAAGTTCGCAACCACTCCCTTGCGCACGCGGCGGATCAGGTAGTCGCGCAAGTTCATCTCGTCCGGCATCAGGAAGTCGCCTTCCTCTTCCCAGGGATCTCCGCCCTGCACGTTTTCGGAGGTGAATTCGCGATCGGAGTAGCTGGCCGACAGGATGACGCCGAACTTTCCGTCGTTGAACACCTGGCCCCACGCGAGGCTTCCGCCAACCGGATTCTGGCCGCCGAGGTCGTAGTAGCCGAAATCGGCGGACGCCGAGAAAAACTTGCCGTCGGGATCGTCGAACGCGCTGGGCGTCACGATGTTGACCGAACCGCCGATCGCATTGCCGTCGAGGTCGGGCGTAACGGATTTCACCACCTCGAGCTTGGCGAGAATGTTGGCCGGCACCGTGTCCAGGGCCACGCGGCGCGTGTCACCTTCCGGCGAGCCGATGGTCTGGCCGTCGATGGTCACCGTGTTCAGCGCGGCGTCGACGCCGCGAATGGTGACGTAACGGCCTTCACCCTGGTCGGTGGTCACTGAAACACCCGTGACTCGCGCCAGCGTTTCGGCGGCGTTCTGGTCAGGCAGTTTGCCGGCGTCGTTGGCGGTGACCGATTCCTTGATGAGCATTGCCGACCGCTTGTCCTGCAGCGCGGTGATTTGCGCGAGCCGGAAGCCGGTCACTTCGATCTCCTGCAGCTGCTCGCTCATACCCATGGCGAGCGCCGCCTCGACAGGTCCGGTCTCGGGGACCGTGACCTGGCTCGTGAGATTCGGAAAGCCGATATAAGACGCTTCAACCGTGTACGAACCGGCCGGAACATTCGCGAACCGGTATTGGCCCGCGCGATCGGACTGCGTCACGAGGTTGAGCTCGGTGATGCGCACCGTTGCATTGGGCAGTGGCCGGCCGGACTCGGTCTCCGACACCCTGCCGGTGATATCGCCTGCGATCGCAGTGCCTTGTCCCGCGAGAACCGCCGCGATGGCCGAGGCGAGAAGCGGGGATCTGGACATTTTTCTCATGTAGACCTGCCTGAATCTGAATTTGTTTGCACGCCGATCGCTGCGCGTCGGCCCCCACCCGTGAACTATGGAATCAGGGTTCCATGACAGTCCCATGATAGAACGTTTGTTTCTTTGTACGCAATAGTTGAAATTTATGTTCTAGAATCAGACGCCAATTTCACGGAAAGGCGCTGGTTGCGTTAACAAGCTGCGTCGTCGGGGTTGAAAGTTAGAATCCGCGTTTCACGCGACTGGAGAAAGAATGATGCGGTCGAATCGTCGTGCACTGCTGAAGATCGGCGCCGCCGCGATGGCGCTGGGATCCCTGCCCGGCCGCGTGTGGTCGAAGACCTTCGGTTATCCGCGTCTGCTTCAAGGACCCATGCTAGGGCCCGGAAGCCCCGGCTCTCTCACCGTGTGGGCCAGGGCTTCGGGGGAATATCCCATCGCCGTCCAGTACGCGACTTCGCCGGACATGGCCGACGCCAAGACCAGCCCGGCGGTGCAGGCGACTCTGGCGAACGACCTCACCGTCGTCGTCAAGGTCGATGGGCTGAAGCCTGGCAACACCTATTGGTATCGCGTGCTGGTGAATGGCGAAATCGACCGCTATCGAATCCAGCCGTTCCTGGCGCGTACTGCACCGGCGGTGGCGCAGTCATTCCGAGTGGGCTTCGGGTCTTGTGCGAGGATCGCCCGCGATCCCGACCAGAGGATTTTCCGCGTCGTCGATGCGCAGTCACCCGATCTTTTCTTCTGGCTCGGCGACAACGTATATGCCGACGCGGAAACCGCCGAAGCGTTCGCGGACGAATATCGCCGTCAGCGAAACGTCGCCAATCTGCAGCCTGTGATTCGATCGATACCCCAATTCGCCATCTGGGACGATCACGATTTCGGCTACAACAACAGTGACGGCGAATATCCCTACAAGGACCAGTCGCTCGCCGTCTTCAAGCGTTACTGGGCCAACCCCGGCTACGGTCAGCCCGGCAATCCCGGTGTGTATTTCGACTATTCGTATGCCGGGGTCGACTTCTTCTTTCTCGACGGCCGCTACAATCGCGCGCCTAACGACGCGAAGGACGGCCCCGCGAAGAGCTTCCTCGGCAAAACCCAGACGAAGTGGCTCCAGGAGAAGCTGCTGGCCAGTCGCGCGTCTTTCAAAATCCTGTTGTGCGGCAGCGGCTGGTCGGCGGCTGACGGGCCGACGGGTGACACGTGGGCCGCATTCCGCACCGAGCGCGACGCGCTGTTCGACTTCATCCGCGACAAGCACATCGAAGGCGTGGTCTGCCTTTCGGGTGACAGCCACGTCGGCGAGTTGAATTGCATCCCGTGGTCCGAAAAGGGCGGCTACGACATCTACGACCTGGTCAGCTCCCCGCTCGCGCAGCCCACGGACAGTAGTTGGGTCACGCAGTCACCGGAAGTTCGCATGCGGCCGGTTTATGCGGGCGGTCCGAATTTCGGCCTGCTGGAGTTCACCGCCGGTGCGACGCCAAAGTTATCGTTTTCGCTGTTCAACGAAGCGGGCGACAGCGCGTGGAAACCATTCACGCTGACGCCTGCCGACCTGAAGAACGGCGTGAGCACCTGGAAGGGCAAGATCGACGAGAAGGAGCTCGCGAAGCGCAACGCGCGCCCCGCGAGCTGAACTCACGGAAGCTTGAGTCCCGCGGCGATCTTCGCCCAGGGCACGAACTTGAAGTTCTGCGTCTCGGACGGCGTGATGTTGCGTCCGTCCTGGGCGATGAAAATGCCCTGGGCATAGGCGCCGCCGAGATTCGCGCTCGAGACGTCGAGGCCGTCGGTTTCCGAGACACCGTCGATTCCGAGCGCGTCATTCGCGACCACGGCGAAACGCCCTACGTACTCGTTGTTGCCATCGCGTCGATACACGGCGTAGTCGTTCGAACCCTGGCTCGACACCACCAGGTAACCCTTGCCGTCCGGCTGTAGAAAGAGCCCCATGCCTTCGACGTCGGCCTCCAGGTGTCCGCCTTTGGCGGTGGTATCGATGGAGGCGCGGTCCGTGCCTCCATCAGGCTCCGCGGAGTAGCGCCAGAGGCCCACGTCCTCCTCGCCGAGATACAGCGCGCCATTGGAATCGTCGGCGACACAGCCTTCGGTCTGGGACTCGAGGGCGAACTCGCGCACCACCTCGGCCTTGATCTTGTCGCCCGCGGCAATGAGCTTCAATTGCTTGAACCGGCCATCGGAATCATTCACGAAAACGAAGGTGTCACCGGATCTGGCGCTGCGATACATGCACAGGCCATAGGGATCACCGAGGCCGAGCTCTATCACGCCATCCGAGACGTTCACGAGTCGTCGAGCCTGGGCGTCGACGCGATACAGCGAGAGACTCTTGTAGGTGCGGTTGGATGCCGCGATCACCGCAACTTCACTACCTGCGAGCTTGAAACCTTCGCGAAGGTCGACATTGTTCACGCGACCATCTTCGAGGACCTGCAGCCGCTTGCCCTTGAGATCGTAGACATCGAGGCCGCGCTTCTTGTTAGTCCCGACGACGAGAGAAAGCGACGGATTCGTGGGATGCGCCCAGATCGCGATGTCATCGGCGGCGTCACCAAAATCATCGACAGGGCGAGTTTCGACATCGGGCGCCACGACGACCGCCGCCGGCGCGGCGATAGTGCGTGGCTCAAACCCTTTTCCGGCTGAGATCTTCAGCGCATCGGAAATTGCGCTCCACGGAACGAGTTTGGCGTTTCCGTTCCCGCCCTCGTTCGATTCATCGAAGATGGCGACGAGCCCTCCCGGATACGCGCCGCCGAAATCGTAGGCTGTCGCAGCGATGCCTTCCGATTCGCCCACCGCGTCCAGCGCCGGATTCGCAGAGGCGGCAGTCACCTTGAAACGCCCCAGCAGCTTGTGATCGTCGAGGTTGTAAACGGCATAACTCTCGTCGCCGGCGTCCGTCGCGAGCAGATAGGCAGTCGAGGCATCGACGCGATAAACCGCGATGCCCTTCACTTCCTCTTTAAGAGAGCCGAACGGCGCGACGAGGTCGACTGCCGAGCGCTCCGCTTCTGTTTCGGGTTCGGCCGCGAGCTTCCAGATTCCCACGGTCTCTTCGGCCACATAGACGGAGCCCGATTGCGAGTCGGCAGCGCAGTAGCCAGCACCAATGCCGATGGGAATGGTGCGAACCAGCGTGCCGCGCACTTCGCCATCGACGACATACAGCTTCCACTGTTCTAGCTGGCCGTTGGTCGCGGCGAAGGTGTATTGATCGCCGGTGACCGCGCTGCGGTAGGAGCACAGTCCGACGACTTCACCGCTCGTCTGAAATGCTTTCTTGCTGACGGCGCTGATGGCCAGAGACTGAGGATCGATGGTGAGCGCCCATAGTCCGCGCTGCTTGCGGTCGTAAGCGACCACGATGGCGCCGGCATCGGCGCCTGCGCCGCTGCCGTAACTCACGTCGACGTAGTCGAATTCGCCGCCCGTGAAATGCGCGGCGCGGGTGCCATCGAGCGCAAACGCCTCGAGGCCCGCGGTACCCGCGGATACCAGCACCAGGCTTCGCTTCGGATCGGAGGGGTGGATCCAGAAAGCAACGTCGTTGCCGTTGTCCTGCGCACTGCCAGCGGTCTCTGCGGCCACCTGCACTTGCGCCGCCGCAGCGCCAGCGGGAGCCGCTGGGGAGCGTTCGGGTGAGTTGCGTCCGCATCCAGCCAGGACGGTAGCGCCAACGAGCAAGGCGAACGAAAAGCGATTCAACATACCGTTACTTCCGTTTGGAATTTTCGTTCCAACGTTTTATATTGTTGGAACACAAATTTCAAGCGGCCCCGGCCGGGGCCGTCCTGACCGCAGCAAAGGATATGGCATACCCATGAGACAGCCTGAAGAAATGGCCCGAGAGGCCATGCCCGAACTTGGACATTTCATCGGCGGCAAGCCGATCCGCGGACGTTCCGGGCGTCACGCGCCTGTGTTCGATCCATCCCTCGGAACGCACAGCGCCAGGGTCAGCCTCGCCGATGCGACCGAAGTCGACCACGCGGTGACCGCCGCCCAGGCGGCATTTGCGGGCTGGGCGAACACGACACCGCTTCGGCGCGCTCGTGTCCTGTTCGAGTTCAAGAATCTGCTCGTGAAGCATCGCGACGAGTTGGCCGCCATGATCAGCGCGGAGCACGGCAAGGTGCTCTCAGACGCGCAGGGCGAGGTCACGCGCGGAATCGAGGTCGTGGAGTTCGCCTGCGGTATCCCGCATCTCCTGAAAGGAGAATTCAGCGCGGATGTCGGCACCGGTGTCGACAGCTGGTCCCTGCGTCAGCCCCTGGGCGTGTGCGTGGGTATCACGCCCTTCAACTTTCCGGCGATGGTACCGATGTGGATGTTTCCGATCGCGATCGCGGCTGGAAACACCTTCGTGTTGAAGCCTTCCGAAAAGGATCCCTCCTGCCCGCTCCGCCTCGCCGAACTGCTCACGCAAGCCGGCGCGCCAGATGGCGTATTCAACGTACTCAATGGCGACAAGCTTGCCGTCGACGCCCTGCTCGCTCACCCGCAGGTAAAGGCAGTCAGCTTCGTCGGCTCGACGCCAGTTGCACGGGCCGTACAGCGCGGCGCCATCGAGCACGGCAAGCGCGTTCAAGCCCTGGGTGGCGCCAAGAATCACGCCGTAGTGATGCCCGACGCGGACATGGACTTTGCCGCCGACGCACTGATGGGCGCCGCCTACGGTTCCGCGGGCGAACGATGCATGGCGATATCCGTGGCGGTCGCGGTGGGTGACTCCGCCGATAGCCTGGTGGCCGCGCTCTCGCGCCGGCTGCAGAAGCTGCGAGTCCGCGACAGCCGCGACAGCGACGCCGACATGGGGCCGCTGGTGACGCGCGAACATCGCGACAAGGTGCGCGGCTATGTCGACGTCGGCTGTCAGGAAGGTGCGAAGCTCGTGGCCGATGGCCGCGGATTCTCCGCGCCTGGGCGCGAGAACGGATTCTTCCTCGGCGCGACGCTGTTCGACCAGGTGAAGCCGTCGATGCGGATCTATCGCGAGGAGATCTTCGGTCCCGTCTTGTGCATCACACGCGTGCCGACGCTTACCGCTGCACTGGCGCTCGTGAATTCACATGAGTTCGCGAACGGCACTTCCATCTTCACCAATGATGGACGCGCCGCGCAGGAATTTTACCGCAACGTCGAAGCGGGCATGGTCGGCATCAACGTTCCAATTCCTGTTCCCATGGCCTTCCACAGCTTCGGCGGCTGGAAACAGTCCCTGTTCGGTGACATGCACGTGCATGGCCCGGAGGGAGTTCGTTTCTACACGCGCCAGAAGACCGTCACGTCGCGCTGGCCGAAGAGCGGCAGCAGCGTCGCGGAATTCGTGATGCCGACGATGAAGTGATTCAGTCGCGAAGGCGAACGCGCCAGATACTGGCGGCGAGCAGCATCGAAACGATCGAAGAGCCTATCCAGAACCAGATCACGGCGTCGAAGTCATAGGACCTCACGCCGTCGATTACGGTCATGCCTCGTTCGATCAGTTGCCCGCTGACGTTCTCCTGAACCGCCGCGCCGATGTAGCTGAAGATGCCGATGAGGCCCATCGCTGCGCCGGCAACGCGTTTCGGGCAGATGTCGACGGCGAACAGCCCACCGAGCGAAGTGACCAGGCCCGTCAGGCCCATGCCGAACAGCAGCAGCCCGGCGAGGAGAACGGGGGTGTTCGCCGGGCCGAAGAACACCAGCACCAGGCCACTCAACTCGAGGATCGCAAACAGCAGATTCGCGGGTGGACGGCGCGCCTTGAACATCGTGTCCGAGATGAAGCCGTACGCCACCGCGCCTGCCATGCCCGCAATGGTGCTGATCATCAGCAGCGTTCCCGCCATCGGCAGAGAATAGCCGCGCGCTTCCTGTAGATAGAGCACTCCCCAGGAATTGATGGCATAACGCGTGACGTAGAGCGTGGCGCTCGACAACGCGAGCACCCAGATCGCGGGAATTTTCAGAATGGACAGCTGCGTCGCAAAGACGCTTTTCGATTGCACGGCAGGCGCCGTGTAGTGGTCGTTGCGCCACTCCGCCACGGTCGGCAGCCCCAGCGTCCGCGGCCTGTCCTGCAACAGCACATACGAAATCGCCGCCGTGCCCAGCCCGAACAGCGCGGGAATCAGGAAGCCCCAGTGCCAACCGAGATACGCGACGATGGTGCCGACCACGAGGAACGTAAGTCCTTCGCCGATCGAATGGGCAGTGCTCCAGATGCCGTACATCCGGCCGCGCTCGCGGTTGCTGAACCACGCGGTCATGGCGACGACGCCACCTGGCGCGCCGAGACTCTGGAACCAGCCGTTCAATCCCCACAAGACCACGGACAGCGTGACGACGGTGGAAAACCCCATGCCGATGTTGCACAGCGCACTCAACGCGAATCCTGCCGCGAGGAAACGCTTCATGTTGGCGTGATCCGCCAGGAAGCCGTTGGTCAGTTTGCCGATGGCGTACGTATAGAAGAGTGCTGAGCCAATCAGGCCCAATTCGGCCGGACCGAAGATGCCGGCATCGATCAGCGGTTTCTTGACCACGCCCAGCGCGAGCCGACAGGTGTAGATGACGCCGTAGCCCAGCGTGATCGCAATCATGATGCGCAGGCGATGACGGCGGAACAGCGCATCGACGGTCGCGGCATCGTGCGCGAGCGGCTGGTCCGCTCCGGTCGCAAAGAAGCGCAGGAATGCGCTCAAGCGACGCTAGTCCAGCTGCCTGACGCGGCGGCGTTCTCGATGGCCGTCATCACCTTCTGCACGCGCAGCCCTTCCGCGAAATCCGGTGAAGCTGGCGTGTTGGTCCGGATGGCGCGCAGCAGATTGCGCACTTCGATCACCTTGAGGTCGTTGATGCCGAGCCCGTGTCCCGGCGCCGGGCAAAACGCACCGTAGTCCGGATGTTCCGGACCCGCGAGGATGGTGCGGAATCCGCGACGGCCCGCAGCGTCCTCGACGCGGTACAAGCGAAGTTCGTTCATGCGTTCCTGGTTGAACTCCACCGTGCCGCGAGTGCCCACCACCTGCACGGTCAAACCGCACTTGTACCCAGCCGCCACGCGACTGATGTACAGGGTGCCCGGCACGCCCGACGTGAACTCGATCAACGCGTTCGCCAGGTCTTCGTTCTCCACCGTCCGGACCTTGCCCGTGGCCGTCTCGGTGCGCTTCGGATGCACGGTGCGAAGCACGCCATTGACGCGCGAGATGGGTCCTAACAACACATGCGCCATGTTGATCAGGTGCGAGCCGAGATCGGCCAGCGCGCCAGCCCCCGCCAGCCGGCGCTCGCAACGCCAGGTGAAAGGAGTGGCGGGATCGCACATGTAGTCTTCGACGTAGTTGCCGTTGAAACCGACGACTTCCCCGATCTCGCCCGCGCGGATCATCTCGCGTGCGACCTGCACCATGGGATTGCAGATGTAGTTGAAGCCGATCGCGTTGCAGACGCCGGCGCGCCTGGCCGCTGCTGCCACCTCGGCCGTGTCCTTCACTTCCAGTGCCAGCGGCTTTTCACAATAAACGTGTTTGCCCGCCGCCACCGCGGCCAGCACCATTTCCGCGTGAAGGTGATTGGGCGTGCAGATGTCCACGACGTCGATTCGCGGATCCGCGATGAGCTCGCGCCAATCGCCGGTGGAATGTGCGAAGCCCAGCTGGGGCGCTGCTTCCCGCGCGCGTTCAGCCGTACCGTCGGCGAGTACGGCGCATTCCACGGCATAGTCCGCGCCGAAAGTCGCCGCGACAGAGTGCAGCGCAATCGAGTGCGCGCGCCCCATGAATCCGCTGCCTATCAAGCCAAACCGGAGTGGTGCCGTCATTCTTCGTATGCGCCGTGTGACGTTGGGGAACGCGTCAGCAAGCTATCGCAATGGAATGCCGATTTCAATTACTATCGAAATTGAAATTTCGGTTCGACCGCAGTTCCAATACGCCCGTTCCCATTCGAAAAGGGGCCCGCATGAAACAGTCACGCCTGAGAGCCACCCTGACCGATCCGCACCTGTGGATTCCGCTGGTCGTTCTCGCCCTCGGCATCGGCCTGCTCGCGGCGCTCGCATGAACGACGGCACACAATCGAAATCGATCATGTCGCTGCACGCGGTGGGCGTCGTGTCGGGCATCGCGGCCGGCGCATGGCTCGGCTCGGCCGAAGCGCCGACCAAGCTGGTGACGATGGGGTTCTCACCGTTTCTCATTTCGCTCGGCATGGTCATGGGCGTGTTCGTTGCGCGATGGACAATCCCGGTCGCGGTCAAAGGCACCTCGTACATCTGGGCAGACTTGCGCGAGAAGCCGCACCTCATCGTGTGGGGCATCGTCGCGGGAATGTTGTGGGCCGTCGCAAACACACTGACCGTGTTCGCCATCAGGAACGTTGGACTGTCAGTCGCGTTTCCGTTGTGGAACCTGAACAGCCTGGTCGGCATGTTCTGGGGTTGGCTGCTGTTCAATGAACTGCGTGGCAGCGGTTCCAAGCAACGGCTGGTTGTGCTGGGCGGCGCCACGGCCATCGTCATCGGCGCATGTCTGCTCGCGTATTCGACGACGAACCATGACTCGATCGCCCAGCGCGACGCCGCGACGCTCGGCGTACTCGCTGCGGTCGGGGCAGCGTTGCTCTGGGGCACGATGTATATCCCTTACCGCAAGGCCTACATCAGCGGCATGAATCCCCTGTCGTTCGTCACGGTGTTCACGGTGGGTGAACTCGGAACCGTGTTCGCGCTGGCGGCGGTTTTCGATGGCGGTGTGGCGAACGTTTTCCATTCACTCGAGGAGGCCAGGCCGGTGCTGTTCTGGCTGTTCTTCGGCGGGTTCTGCTGGGTGATCGGCGATTTGTTCCAGCAGTACGCAGCGAAGTACATCGGCATCAGTCGCGGTATTCCGTTGTCGAACACGAACCAGCTGTGGGGCCTTGCATGGGGTGCGCTGGTTTTCGGCGAGCTCGCACATATGTCGGACTCGCATACGTTCATCGTGGGCGGCTCGCTGATCATGATCGCCGGCGCAATGGCCATCAGTTTTGCCGAAGCGCCCGCGGACGAGCAGCGCCACTGGCAACTCGCCATGGAGCGCGAGTGCGCGCGCTACGGACTGAATCGTGATCGCATCGCGGCCGCCGTCATGGGAGCCGAGACCGAGAGGCATGGTTCATCACGTCGTTGGTGGGAGTTGCTCATCGTGGCCGCCGCCGCCACTGTGTTCGTCTGGCTAGCCTCTTTCGCCGAGCGACCGAGCATCGAGATGAACTTGGGCTGGCTGCTGGCCATCGTGGCCGCATCGCTCGCGTTGCTGGTAGGCGCCGTGATCGTGCTCTGGAAGCGCACGCGCTTCGCCTGAAGGCGCGGGTTGGAAGCCGGGCGTCAGGCGAACGTCAGCTCCCACCCGGCATCATGGCGCCATGAAAGCGAACAAATTGATTCTGGCCGCCACCTGCGCGGCAGTTTTCGCCCAGGGTGTAGCGCTGAGTTATGCCGATGACGACAACGCACGACACGCGCGCGAGCACGAGGAGATGCGTGCTGCCCTCAAGCGCGGCGAGGTGCTGCCACTCGCCAGGATCCTGGCGATCGCGCAGGAGAAGGTGCCGGGCGATGTCATCGAGGTTGAACTCGAAAACAAACACGGCGTGCTCGTATATGAGATCAAGGTGCTGACGGAGAGCGGACGTGTGCGCGAAATCAAGATCGATGCGCGCCAGGGGACGGTACTCAAGATCGAGGACGACTGATTGCGTGCGCTGATCATCGAGGACGAAGCGGCCGTGGCGGATGATCTGGTCCGCGCGCTCCAGGCTGCTGGCTTCGTCGTCGATCTCGCCCGCGACGGCGACAATGCGTGGTTCAGGGGCTCGACCGAGGACTATGACGTTGCGATCCTCGATCTTGGATTGCCGCGTCTCGATGGCCTGTCGGTCCTGCGCCGCTGGCGCGCGGACAATCGCGCATTTCCGGTGATCATCGTCTCGGCTCGCAACGACTGGACCGAAAAAGTCGCGGGCATCGAAGCCGGCGCGGACGATTACCTCGGCAAGCCATTCGAGATCGCGGAGCTGGTCGCGCGCGTGCGAGGGCTCGTGCGGCGTGCCGGAGGACGGGCCTCATCATCGATCCGCATGGGCAGCCTCGTGCTCGATACGCATCGAATGTCCGCGACTTACGCAGGCCGGCCCGTTCGCCTGTCGCAGCTGGAATTCCGCTTCCTCCACTATGTAGCGCACCAGGGAGGCCGGGCGGTGTCGGCCGGGGAACTGGCGGAGCACCTGTACGGCGCCGAAGAAGCCGGCGATACCAATGCGATCGAGGCGCTGGTCGTACGGCTGCGGCGCAAGCTTGCGCCTCAAGTGATCGAGACGCGACGCGGATTCGGCTACTGCATCGCGGGCGATTCGCCGTGAAACCACGATCACTGCGCGTGCGGTTGCTGTTGAGTGCGACCGCGGCGATTTTCGTCGCGCTCGCGTTCGCCTGGTTCGTCATGACGAAGTTGTTCGAGCGTCACATCGAACGACGCGTGCATGCGGACCTCGCACGCGAAGGCATGCAGCTCGCTGCGAATCTGTCGATCGGACCGCGAGGCGAGCCGCGGCTGAGCCGCGAGCCCGGGGACGTGCGTTTCAGCGAGCCGGCAAGTGGCATGTACTGGCAGGTGACGACGTCAGCGGGCGATCTGCGCTCGCGTTCCTTGTGGGATCAATCCCTGGCGGCGACGCAGCTCCCGCGTAAGCCCGAGTGGAATACCCGGTTTCCGCAGGGTCCCTTCGAAGAGCAGCTGCTGCTCATCGAGCGCGAGGTGAAACCCGACCGCGACGGGCCCGAGGTGCTCATCCAGGTCGCCACTGAAAACAAGTCATTGCAGGAAGCGCGGCGCGAGTTCGGCGCCGAGCTCGCCATGTTCCTGGTGCTGCTGTGGGCAATCCTGTCAGGCGCCGCCTGGACTCAGGTTGCCCTGGGCCTCAAGCCGCTTGCGAGAATCCGCGAACAGGTGAATGACCTGAAACGCAGCTCCCGTGAACGCGTCTCCGATGCGCCGGCCCGGGAAATCGAGCCGCTGGTCCGTGCAATCAATGAGCTTGCCGATGCCCGTGAAGTCGACCTCGCCCGCGCGCGGCGACGCGCCGCCAACCTGGCCCACGCATTGAAGACGCCGCTCGCGGCGATTGCCGCGCAGGGCCGCCGTGTCCGCGAGGCCGGAGCAACGGATGCCGCTGACGGCCTCGATCGCTCCATCGCCGCCGCGAGTGCCGCGGTCGACCGTGAGCTGGCGCGCAGTCGGGCTGCCGAGATTCGCGCCGCGGCAACCGAGGTCAGCGCGGCAGTCCTGCCAGCTGCCGAATCGGTCGTGGGCGTCGTCGAGCGCGCAGAGTTCGTCGCCAAGCTGGTGTTCGAAGTCGAAGTGCCGCCGGATTTGTTCGTGCCTGTGGCGGCCGAAGACCTTCTCGAGCTCATGGGAGCGTTGGTCGAGAACGCCGCTCGCTACGCACGACGACGCGTGCTGATTTTTGGCGATCGCACGGCAGAAGGCCGCACGATGAGCGTCGAAGACGATGGGCCGGGAATCGAGCCGACGCAAATGTCCGCAGTGTTCGAGCGCGGTGCGCGGCTGGACGAGTCGGGCGGCGGACACGGGCTCGGCCTGGCGATTGCGAAGGATCTGGCGGAGGCAACCGGCGCGGAGATTTGCCTGGCGAGATCGAAGCTCGGCGGCCTCAAGGTGGCCGTCCTCTGGCGAAACTGACGGCTCCCTGACAAGGCGAACGGTCACCCCGTCAGGTGGGTACGTGCAGGATGGGCGCATTCACTTCGTGATCAGGACAGTCATGTCGCCCCGCATTCTCCGCCGGTTGTTAGTGCTCGTCTCGTTCTCGGCAACGGCGGCAGCGCTGTCGGGTGAAGACGGAGCCAGTTCGTCCATCACCGTCTACCCGGCGCCATTCTTCGCGGCGGCACAGCCGTCGTCGTCATTCGACATGCTGGCGGTCCTGCCCGGTTACGTCTTCAGCGAAAGCGACTCGGATGTCCGCGGCTTTTCCGGCGCGTTCGGCAATGTGCTCATCGATGGCAGCCGCCCGACGAACAAGCAGGAGACGCTGGAGTCGGTACTGCGTCGCATCCCGGCGGCCGCCGTCGAGCGGATCGAACTGATTCGCGCCGGAGCACCGGGTGTCGACATGCAAGGCCAGACGGTGCTCGCCAACGTCGTGCGCCGGCGCGAAGCGCAAACACGCGGATCGATCGAAGGCGAATCGGGCTTCTATGAACGTGGCTTCCACGCACCACGGCTGGCCGGCGAATTTTCCCGTCGAAGTGCGCGGGATTTGCTGGAGTTCTCGGCAGCCGCTTACGAAGTGGTGGACGATGAACACGGCATCGGCACACGCCCGCGCGCATCTCCGGATGGCACCGTGCTGAAGGAATCGCAATACATCCAGGACGAGGGAGAAAGAATTCGCGAACTCGCGGGCCTGTATGAGCGCACCGTGGCCAACGGGACGCTGCGCATGAGCGCGTCGCTGAGATCCGAGAAATCCGGCGCTGATATTTCCGAGCACGTCACCTTCCCCGAAGTCAGCGTGAGCACCGTGCGCGAATTCGGTGATGAGGATGGCGCCGAATTCGGCGTGAATTGGGAGCAGCCACTGGCCGGCGATCGCCGGCTGGAACTGTTGGCCACCCATCGCGCCTCGGTCGAACACGGCGGTGAGATCGAAAACGAATCGGATGCCGTGACCCTGTTCATGCAGGATGTCGATGCCTCTGAGTCGATCGTTCGCGGCGCGCTGCGATGGAATCAGGGGCAGCTCTCGATCGACACCGGCATCGAAGGCGCGCTGAACGTGCTCGAGAGTTTCAGTTCCCTCGAGGAGGATGGTGTCGCCATCCCCGTGCCGAATGGCACTACGCGGGTTGAGGAACATCGCGGCGAGCTGTTTGCGATCGCAAGCTGGCCGCTGAGCCCTGCCTGTCAGATGGAGGCGGGCTCGAGATTCGAATACTCCCGCCTCGGCTTGAGTGGTGACAGCACTCTGAACAAGTCGTTCTTCTTCGTGAAGCCTCGGGTGCTGGCGACGTGGACGATGTCTGGCAATGACCGTCTGCGACTGTTGCTCGAGCGCGAGGTGGGTCAGCTGGATTTCGAAGACTTCGCCGGATCAGCATCGTTGTCGTCGAGCACCGTGACCGCGGGCAATCCGGACCTGGAGCCTGAGCGCACCTGGCGAGTGGAGGCCGCCTGGGAACACGGCTTCTGGGAGTCAGGCGTTCTGGTGCTCGCCGCCCGGCACGAGCGTATCGAAGAACTGATCGACCGCATTCCCATCATTGCCGACGAGCCGTTCGACGCTGTCGGGAACATCGGCGACGGCCAACGCACAGAGGTGGAATTCAACCTGACGCTGCCGCTCGATCGGATCGGCATCCCCTCCGGCTTGCTCCGCACCCGCGCCTTGTGGCGCGATGGTTCCGCGACAGATCCCACCACGCACGAATCCAGGCAGATCTCCGAAGACCTGCCGAGGGAAATCGATATCCAGTTCAGCCAACAGTGGCCGCATGCGCGGCTGCGCTGGGGCGTGGACCTGAACCTGGCGAGTGCTGCGCGCGAGCACTACTTCGATGAAGTCAGGATCGAGAGTCTGGGCACGCGACTCGATGTGTTCGCGCAATACGATCCGACACCTCATTGGAACGTGCGCGTGTCCGCAAACAATCTGACCGACCGCAGTGCCGTGCGCGAGCGTCAGATCCATGACGGGATACGCGGCGTGGCGCCGTTGAGCTATGTCGAGACGCGGACGCTGAGGATTGGTCCTTGGGTCGGGATCAACGTGCGGCGAACATTTGGCGACTGAAGGCGGCGCGTGACTAACCCATGTCTTTGGTTCCTTCACGAAGAAACCAAGACGCTTGTCGACGACAAGCTCCTCCATCAGCGCCGCGCCGCCGTCTTTCATCGTGCCGCCATAGCGACCCAGCACCACGACGTGGTCGCCGCCGTCAATGAACGTGTTAGGCACCGCGGTGAAGTTGTCGATCGCCGCCAACAGCCGCGCGAATACCCCGTCGCCCACAGCCTGCGGGCCCCGAATTATCTCTAGAACTTGAGAGAAGCTCGTGCAGACCGACGCCATAAGATCCATACGCCAATTGCAGCGCCGATGCCGACGAAAACTTTCTTGAGTCGATCCATCAGCTGATCACTCGTCGTCTGACAAAGCTGTGTTACCTCATCGTCGCCTTGTTAGCGAAGGCTCAGTTCTTTGACCTGTGCCGTACGGCAGCACTGGAGGCGACGTTAACGCATGTGCCGAAGAAGCACAGCCTGTGGGAATTGGCCCGCTTCGCGCGCTGCTGGAGATGGGTGTCTACAGATCTTCAGCCAGAGGTCTTGCTGCTGGCCTGCGCTCGAGGTGCTGGGTGCGGAACGTGGCGATACGCCCCTCTAGGTGAAATAGAAAGGGCGGGTTCCGGGAAAATTTGGCGGAGAGAGAGGGATTCGAACCCTCGAAGGGCTTTTGACCCTTACACCCTTAGCAGGGGTGCGCCTTCGACCACTCGGCCATCTCTCCGGGGGGCGCAATCATAATGAGCCGGAGTCTG
>Ga0164241_10002090_pt1 | contig 22507 bp, 44 predicted proteins | sample OricomyardsoilBY_FD_108780 | JGI IMG/M metagenome (GOLD analysis project Ga0164241, IMG submission 108780) | Backyard soil microbial communities from Emeryville, California, USA - Original compost - Back yard soil (BY) | ecosystem: Environmental > Terrestrial > Soil > Unclassified | place: USA... | reverse complement strand
TCCTCCCCCGCATAGGCAGAGGCCACCTCATCGCTGACCTCGGCCTTGGCCAGATCCGCGATCTCCTTCACGCAGGCCAGCTTCATCGCATCCGTGATCTTCGTCGCGCCGCAATCCAGCGCGCCACGGAAGATGTACGGGAAGCACAGCACATTGTTGACCTGGTTGGCGTAATCCGAGCGACCCGTCGCGATGATGCAGTCGGGACGCGCGGCCTTGGCCAGTTCGGGGCGGATCTCCGGCTCCGGATTCGCCAGCGCCAGAATGATCGGGCGCGAAGCCATCCGCTTCACCATATCGCCCGTCAACACGCCACCCGTCGAGCAACCCAGGAACACATCCGCGTCCGCCACCACATCCGCCAGCGTGCGCAGCGCAGAGTGCTGCGCGTAGCGCGCCTTTTCGGGATTGAAGGAGTCGCCGCGGCCTTCATAGATGAGGCCCTTCGAATCGCAGGCGAAGACATTCTCGCGCTTCAGGCCCAGGCCCACCATGAGATCGAGGCAGGCAATCGCTGCCGCGCCAGCGCCCGAAACCACCACCTTGACCTTGCCGATGTCCTTGCCCACCAGCTCCAGGCCATTGCGGATCGCCGCCGCCGAGATAATGGCCGTGCCGTGCTGATCGTCGTGGAACACCGGAATGCCCATGCGCTCGGTGAGCTTGCGCTCCACGTAGAAACATTCCGGGGCCTTGATGTCCTCGAGATTCACTCCCCCCAGCGTCGGCTCGAGCGCCGCGATCATGTCAACGAGCCGGTCCGGGTCGCTCTCGGCCAGCTCGATATCGAACACATCGATGCCCGCGAATTTCTTGAACAGGCAGCCCTTGCCTTCCATCACCGGCTTGGCCGCCAGAGGACCGATATCGCCCAGTCCCAGCACCGCGGTGCCATTGGTCACCACACCCACCAGGTTGCCGCGCGACGTGTAGGCCGCGGCCATCGCCGGATCCGCCGCGATATCGAGGCAGGGATAGGCCACGCCCGGAGAGTAGGCCAGCGACAGATCACGCTGGTTCACCAGCGGCTTGGTCGGCGAGACCGCCACCTTGCCCGGCGTGGGCAGGCGGTGGTAATCGAGCGCCGCTTCGCGCAGCGCGGCCTCGGCGGGTGTCAGCGGGTCGGACATAGAATTGTGCTTATCAGTCCAGGGAGGGCGGATTATCCCGATTGACCGGGCGGGGCGCCAGAGAGCGCAACCCTGAACAACCCGGCTATGGCGCATTGCGAAAGAGAGGCGCTTGAGAGAGGCGCCGATGGGAGAGGGCACCTAGATCAGGCCGTCCAGCGGGCTTTTTATGGCCCGGCCTCCGCGGTTCAGCACATGCGTATAGATCATCGTGGTCTTCACGTCCGAATGCCCCAGCAGCTCTTGTACCGAGCGAATGTCGTAGCCGGCCTCCAGCAGGTGGGTGGCAAAGCAGTGACGGAAGGTGTGACAACCGGCGGGCTTGACGATGCCGGCGCGATGCAGCGCGTGGCGTACAGTGCGTTGCAGCGTGCGCGGATGCACGTGGTAGCGCACCAGAGTGCCGTCGTATGGATCGCGGCAAAAGGAATGCGAAGGGAAGAGCCAGTGCCAGGAAAACGAGGTCGGTGCTGCGGGATATTTCTTCTTGAGCGCATCGGGGATTGAAACGCCCGGCGCACCGGCCTCGCGCTCATGACGAAACCAGGCTTCGAGTTCGGCCAGGTGTGTCTGTAAGGGTGAAACGAGCTCCATCGGGATCACGGTCACGCGATCCTTGCCTCCCTTGCCGTTGCGCACCATCAATTCACGTCGCTGCAGATCCAGATCCTTCACACGAATCTCCAAGGCTTCAGTCAGGCGCAGGCCGCTGCCATACAGAAGGCCCACGACCAGGCGTGCCTTGCCGCGCAGATTCGCGAAGACGCGCCGCACTTCGTCATGCGTCAACACCACTGGCAGCCTTCGGGGTTTGTCAGCCCGGACGACACGGTCGAGCATTGGCAAATCAATCTGCAGAACCTGGCGGTACAGGAATATCAGGGCCTGCAATGCCTGGTTCTGGCTCGAAGCCGAGACCTTCAGGTCCACGGCCAGATGAGTGAGGAACGTCGTGATTTCCGGCGCACCCAGGGTGCGCGGATGCCGGCCGCCGCAGAATCGAACGAACCGCCTGGCCCAACCGATGTAGGTTTTCTCCGTCCGCAGGCTGTAGTGTCTCAGGCGCGCGTTTTCGCGGATGGCCGCGAACAGGGTCAGCGGTTTCGGAGCCAGCTTGTCGCCCATTTCTCATATCCCGACACGCCGCATATCGCGAGCACGCCCAAAGCTATTCAAAGGCTTGCTAGATCAACAGGTCCATTTTCGGATCGTTTTGTCGCAATATGCGGGTATGACGACGAATCTAATTAATAGTTAGAGGTCATTTTGGCAGTCGAGGTGTTGGCTCCGCTCGTAGACGCACTTGCAGGCGTTATCGCTTGGCTTGCTGAGGTTGTCTTGGCGCTTTTCCGTTCATGTGCCCGCTCTCTCCGATTAGCCTTCTCAAGCTCGTTTCGAGCGGCCGAATATGAACGTCTCAAGAATCACGGTTCCATCTACCGCGCCTTATACGCAACTTGGGGCGTGGTCGCAGTGGCGACGTGCTTTGTTCTTGTAGGCTTGCTTATCCACTGGACCTTTAAGCCCGAGCCGACTCCGACCGAGGCTTGTGCCAAGCTTGAACTTCAGCAGTTGGCCGAATGTGCGCAAGCTATCAGGGAGGCGATGCCAAAATGACCTCTAACAAATCGCTGGAGCGGACGCGTGGAAGATAAAGTGCCAAGGTCAAACGCTGGCGTGCGCGCCGCTCAGCTCAACCGTTGGGCGACACTGCCATGAAGCAGCCTGCCAGCGACGACGATTTTCACGCATCTCTGCGCGGAGAGGATCCGCTTGGGGCCGTTGTCCGGTCTCACATTCATTTGGAAGCTCGTGTGAATCGCCTCCTTGATTCGCTCACACCGTTTCCAGATCACCTTCCGCGGGGCCTTCGATACGAACAAAAAGTTCGTCTCGCTGTGGCACTTGGTCTCGATGAAGACTTCCTGGCCCCACTGAAGACTCTTGGTGATGTCAGGAACGAGTTTGCTCATGGGTTGAACGTGAAGCTCACAGATGAAATGGTCCAGCGACTATGGGCTGCATTCTCGCCGGCAGATCAACAGATAGTTCGGGACGCATACGGAAACACCCAAAAGAGACTAAAGGACGCTGGGATGCCTGAGTTCGATAAAGCTGACGCCCGCCATAGATTCATTGCGATGTCTGTCACCCTGGACAAAATACTGATAGTTTCTGAGAAAGAGACGCATGAACACCGTGTCGCCCAACAAACCCATGCAGCGAGCCGGGACACATAAAGTGCATGGCCGCGGGCGATCAACCTTTCCGCACTCACTAGTCCGTCTCGCCCGCGTGCTGATCCGTCGGCGTGCGGTCGCTGATGTGAGCCGTTGGGCGACGTGTCTCGCACGTAGCATTTCTGGTGCAAGCATCGTCTCCTGAACTGGCGCCGTGCCACGTTGGCTCGAAGCAGTGCGGCGCACTAAGTCTCGCAATCTCGTGGACGGCTCTCCGCCGCCCGAAGGGGAAAGCTCCCGGCAGGTTGCGGCGCGGATGGCTCCAGTTCCTCAGTCGATAACGGGTCTCGATCAAGTGCCCGGCTGACAGGGCAGGGGTCTCTGGGTTCTGGCCCCGAACCTCATCTGCGCCTTAAGTCATCTACGCCTATTTGTTCACCGCCGTGCCGTTCCGGCCAAATCGGCTCATCCTTGCGCCGCACCCGATTGTTTTGCATGCTCAGAGCCCAGGGATCGGGCAGGCGCTTCAAGGGAAGCTCGGCGGGGATCAAGAACGATGCACGGCATGCCAGGCAATCGAGAGGGCGGAGAAGTAATTGCTCTCACCCGTTCGTCGCCCAACAAACCATTGCAGCGAGCCGGGACACATAAAGTGCTCGGCTGCGGGCGAGTGAACGTGGTGCTCGAATCAAGTCCGCTGCGCCCGCGTGCCGAACTGTCAGCGTGCGGTCGCTGAATGGCACGTTATGCGTCAGTTCACTAGGAGGTGCTCGTGTTAAGCAAGGAGCAAGCGAAGGCCATCGCCGACACGATCGCCATGCCTCGGGAGGCTGAGCATTCCAGAAAGGCTGAGCTTCGCGAACAGCGATCTGTCAGATCCCACCCTATGCTTCGACAAGTCCCTGTTTCGGAGCGTCCGGCACTACTGTGGGAGGCGCGGCGCTATGCGATAAGGCGCTGGACTGTAATAGCTTCTCTAGTGCTTGTTATCGGAGCCGCTATTGCGCCATTTACTATCAGAGCCTTCTTTCCGGTAGCCCGCTCGCTGGCATCAAATCCAGGTTTGTATATGCTCGGCCTCGGCGTCTTCTTCTTGATGCATAGGTTCGAGATGAACCGGTTTCTGAAGAACGACGTGCCAAAGCGCTTCCCATCCGGCGATACTCCGAATGTCATCTCTGACGCATAACAACCCGTTGCAGGGGTCCGTGAACGATAAAGTGCACACCTCTATGGCGCCGCGGCCGGCCCCTGAACGGGGACGTTGGGCGGCGCTAGCGTGAGCACGGACCCAACCACAAGAGAGGCTCTGCTTCGTGAGTTGGCCCGCTTCGTACGTGCCGCGATAAGGGTTCGGGGCGTGATGCGCATTGCTGTCGTTGGGTCGCTTACTACGGCAAAGATCGACCCAAAAGATGCCGACGTCTTGGTCACAATAGCGGAAGACGCAGATGTTCGGGCTTTGGCCGCTCTGGGCCGTAAGCTTAAGGGCGTGACTCAGAGTCGCAACAAGGGTGCCGACATTTTTCTGGCATCATCAGACGGACGCTATTTAGGGAGAACCTGTGGGTATCGCGAATGCCACCCGCGTGTTGCGTGCCGTGGACAGCAGTGCGGGCGCGGGCTGCATATCTGCAACGACCTTCATGACGTAGACCTGGATGCGCGGCTTGTTGCAGAACCACCTGTTGAACTCTGGCCGCAAATCGTACTGAGGGTTGAGGTTCCAACCGACATGCGCCAACTCTTAATTGAAGATCCTCATCGGTACCGTGCCGCCCAACAACCGCATGCAGCGATCCGGGAACGATAAAGTGCTTAGCCGCGGGCGTGGACACGCTGTAGTCGAGCAAGTCACGAGCGCCCGCGTGCTGAAGCGCATGCGGGCGCTCGCTGATGCGGAACGTTGGGCGACTCCTCAGCGCCCCGCAATGATTGAGGCAAGCTGCTTCTGTGAGGTTCCAAGGGCCAGCAACGATTTGACCAAGAGATCCAGAGACACGGTCGGGTCGCCTGCTTCCATCTTGGCGACCCGCGACTGGCTGGACCTGAGCGACTGCGCCAATTCGATCTGAGTAACGCCTTTCGATTGGCGCTTGCTCTTCAATCCATCCGCCAGCTTGAGCCGCAGCTCAATATAGGCTTCCTCTTCCTTGCTAAGTCCCAGGAAGTCCTTGACGCTACCGGTGGTCCAGCCCTTTTCAGCGAGCCTTCGGCGTTTGCTTTCTCGCATTCTCATACTCCTTCAATCGTTTCTTACAGGCATCGATGACGGCCTTGGGCGTAGTGGGCGTCTTCTTCACAAACACGTCGAGAATCACAATGGCATCTGGCTCTATCCGATACATCAGACGCCAGGTGCCTGCCTTGTCATTGATCCGCAGCTCATGGCACCGTACCCCGATCGATGGCATGGGCCTGGAAGCTGGCATTCCGAGCGACTCCCCCTGCTGTAGGCGGCGGAGAAGAAACCCAGCTTCAAGTCTCGCTTCTGGTGACAAGGGCGGGGTTTTGACCTCACCATGCAACCACACAAGGGGCTTGTCTTTTGGGCTCACGGGTAGGAGTATATGTCAGGAATGGCATATTGCAAAGAGTCGCCCAACAACCGCATGCAGCGATCGGCGAGATAGATAAAGTGCACGCGCCCCACTGTCCCGCAGGCTTCAGCATCAGCGACTATGCGCCGAAGGTCCGGCGCGCCGTCGCTGATGCGGGACGTTAGGCGGCACTCGGAGCATGCGCACGCATAAGATCCTCGATGGGGCCGGCAATCTCTATGCCTTCGAGATCGGCAACTTCGTGGTCAGCGGCTCAACTCTTGGTCGAATTCTCAAGACGAAACTTGGCGCGGTCATAACCTCACCACCCACAGCCGTGTTCTCGAAGACAGACATTCGGCTAGGATTCCAGCTGCACGGTTCGCGCTTCATCGTCGAAGAGCCATTTGGTGACAACAGTCGGTACTGGGTTGGCCCAGAAGCGAGTGACGGCGTGAGAGACCCACTGATTGACCAGATACACGAAGTCATCAGCCAATACCTTCCGGGTCCATTGGGTTGGTTCCGGAGTCTTTGGGCCAACCACCGTGCCGCCTAACTCGGCGCTGCAGCGATCGACGATTGACATAAAGTGCTCGGCCGCGGGCGATACAGGCTGTGCAATCACTCGGCCGCCGCTCGCCCGCGTGCTAATGCGCTGGCGCGCCGTCGCTGAGCTTAGTAGTTCGACGTCACTCGTGCATGGCTTCTAGCAGCGACACGGTCCAGTACATCGTTGACCAAGTCGGCCTTGGCCGTCGGCTCTCGTCCAAGAAGATGTTTGGAGAGGTCGCGCTCTACCTAGACGAAAAGATCGTCGCCCTGGTGTGTGACGACCAACTCTTCCTCAAGCCAACGGATCAGGCCCAGGCCTTCCTTGGAAAGGTGCGGTTAGCGCCTCCATACCCTGGCGCAAAGGACTATTTCCTACTCACAGACGAAATAGACGATCCCGACCGCTTGAAGGACGTTGTGCTCATTACAGCAGCGGCCCTGCCTGTTCCGAAGCCGAAGGTTGCGAAATCGGTGGAGCGCGCCTCCCGTGGAAAGCGGGGTTCTACCCGATTAAAGGTACCTGCTAAAGTCATCGGTAAGAAACGGAAGTCTAAAAATGGAAAGTCGTGACGCCGAACAACCCATTGCAGCGAGCCGGGATAGATAAAGTGCTCGGCCGCGGGCGAGTGACTGTGTGCTCGGATCAAATCTGGCGCGCCCGCGTGCAGATACGTCAGTGGCCGGTCGCTGAATGGAACGTTAGGCGGCGCTAATCACTATCCCGCTTGCCCATACGTTCGTATGGCGTTATAGCCATACCTGTGGTAGCTTTACAGCATGCTGTCGATCTCCTTCGAGTGGGACTCGGCCAAGGATCTTCTGAACCAGAAGAAGCACCGTGTCAGCTTCGGCGAGGCGCAGGGCGCCTTCCTGGACAAGCACCGTGTCCTGGCCGAGGACCTCAAGCACAGCACGTCGAAAGAGACGCGGTACTACTGCTTCGGCAGTCATGGCGGTGGCATCCTCACGGTGCGCTTCACATACCGAGATGATGTCATCCGTATCTTTGGCGCAGGCTACTGGACCAAGGGCAAGGACATTTATGCGCAAGCAAATCAAGTACACCAAAGGCCCCGTCGGCCCCGTAAGAATAGTTGAAGACTTCCTGCCGGCTCCGAGCCAGTTGGTGATGAAGGAGGATGTGGAGAAGGTCACCATCTCCCTGTCCAAGCGAAGCGTTGACTTCTTCCGGGACGAGGCCAAGAAACATGGTACCCAGTATCAGAGAATGATTCGGGCCCTTCTAGACCGATACGCTCAGCTCAACGCGCCGCCTAACAACCGCTTGGAGCGATCGCGGGATCGATAAAGTGCTCGTGACTCAAGGGCGTTGCGTGCGCGCCGCTCAAGCGGGCCGTTAGGCGACAGAGACACGTATGCGCTTGGCTGGGGGGTCAATCATCTACTCTTCGGCGGCCGCTCTAATGTGTGTGATCGCTGCAGGTTGCATGTGGCTTGCCGGCGCCTTGGGTCCAGACACCGAACGCATATTCCTACCGATCGCCGCGCTGTTAGCTTTGTTCTCGCCCATTCCCGCTGCCATTGGGCTCAATAAAGCATGGCGCCCCTGGACCAAACGCACGCTGTTGGCGGCTCTGGTGTTACCGGTTGCACTGGCCTTTGCCAGCTTTCCCGTGCTGGTCGTCTGGGCGTTCTCAGATTGTCCAAACCACGTGTGCTAATGGCTCCTCTTCATATAGCTGCTCGCTTCATGCAAAAATCAATCAGACCATCAAACCAATGGCCTAAGAGGTGCACCCCTGTCGCCTAACAAATCGTTGCAGGGGTCCGGGGCGATAAAGTACTCGGCCGCGGGCGATCTGGTGTCTTGCTTGAACAAGTCCCGCCCGCCCACGTGCTGAAGCACCAGCGACCGGCCCCTAAACAGACCCACCGCTCAGCAAGTATTGCGAGGTATAACGTGCCGCAACGCTTCCATTCTCGGCTCTTAGGCCTCGCTGCTGCCGCAGCCGTGTGCGTCACGTTGCCAACTATGGCGCAGGACGCCACGCCACCCGATCCTCGCAACGGCTTCGCTGCACGAGAGCGCGGTGCCATGCGTCTTAGCGGCATCCAGGCCAAACAGCTCAGACTTATCTACTCGGCACCGGTCACGCAGTTCTGCCCTAGAGAGGCTTTGGCGCGGCGTCAGGTCGGGAAGGCCATGCTCGATCTACTGATAGATGCGTCTGGGGTAGTAGTCGATGTGCGCGTGCTGGACGAAAGCCCATTGGGGGTGGGCTTTGGCGACTCTGCAGCAGCCTCGGCCAAGACCTACAAGTTTTGGAATGCCTTTAATCGTCTAGTCGCCCTAACGATACCTGTTAAATTTGTCCCGTGAGCCTAAGTCTGTCGCCTAACAACCGCATGCAGCGGGCCGGATAGTTCCTTCGGTTCAGTGGACACCCTGATCTAGCAGTCTATGAGATCGACGACGACTCGAGTCATGTCATCATCTACAAGATCGGACACCGCCGTGAGGTGTATCGATAAGGCGTCGTCTAACCAGGCGCTGCAGCGAGCGGCGTTTGGCATAAAGTGCGGAGAGGGCTGCGCGCCGTCGCTGAGCTGGGTAGTTAGGCGGCACGTTGAGCCTCGCTGTGCGCTCTGCGGCGCTTCGCAGTTGCGCGACGGCTCGTGATGGCGCAGCTTGAAATTCGTCAGGTTGTCGCCACTTCTGCCGGTCATGTCGCGAACGCTTTGACACTTACGCGACGCAAGGTGGACTTCCCCCGGTATCGATGACAGCTCCGGGCTAGGATTTGAGCCTAGGAGGACGGGGTATGAGCAGTCAACGATTTGCACCGGAGTTCAAGGACGAGGCAGTTCGACAAGTTGTCGAACGAGGTCATCCAGTCAGCGAGGTATCGCAGCGCCTGGGCGTGTCGGCCCACAGCCTCTACAAATGGGTTAAGGCCGTGAAGCCGAACAAGACCGAGCAGCATGCCAGCGAACTGGTCGAGGCCAGGAGCGAGATCCTGAAGCTGCGCGCTCAGCTCCGACGCACCGAGGAGGAGCGCGACATTTTAAAAAAGGCCGCCGCGTACTTTGCCAGGGAACCCGGGTAAGGTACGCGTTCATCAATGACCATGCCAAAGAGCACGGCATCGCGATGATGTGTCGCGCCATGCAAGTCACACGCAGTGGCTTCTACGAGTGGCTGCGCAAGCCTTTGTCAGATCGGGCAATCGAAGATATGCGACTGCTCGATCTGATCCGCGCTTCCTATGCCGCCAGCGGTGGAGTTTACGGGGCACCCCGAGTGTTCCTGGATCTGCGGGAAGCTGGTGAGCGATGTGGCAAGCATCGGGTTGCGCGAATCATGCGCAGCCGCAAAATCAAGGCACTTCGCGGCTACAAGGCACCCAGGGCCGTTCACGGTCGTCCGTCGATCATTGCGCCGAACACCCTGCAACGGGCGTTCACGGTCGCAAAGCCGGACCAGGTGTGGGTTACAGACATCACCTACATCCGCACTTGGCAGGGCTGGCTCTATCTTGCCGTCGTCATGGATCTGTATGCGCGTCGCATCGTGGGCTGGTCCATGAAGCCGACGTTGGGACGCGAGATCGTCCTGGATGCGATCCTGATGGCCGTGTGGCGGCGCAAGCCGCAGCACACGCTGATCCACTCGGATCAAGGCTCGCAGTATGGAAGCGATGACTGGCTGCGCTTCTGCCGAGAACACCATCTCGAACCGAGCATGAGTCGACGAGGCAACTGCTGGGACAACGCGGTGGCCGAGTCGTTCTTTAGCAGTCTGAAGAAAGAGCGGATCAAGAAACGAATCTACAAGACGCGAGATCTAGCCAGAGCAGACATCTTCGACTACATCGAGATGTTCTACAATCGAGTACGCCGTCACGGCCATCTGGGCGGCGTCAGTCCCGAGGCGTTCGAAAGCGCCTCACCGTGAGGCTCGGAACTGTCCTGCATATCGGGGGAAGTCCAAGGAGAAGGATCGTGACAATTGTGGAAGGGGCCATTGTCGTGGCATTTGGGGTGCTCCTCATTGCAACAGTAGCGTTCTTGATACGATGTGCGCGGCGCGGCGGCAAAGTCATTCAGGTGGTTGGAGGTGGTCTGACACTCATGACCATGGGCAATGTTCGCGACCCCAGTAATGAGAGAGTCGAGATCGCGAAGCAGCCGCGCAAGAAGGAGTCCGGGGAGGCCGGTGATCCGCCCAGTGAGCAATAGCCCGGCATGCGCGTGCCGCCTAACCCGTCGTTGGAGCGGCTGTGAACGATAAACTGCACAAAACGCGGCGCCAGCCTGCGGCAACTCAGCTAGGCCGTTAGGCGGCGCTCCGAGGTTGCGCGTGCGTTTTACAGCCTGTATTGACGATCTGAGCTCCAACGAAGTACAGAACCTCGTCTTCGAGCACCTGAGCGGCATGCGCGCCAACTCACCGCCAGGACACGTTCACGCACTCGCGTTGGAGGCATTGAGACGACCTGATGTGACGTTCTGGTCCATTTGGGAAGGCTCTACTCTTTGTGGCGGCGCCGCCTTGAAGGAGCTTTCCCCTCTTTCAGGGGAGATTAAGTCCATGCGCACACGCTCGGCCTACCTGCGGCAAGGCGTAGGCCAGTACGCATTGGACGTCATAGCGCGAACTGCGCAGGATCGCGGCTATGATCAGTTGCTGCTGGAAACTGGAACAGGCGATGCCTTCAAACCAGCGCACGAGCTCTATCTCAAGAATGGGTTCGCATGGTGCGGGGCCTTTGGCGACTACACCGCAACGCATTTCAATGTTTTCATGTCCAAGAGCCTTAACGGCAAGCCCCGTGCCGCCTAACTCGGCGTTGCGGCGAACCGGGAGACGTAACGTGCGCCGCCGCGGGCGACAGTGCGCCGGACGAGGGCGTCCAGTCGCTCAAACGGGACGTTAGGCGACCGATCATGCCGGATCGCCCTATGCAAATTGAAAGAGTGGCACTTCGTAGTGCGCGTGTGGCTCTTGAACCTCTGGCCAGAGAGCACCTACCTGGCATTGCGTCCGCAATCCATGACGGGAGCTTGTGGACAATCCCGGTGACGTTCGTTCCACACCCGGATAGTCTTGAGGCCTTCCTGGCAGAGGCCGACAGGCGTTTTGCAATGGGGTGGGGGCTCGCATTTGCGATCGTTGACGCCACGTCAGGCAAGATCGTTGGAAGTACGAGATTTCGAAACATCGACATCGGCCATCGTCGAGTAGAAATAGGCTTCACATTCATTGCTCAGTCGTGGCAACGCTCGTACATAAACACGGAGGCCAAGTACCTCATGTTGCGTCACGCCTTCGACACGTGGGGCTGCGCGCGCGTCGAATTCATCACGGACGTGTTAAATACCAAGTCGAGGAACGCGATTCTCCGCCTCGGTGCCAAGGAAGAGGGCGTGATGCGCAATCACATGATTATGCGAGATGGTCGGCATCGAGACTCGGTGCTGTTCAGCGTGATCGATTCCGAGTGGCCTACGGTAAGAGCGTGGTTGGAAACCAAGGTGGCGCTCGCCTAACAACCACATGCACGGATCTGGGTCACCATAAAGTGCACGCGCCCGCCTGTCACAGCAGCTTCAATGGCTGTGCGCCACACGAGTGGCGCACAGTCGCTGATGCGGGACGTAGGCGACACCATGTCTGAGGTTACAGTTCGGTCAGCAATCACCTCGGAGCAAGCCTTTCTGCAAGAGCTTCAGCGCCGAGCCTCTTTGCAAAATCCGATGGACCGTGATGTCCTGCTGGCGAATCCGCACGCGATAGTCTTGCCGGTGCAGCAGATCATTGATGGGCAGGTTTTCGTGGCTGAGCAAGACGGCAAGGTCAAAGGCTTCTCTGCCATTCTTCCGCGTGAGGACGGAAACGCCGAGTTGGACGCGCTCTTTGTCGAGCCGGACTGTTGGCGTCAAGGTATAGGCCGTACGCTAGTAGACTATTGTTCAACCTCCGCCAGGAACGCTGGGGCACGTTATCTTCACGTGGTTGGAAATCCGCACGCGGAGCATTTCTACATTGCATGCGGATTTGAGACATGTGGTACCGCGTCCACGCAATTTGGTGTGGGGATACTTATGAAGAGATGCCTATCGTGACAAGTAACGTGGTGGCGGCCGTGCCGCCGAACAACGCACATGGTCACGACCTCGGAACCAACCTCTGTTCTATCCAATGACCCCACGCGCTGTTCTCGAGAAGTGGATCGCCTTGTTCAATGCCGCAGATGTCGACGGTCTAGCTGGTCTCTACGCGCCAGAGGCGATAAACCACCAGGTAGCCCTGGAACCCGTACACGGGCGCGAGGCCATTCGGCAGATGCTGAAGAGGGAGTTTGCGTCCGCCAGGATGGTCTGCATCGTCGAGGCGATACACGAAGCCGGCGACGTCGTCGCGCTGGAGTGGAAGGACCCTCTGGGTCTTCGTGGCTGTGGCTTCTTCACCATCAAGAACGGCCTGATAACCTTCCAGAGGGGATATTGGGATAAATTATCCTTCTTGCGAATCCACAACCTACCATTGGACGCGTGACGTGATGCAGTCGTCCCATACCAGACAACGCACGTACTTGACCAGGGCCAGACTCGGCGCTTCCATATGACAAAGACTCCACGCGCATGCCAATGAGATTCGAACTACCCAAATATGCCTCGTGCAGCTTCTGCGACGACCTGCGTGGCGTGCGGGAGTTCGCGATAGTTGCCGAGAATGAGTACGCTGTGGCTGAGCTCGACGAGCGTCAGTACGAACGCGGAGCGATGCTCGTCATTCCCAGAAACCATCGCGAGTCAGTGCTGGATATTGAACCTGCGGAGATCGAGGGCGTGTACAGCCTGGCGCGAGAGGTTGCCTGCGCCGCCGCAAAGGCCTTCGGTGCTCAGGGAATGAACATCTTTCAAAACAACGGTAGCAAGGCCGGTCAGTCGGAGCCTCATTTTCACGTACACATAGTGCCGCGCTTTGAAGGCAACGACCCGCACAAGATCTTCCTGCAGGACGACTGCGAAGTAATATCTATCGAAGAGCAGCGTGGAATCGCCAGTCTCATACGAGCAGAACTGTGATCGAAGAGCGGCGCGCCGTCGCTGGTGCGGGACGTTAGGCCGCCATTCGCATGCGCCGCACGTGGACCATAATCGGCGTAGCAGATGTCATACGCAGCTTTCACTGGTATCAATCGCTCCTTGGCCTGCCTCACACGAGTCCGGCGCACGACTATTTCGGGCAACTCATGGATGGGGATGGAACGGTGCTCCTGTGTCTTCATCGCTGGGGCGAACATGGGCATCCGTCCCTCCGCGCTCCCGAGCCGCCGGGACCGGGAAACGGGCTGCTGCTGTTCTTCCGCGTTGACGACCTGGAAGCGTCGTTGGCAAGGGCAAGATGCCTCGTGGAACGGCTGGACGAGGAGCCGACCGTGAACCCTGCAACTGGAACACTCGAGTTCGCGCTCCGGGACCCTGATGGCTACCACGTCATGGTGAGTGCATGGACGGCCTAACGAATCGACCGGGCGTCGGTCGACTTCTCCTTCAAGAAGCCGCTGAACAGGGACGTTACGGCACTGGCACGGTTGTTTGCCGAACGCCAAGAGACGCCGGCGCAGCTATGGTCCGCCTCCATCTATGCTGCTATCGTCCATCGGCGGGCGCCGTGGGGAACGATGTCGCATGAGCACACTGACTATAAGCACCCTACTCGTACTTGGCTTTCTGGCCAGCTGGGCGCTGTTCGTAGCGTTTCAAACCTGGATCCGTCTCAGCGCGTCCCCGCCGTCTGCTGCAGCCAACTTTCGGCGCTGCCTCTGGGTGGCGCTCGTCTGCGGCGTATGGTGGCCTTGGGTCGTGATTAACGGTTGGAGTGCTAGGTCCGCTCCCTGGAACGTTTGGACAAGTATTGAAGATCAGCGACTCTTCCTGGTGGGCGCGAGTCCAACGCTCTTAGTGGTCGGACTCACATCTGTAGTGCAGCCTTGGGCGCATTCGATTCGCACTTGGTTGCTAGGGGCCAATTTCTTGGCCGCAGGCTTGTACTATGGGCTATTCATCGCAACTGTCGATTGGCCCGGCAACCTCTTCACGTATTACGGGCTTTTCTGGTCAGCGGTCGGCTTTGGTATGCCCATACGACATGTGATCAGGTCGCAGCCAGGGCAGTCATGGGCAGTTGGTTCCAGCGTCACTGGAACGCCGGCTGGCAACAGCCCAAACCAGCAGCTTGATGTAACGGGCTGACGAAACTGCGATGCAGAACATCGTGGCACTGATAGGACAGGCTCTTGCGCATTACGCAGCGAAGCGTTGAATGAACGCTTTGCGCGTCAGCCTGATCAAGAAGCTCCGTGAGCTCGGAGTTGAAGAACGGGCCGGTCCGGGCCGCGATGATGGCTTTGCGTCCTTGCTGTATCGCGGAAAAGACTTTGCGCATTTCCACACAGACACCGAGCTCGATATTCGCCTGGGGAAGGAAGTGATAAAGCGCGAAGGCTTGGTCAGTCTTCCCGACTCCACGGTGCATCCAGGAAGGGCAAAGGGCTCTGCCTGGTACGAGTTCAGGATCTCTGGTGCGGCGGATGTGCAGAAGGCGATCAGATTGGTGCGACTCGCGATCGAAGGGCTGAAATTATGAGTGGGGCTACGGCTGCCAATACCGACCTGTCGCTGAAGCAGCTAGAGGTCACATCCATGTCAAACCGCATCCTCTTGATCGCGATTCTCAGCGTCTTATCCGGGTGCGAACACGTGTCAGGCTGTCAGTACGGCATCGCGCCGCATTCTGTGCCATCGCGGTGCATGACCCGGGTCGAGTACAAAGCCGAGAGACAGAAGCTGCAAAAATCCCAGGATAGGACCCCTCCGAAAGGAGAGAAACAGACCGACCCCCGATACGAAAAGTGGATTCCCTGAGCGCTCTTCCCAGCCGCTGCAGAAGCATAAAGTGCACGTGCCCCCGACAGCTGCGGTACGTCACAATCCATCCTCTTTCGGACGGCTGCTTAGGTGAGGCATGGTGATGCAGCTAATCCTGATCACATTTGTAGTCAACGTCCTTCTCTACTTGGTTGCAGCGAATCTGCGTTCCAGATCGCGAGCGCAGCACGCTAACCGCGTGACTTCTTCAGCCGTAAGTGGGTCTCGCTTGTTTCAAGCGATAAGGAAAGAATTTCTTTCCTGGCTCGTTGTCGTTGCAGCTCTAGTTACAATCTTTCTGCTCCTCCTGATTTATTCGTACTTTGTCGGACCAATTCCGCTTGTTCACGATTGGGGGAAATAGCGCCGTGCCGCCTGACAACCTGCGGCCGCGACCCGTGAACGATAAAGCGCTCGGCTGCGTGCGGGAGCCGCCGCGTGCGGCCGCGGAAGCGGTACGTTTGGCGGCACGACACCTCGTGCATTCTTCCTCCGAACCCACAGCCACGCGCCACGCCGACTGAACAACATGAACGCCACGTGCTCACCCATCCCACCAACGTCACCTGCAAATGCCGAGCACTACTTCTGGGGTGACGGCTGCGACGGGTGGCGCCTGCTCAACCAGCCTGATCTCAGCGTCATTCAGGAGCGTGTGCCCCCTGGTAAGGGAGAGGCCAAACACTTTCACTCCAAGGCGCGCCAGTACTTCTTCATCCTGAACGGTGCGGCGACCCTGGAGTTCGATGACTCGTCCATCACATTTGGAAAGGGCGAGGGCGTGCACGTGATGCCTGGTGTTCACCACCGGTTCGTTAACGCAGGGCCAGAGACTGTAGAGTTCCTGGTAATTTCTGCTCCGACCACCCAGGGTGATCGTACGAATGTCCCAACTGGCGTGCGGTGAGCGGCCGCTGATGAAGAACGTGAGCGACCTGAAGCCGCGTGCCTGGATTCTGACGCTCTTGGTCTCGGCGCTGACTGCCGGTGTCGTCTGGGCGCTTTCACCTCTGATCAGTGGACGCGCCGAGCCCTGGGATGCCACCAACCACTACTACCCGATCGCCCTGGCCGTCGCTGGCGCGCTCTCCGGCGCCTTGACCTCGCGCGTCAGGTGGGCCTACTTCCTCGGATGCATTGTGGGACAACTCCTGTTCGAGGTCATATTCCTGAAGACCGGTCCGCTTGTAGTGGTCGGAGTCATCTTCATGGCTCTTTATGGAGTGGTGTTTGTCGCCGCGGCGTTGCTCGCGAGTTACCTGCGTGGCCGCATTGCGGCAAACGGCCGGTCACCAGCGGCCAAGGACTGCTAAGCCGGCTGCCGCTGCTACAATGCATGCGTGAGTGCCCTCACAGAAGCCAGGGGTCATCCGTGAAACATCGAGTACTCCTTGTATTGACCGCATGCATGCTATGCGGCTGCGCAACGCTCGACGTTCCTCTGTCACGCTGTGTTGGCCAGCAGATCATCCCGCATGCCAAGACCACTCCGTGCCTGGCGAGCCCCGAATACTACAATGCGCGCAAGAAGGCCCGGCAATCCATAAAGGAAGACGGCAAAGCCGAGGCAAAAGAGGTGGACCCCCGGTTTGAAGACTGGATTCCCTGAGGAACAGAAGGATGTCTTCCGAAGTTGTGGATTTCGAAGCGGCACGCGCTATCGGCGAGGCCCTTCCCGATGTGAAAGACGCCTCCGGACGGCTGGGGATGGCCCTTAAACTGAAGGGAAAGCTCATGGCCTGTAAGGCCATTCACGACTCGGCGGAGCCCGAGTCCCTCATGGTACAAATCGATTTCAAACGACGTGAAGCGCTATTGGCACAGAACCCGGACACGTACTACCTGACTGACCACTACGCCCCATACGCTGCCATTCTGGTGCGCCTGTCCCGGATCACGCGAACCTCCCTGAAAGAGCTGCTGATTGAATCCTGCGACTATATGAAAGAAGAGACGAGGTAGTGGGAACGTCCGATGAGACTCATCGCCATCCAGCCTGGAGGCAAAATCGAGGAGGCCACAGGTCCGCTCCCGCTGGAAGCCGATGGCGTTCTTGAGGCCACGTCGCAGCTGTATCAGGCCGCAGGCTTCGAGCCTCCCTGGATCTGCTACGTCGCTCTGACAAACGACAGACTCGTGGGGACTTGTGGATTCAAGGCGCCGCCGCGCAATGGGCGTGTCGAGATTGCCTACTTCACCTTTCCCGGCTATGAAGGAAAGGGTATTGCAACGCAGATGGCCAGGCAGCTCGTGGCGATCGCACTGGACGACCAACCTGATGTGATCGTGGCAGCCCAGACACTGCCGGATCGAAATGCTTCGCATCGCGTGCTGGAAAAGCTGGGCTTTGCCTGCATGGGGCCAGTTCTGCACCCAGAGGATGGCACGGTGCTCGAGTGGCAGAAATGCGCCACTGTTGCCAAACATCCGGCTGCCACGGAGGGCAGTACATGAACCAGGCCGTCATCTTTCAGCCATTCCTCGCCACCCTGCTGCTGACACTGGTGGTGTGGATCTACATGTACGGTCGACGTCTGCCATTCATCTTCTCGAGCGGCCTCGACCCGAAACAAATGACGCCGCTTGAGCTGGCCCGGCACTCGCCACCTCGTGTGTCGAACCCTTCGGACAATCTGAAAAACCTGTTTGAACTGCCGTCTCTCTTCTACGCGACAGTCCTCTATCTATATGTCACGAATCAGGTTGATGGCGCGTATCTGGTCGCGGCCTGGGGTTTTTTCGCGTTCCGGGTACTACACAGCGTCGTGCATTGCACCTTCAATCTCATCCCACTGCGGTTTGTGTTGTACGTAATCTCAGCGGGTGCACTCTGGTACATGATTGTCCGGGCCTCGATGGCCCACCTCGCATAGAGGATGTCCAGGGTGCACGGCGGGGAAAGTCATCGAACGATGCGCCAATCGACCTATTCTTCGGCCTCGTGGCTGTGCCAGGGGTGCGCATGGCCTGGCTGATCATGGCGCCTGTCCGGATCCGTGCATGGATAAACAAGGAGATCAACAATGAGTTCCCTCAGAGTCGCAGCCCTCGTACTGCTGATAGCGGGCGTGCTCGGTGCGGTTTACGGCGGGTTCAGCTATACGAAGGACAAGCATGACGTGAAAATCGGTCCCGTCGAACTGGCCGTGAAGGAGAAGGAAAGGGTCAATATCCCGCTGTGGGTTGGTATCGGCGCGGTGGCCCTGGGTGGCATACTTTTCGGCATGGGTGGACGACGTTCCTAGAGTCAGCTTGCCGATGACCCGATGTTTGATCAGCTCTGGATCGACGTTCGAGGCCGAGATCGGCTATAGCCGGGCGGTAGTGCAGGGCGACTGGGTGTTTGTATCCGGCACTACCGGCTTTGACTATGCAAGCATGACCATTGCCGAGAGCATCGAGGAACAGACGGCGCAGTGCCTGAAAAACATCGAGGCCGCCCTGACCGAGTCCGGCGCGCGCATGTCGGACATCGTGCGTGTCGTATATGTCCTGCCCGATGCGGCTGAGTTTCCGCGCTGCTGGCCGGCACTCAGGAAGGTGTTTGGAACGATTCGCCCCGCCGCCATGATGATATCGGCGGGTCTGGCCGATCCGCGGATGCGCATCGAAATAGAGGCTACGGCACTGCGAAATTCGACGGAATGATTCGCGTGCTTGCCGCGCATGCGTGATTGCCCTAGGCTGCCGTGCAGTTTGCGATCGGGTGTTCAGTCATGGTGCGCGCCAAGTCAAAATCCGCGAAGAGCGGTTCACCGTCACGTTTGATCGATGCGAAAATCAAGGCGCTCGGCGACTGGCGGGGTGAAACACTCGCCCGCGTCCGCGCCCTCGTCAAGGCTGCCGATCCCGAGGTCGTCGAAGAGTTGAAGTGGCGTGGGGTGCCGGTGTGGTCGCACGACGGCATCCTGTGCACCGGCGAGACCTACAAGAGTGTCGTGAAGATGACCTTTGCCAGAGGGGCGGCACTTGTCGATCCGGCACATCTGTTCAATTCCAGCCTGGAAGGCAACACCCGCCGCGCCATCGATATCCACGAAGGCGAGAAGATCAATGAGAAAGCCCTGCAGGCCCTGATCCGCGCTGCCGTAAAGCTCAACCAGTCCAGGTCAAAGAACTAGATCCACCGCGGCGTAGTTCGCCAGGTCGCACCGCATGACATCCCCTTCGTCACCACCCTGTCCGCTGTGCGCGCCACGACCGGACGATTGCGAGCATTGGCTCAAGGTGGCGACGTTGTCCGTCTCCACGCTCTATCTCGACCGCAACCAGACCTACGAAGGACATTGCCAGCTCGTCTACGACGGCCCCCATGTCGAAGGTCTGGAACAGCTCGACAAGACCGAATACGCGCGGCTGACCGGCGATCTGCATGTTGCCGCCGTGGCCATCGCCGCGGCGCAGCGTCCCGATCGAATGAACTACGCGTCTCTGGGCAATGTCGTAGCCCATGTGCATTGGCACATCGTGCCGCGCTATCGATCCGACCCGCGCTGGGGCGCGCCGATCTACCTGACCGAAATGCGCGACATGAAGGTCACGCGTCTGCAAGAAGCTGACTATCATCGGATAGCCGGCAATATTCGGGCGAAGCTGTCCTGCAAAGTGGAGGTGTGATGAACGCCACAGAGGAAATAGCCATCCGCGCCGTGGTGACCGAATGGATCGCTGCCACGCGGCGTGGTGATGTGCAGGCCGTGCTCAATCTGGTGACCGACGATGTGCTGTTTCTGCGGCCCGGGCACGAGCCGATGGATCGCGCGGCGTTCGAGGCCGCATCGCGTGTGCAGTCGTCCCAGAAATTGCAGATCGAGGCCGAATCCGACATACGCGAGGTGCAGGTCGAGGGGGATATGGCGTTTCTGTGGTCGAAGCTGACGGTGGCGGTAACGCCCGCCGAAGGGCCCACCGCCCGGCACGAAGGACACACGCTGACGGTCTTTCGCAAGCGCGCCGGCAAATGGCTGCTGGCCCGCGACGCCAACATGCTGGTCCAGCGCTGAGCCCGATCAAGCAGATGGAACAGGCCATCGAGGCGTCGCGTACACATCGCGGCGGCTGTCACTGCGGACGGATCCGTTTCGAGGTGGATGCAGGCGCCCACCTGTTGGTGCTGGAGTGCAATTGCTCCATGTGCCGCAAGCTGGCCTACCTGCATCTGATCGTGCCGAGGTCGCGTTTTCGCCTGCTGGCCGGGGCGGATTGCCTGGCCACGTACCAGTTCAATACTGGCGCCGCGAAACATCTGTTCTGCCCGAGCTGCGGCGTCAAATCCTTCTATGTGCCGCGATCGCACCCTGACAGCTACAGTGTCAATGCGCGCTGCCTGGACGATGGCACCGTCGCGGGCATGACCATTGCACCCTTTGATGGCCGTGACTGGGAACAAGCGGCCGCGAGGCTGCAGGATTCCGCGGCGGATCGCGATGAGGGGAGAGTATCCGCCATTGCGCGATTTCTAATCGACCTGGAGCCGCTGAAGCTGGTGAGTCGGCGCGCCTATGTCAGCGACTTCTCGCGGCGTGAAAATTCAGCCGAACACAGCTGGCACCTGGCGCTGGGACTGCTGGCCGTGGCACGCGAACTCAATCCGCCCATCGACATCCACAGAGCGCTGCTGATGGCGCTGGTGCACGATGTGTGCGAGATCGATGCGGGCGATACGCCCATTTACGGCGCGGCGCGACCCGAGCAGCAGGCCGCGGAGCTGCGCTGCATGGACCGCCTGGCCGCGCATGACACGCGGCTGGCACCGCAATTGCGCGAGCTGTGGCTGGAATTCGAAGCGCAGCAGACAGCGGAAAGCCACTGGGTCAAGGTGCTGGATCGGCTGATGCCCTTCGTCGTCAATCTCGCCACGCAGGGGCGTACCTGGAAAGAGCAGTCGGTGGCGCGCAGCCAGGTATTGAAGGTCAGTGAACCGGTGCGCGTGCATGCCCCGCAGATCTTCGAATGGATGCGCCAGCGCATCGAGATCTGTGTACGCGATGGCTGGCTGCGCGACGCCTGATCGATAGAGCGCGGGCTCTCGGCAAGCGCGTTCAGCGTGCCCCGGCGACGGCGAGGTTCGCGCCGGCGATGTACGAGGCGGCATCGGATACGAGAAACATCACGGCGGAGGCCACCTCATCGGGTTCGCCCGCACGCCGCATGGGCAAGCCATGCGCGATGGCATCGAGCTTTCCCGGCACATGGATGTCGGTGCGGATCGGCCCGGGTGACACGGCGTTGACACGAATGCCCTCGGCGCCCACCTCACGGGCCAGCCCGCGTGCGAGACTGTCAATGCCACCCTTGGAGGCGGCGTACCACACGTGTTCGCCGGCTGAACCATATTCCGCGGCGCGTGATGAGATCAGCACGATGGATCCACCCCGGCCACCGCGGCGCGTGGACATGCGGCGCACGGCCTCGCGCGCGCAGATCAGCGCCCCGGTAAGATTGACATCCACCACCTGCTGCAGCGTTTCGTTGCTGGCATCGGCCAGCGGCGATGACGGCCCGGTAATGCCGCCGTTGTAGACCAGTGCCGCAAGTGAGCCCAGACGGTCGACCGCCGCCAGCACGCGTTCGATGTCGGCGATCCTGCCGGTGTCCGCCTGCACGGCCTCGACGCTGCCGCCCTCGGCACGAATCGCGCAAACCACGGCATCGGCTGCCTGCTGGTTGTTCGCATAGGTGAACAGCACCTGGTAGCCCGCGCGCGCCGCCTGGCGCGCGATCGCCTCGCCGATGCCGCGACTGCCGCCGGTGAGTAAAAACACCGGCTTGTGGATTCCGGCATGCAAATTTGTCGTCATGTGGCTAGTGTACGGCACGGGCGCGTGATCCGGAGCCCGAGGGACGATCGCCGGGCTTTGCGGGAACCCGGGGCGTCAGAGTAGCATCCGATCAAAACCTGGCCGGCAGACGCGCGGCCGCATGACCGCCATCTCGCGCGGTCGGGATGGGGTTCGTGAAACAATTTCCGTTGCCAAGTTCGCTGAAAGTCGTACCGGGTACTGAGCGTGCCCAGGCCGCCTATCCGTATTACATGCAGTTCGCGCCAGAAGATGATCAGCGCTTCTGGTTCTACAACTCCATGCACTTTCCCGAGCCCATGTCGGCATTCGACATGGTGACGGCCGAGGCTGCGTATTGCGCGCTGGGCTCGGCGAATACCCGGGTGCATTGCCTGCCGACCACTCTCGGCATCGACCATCGC
>Ga0164241_10002089_pt1 | contig 22522 bp, 19 predicted proteins | sample OricomyardsoilBY_FD_108780 | JGI IMG/M metagenome (GOLD analysis project Ga0164241, IMG submission 108780) | Backyard soil microbial communities from Emeryville, California, USA - Original compost - Back yard soil (BY) | ecosystem: Environmental > Terrestrial > Soil > Unclassified | place: USA... | reverse complement strand
GAGCGGGCGGCCCTCGGCTCCCCACTTCGCCAGCCCGCCATCGAGGATCGCGACATCGGGGGTGCCATAGGCGGTGAGCATCCACCAGGCGCGCGCGGCGGTGTGGAGCGGGCTGTCGTCATAGATCACGAGCCGCAGCCCGTCGCCGAGGCCCAGCAACTGCATCCGGCTCGCCAACTGCTCAGGCGGAGGCAGCATCGAGGGCAGGGGGCTGCGGGTATCGGCGAAGGCGTTCAGGTCCATGAACACCGCGCCGGGGATATGGCCGGCGGCGTATTCGGCGGCGGCGTCGCGGCCATGCTCGGGCAGAAACCAGCTCGCATCGGCCACGCGCAGATCGTCGGCGCCCAGTTCGGCGGCGAGCCATTCGGTGGTCACCAGAGAGTCCATCGCGAGAGTCCTAGAAGGATGCAAAGCGCGCATCAAATGCTTACATGGCCCCCATGGAAGCCAAACATCTCGGCCAGCAATCCGCGCTCCCTGCCTCGCCCGAGGAAGCGGAGCTCGATTACGTCGCCAATCCGCGTCCCGGCAGCCGCTATCTGGTCCGCTTCGCCGCGCCCGAGTTCACGTCGCTGTGCCCGATCACCGGCCAGCCCGATTTCGCGCATCTGGTGATCGACTATGTGCCCGGCGAGACCATCGTCGAGTCCAAGTCGCTCAAGCTGTTCCTCGGCAGCTTCCGCAATCACGGCGCCTTCCACGAGGATTGCACCGTGGGTATCGGCGAGCGGCTGTTCGCGGAGATGGAGCCGGTGTGGCTGCGGATCGGCGGTTACTGGTACCCGCGCGGCGGCATCCCGATCGACGTGTTCTGGCAGTCGGGCGCGCCGCCCGAGGGCGTCTGGGTGCCCGGGCAGGACGTTGTGGGGTATCGCGGGCGCGGCTGAACGGCAGATTTAAGCGGTTCGCCGCTATGGCCGATGTTGCAATGCAACATCGGCGCAACCATATTGAAAATAGAGAGTTTGGAGGAGGTCTGAAGGCCTTTGGGCCAGCATTGAATCGCATTCGCGAAAGGATCGCAATGACTCCCCTCAGTGGCCCGCCTCTTCGTCATCTGGCCCTGATCGGCAACTTCCTTCCGCGCAAGTGCGGCATCGCGACCTACACCACCGACACTTATTCGGCACTCAAGGCGCGCTATCCCGATCTCCAGGTCGATGTCTATGCGATGGACGATCATCCCGGCCGCTATGCCTATCCCCCCGAAGTGACTCGCGCGATTTCGCAGAACGACCGTTCCGCCTATCTCGACGCAGCGCGCGCGATCGAGGCTTCGGGCGCGCAGGCTTTGTGGGTCCAGCACGAATACGGCATCTATGGCGGATCGGCGGGGGAGCTGCTGATGGCGCTGCTCGACCGGATTTCGATGCCGGTGATCGCGACGCTCCACACGGTGCTCGAAAGCCCCAACGCCGACGAGCGCCGGGTGATGGAGGCGCTGTTACGGCGCGCGTCGAAGATCATCGTGATGGCCGAAAACGGCCGCGATATCCTCAAGCGCGTCCACGGGGTCGATGATCGCAAGATCGCGATGATCCCCCACGGCGTTCCCGATCGCCCGCTCGCGGATCCGGGCGAGCACAAGTTGCGCTTCGGCTGGGCCGGGCGCGAAGTGATCCTCACCTTCGGGCTGCTCGCGCCAAACAAGGGCATCGAATCGATGATCGCGGCGATGCCCGGGATCGTCGCCAAGCATCCCCGCGCGCTCTATGTCGTGCTCGGCGCGACTCATCCCAATCTGGTCGCGCATGAGGGCGAGGCCTATCGCGACCGCCTCAAGGCGCTGGCCGCCGAGAAGGGTGTTTCCGCGCACGTCCAGTTCATCGACACCTTTGTCGAGTATGACGAACTGCTCGACTATCTCCAGGCGGCGGACATCTATGCCACGCCCTATACCAACCCCGCCCAGATCACCTCGGGCACGCTGTCCTACGCGGTTGGGCTCGGCAAGGCGGTGGTGTCCACGCCCTATGTCCATGCGACCGAGATCCTCGCGGATGGGCATGGCGTGCTGGTCGATTTCGAGGATGCCGTGGGCTTTGCGCGCGAGATCGCCCGGCTTCTGACCGACGGCAATGCACGCGCCGAACTCTCGGCCCGCGCCTATGCGCGGGGCCGGACGATGCTCTGGTCCTGCCTTGCCGAGGCCGCCATCGCCGAGATCACCGGTACGCTGGTACGCAAGCCCCGGCTGGTAACCACGCCCGCGACCGAACTCGCGATGCTCAAGCCCGATATCGCCGCGGTCGAGCGGATGAGCGACGGCACCGGCATGCTCCAGCACTCCATCTATTCGATCCCCGATCGCCGCCACGGCTATTGCATCGACGACAATGCCCGCGCGCTGATCCTGATGAGCCAGATCGAGCCGCTCGATCCGGTGCTGCGCGACAAATGGACGACGATCTATTCGAGCTTCATCCAGCACGCCTGGAACCCCGATGCGCGGCGCTTCCGCAACTTCATGAATTTCGACCGCAGCTGGTGCGAGGACATCGGTTCGGAGGATTCGAACGGACGCACGATCTGGGCGCTGGGCGTCACCGCGCGCGATGCCCGGGCGCGGAAGCATCGCGACTGGGCAGTGGCGATATTCGACGCGACGGCATCAATCATGCTCGAGCTCGGCAGCCCGCGCGCGCATGCCTTCGCGATGCTGGGCGCGGCGGCGATGCTCGGCGCACGTCCCGGGCACGCCTTGTCGCGGACGATCCTGACGCGGTTCGGCGACGAACTGATCGCGTTGCTCGACGCCGCTCGGCGGCCCGAATGGACCTGGTTCGAGATCGTGCTGGCATACGACAATGCGCGCCTGCCCGAGGCGTTGATCCGCGCCGGCATGGCGCTGGGTCGTAAGGATTTCGTCCAGGTGGGCCTCGATACGCTCGACTGGATCGTGACGCGCCAGACCTCGCCCGAGGGCCGCTTCCGCGCGGTGGGGACCGAGAGCTTCGGTCGCGAATATGCCGAGCCGCTCCAGTTCGACCAGCAGCCGCTGGAGGCGCAGGCCACGATCGACGCCTGTGTCGCGGCGCATCAGGCGACCGGCGACGCGCGCTGGACCGAGGAAGCGATGCGCGCATATCGCTGGTATCTCGGCGCGAACGACCTCGAACTCCCGCTCGCGACCGCGCAGGATGGCGGCTGTTTCGACGGGCTGATGCCCACCGGGCTCAACCGCAATCAGGGCGCCGAGTCGATATTGGCGCTTCAGCTTGCGAATTGCGCCATTTCCACCCTTTCAAAGCCCGCGGAAAACGTGGCAGGACCGGCGCTGGCCGTCGCTTGAGACTCCGCATGGCGCGGGGCCGGTCCTGGGGAGGCGGATGCTCGATCTGTTTACGCACTCGTTGAGGCTCAAGGCCGATCCATCGCGCGTGGTGGTGCGGCCGTTTCACATCGGTTGGACCGCGAACGGCAAGGGACCGAGCCGGACCGAGCGGCTGGTCAAGGAAGTGCTCGAAATGTCGCCGGGCGATGCGCGGCAGCAGCTCGAGATAGTGCTCAAGGATTTCGAGGCGCGCCACTGGCAGACACGCCGGGTGTTCATGACGCGCTATGACGAGATCGAAGCGCAGCTGGGGCTCGACGGCAGCCAGATCGGCGACGAGAAGCGCCAGCTGATCGGCGCCTATTTCTGCCACGAATACAGCTATGCCGCCGCCGCGCTGATGAACCCCAGCGCGGTGCCGCATTACGATCAGAGCGGCATGCCCAAGGGGTCGCTGCGCATCCTGATGAGCCTGCGCGCGGTGGGCGAGGGCCATATCTCGTCGGTGGCGTTCCGCGAGGGGATCATCACCGAGAAGAACCAGATGAAGCTCGCCCCCGAGCCGCCCTTCGCGACTTCGGCCGACGCGCACGAGGCCGAGGAGCGCATCCCCGAGGGGCCGGTGACGGTCTATCGCCACCGCGATTCGACGCTGTCGGGCACCGTCATCTTCCCGATCACCAAGGCGCAGTCGAACGGCCTCGAAGACCTGCGCATCTGCCATTTCCGCCACGATGACGGGAGCGAGGAATGGATCGGCACCTACACCGCCTATAACGGATCGGTGATCCAGTCCGAGCTGTTGCGCACCCGCGACTGGCGCAGCTTCGACCTGGTGCCGATGACCGGCGCGGCGGCGCGCAACAAGGGCATGGCGCTGTTTCCCCGCAAGATCGGCGGGAAATACATGATGCTGGGGCGGCAGGACGGCGAGAATATCTTCCTCCATTCGTCCGACACCATCACCCATTGGGAGGGCGGCAAGACGCTGCTGACCCCGCAATACCCCTGGGAACTGGTCCAGATGGGCAATTGCGGCCCGCCGATCGAAACCAGCAAGGGCTGGCTGGTGCTGACCCACGGCGTCGGCGCGATGCGCAAATACTCCATTGGCGCGGCCCTGCTCGACCTCGACGATCCCTCGAAAGTCATCGGCCGGACGCGCGAGCCGATCCTCGCCGCCGCCGATCAGGACCGCGAGGGCTATGTGCCCAACGTGGTCTATACCTGCGGCGCCATCCGCCATGGCGACAAGCTGTTCATCCCCTACGGAGTCGCGGACAGTTCGGTCGCCTTCGCCTTTGTGCCGATCAACTCGCTGCTCGATCAGATGAAATAACCCTCACCTGATCCCGGCGATGTCCCCCGTTTCGGGTTCGGGCGCCGCCGAGGCCGGAGTCGCGCGGACGAGGCTGCGCGTGACCGAATAGAGCAAGGCGATCGTCCCGAAGAACAGCAAGGGCGCGAGGATCGCGGCGATCGTCTCGAAATGCTCGCCGACCACCGCCAGCGGCGCATCCTTGTTGGTCGCGCCGACGATTCCCGCGAACGCCACTCCGAACAGGCTCTCGCCGACGATCAGCCCGGTCGCGGCGAGCGTGCCCATCCGCTCGGCGAATTCGGGGTTGGCGGTGCGCTTCGCCCAGCGGTCGTAGAAATGGCCGATCAGCGCGCCGACCGGGATCAGCAAAGTGAGCGCCATCGGCAGATAGATGCCCATGCCGACGCCCAGCGGAGGCAGCCGCATCTTGCCCATTTTGCCCAGCGTCTCGTCGATCGCGATGATGACCACGCCGAGCCCGGCGCCGAAGCCGATCAGCCCCCAGTCGATATCGCCGCCCAGCACGCCCTTGGCGAGGCTGGAGATCAAGGCGGCCTGGGGCGCGGCCAGCGCGGTTTCCTTGGCGTTCGGCGCGCCCTGGAAGGTGAAGGCGGTGTTGAGCAGGTCGAGGATCGGCGGGATGACGAGGCTGCCGAAGATCACCCCGAGCACCAGCGCGAACTGCTGCTTCCACGGCGTCGCGCCCACCAGCTGCCCGGTCTTGAGATCCTGGAGATTGTCGTTCGAGATGGTCGCGACCGAAAAGACGATCGCGGTCGCGAACAGCGCATAGGCGACCAGCGCCCGGGTCCGCTCGGGATCGGTATCGTGGCCGAAGATCAGCACGAGCAGCAGCGAGGCGGCGATCACCGCGAGGATGCCGACCCCCGAAACCGGGCTGTTCGACGCGCCGATCAGCCCCGCCATATAGCCGCAGACCGCGGCGATGATGATGCCGATCACGACGACATAGACCAACGTGCCGCCGATCACCGCGACCGGATGGTCATGGACCGGCCCGCCCGCCGAAAAGCTCCACAGCAGCCAGGCGATGGGGATCAGCGTCAACAGGCTGGCGCCGAAGACGATGCCGATCGGCAAGTCGCGCTCGCTGAGTTCGAGCATCGCGCCGCCCTGCCGCGCGCGCTGCGCCGCCAGCGCCGAACGCATCCCGCCGATGATCGGCCCGAGAATCTTGATCAGGCTCCAGATCGCCGCGATGCCGATCGTGCCCGCGCCGATGAAGCGGACTTCGTTGCGGAACACGGTATTGACCACCGCATCGACCTCGCCGGGGACGCCAGACGTGAGCCAGGGCATCAGCCCGCCCCATGAGATCACCATGCCGAGGAACATCGCCGCGCCCACCGAGAGCCCGACGAGATGGCCGACGCCGATCAGCGCCATCGACCAGCTGGTCGACAGGCCAGTGGCCGATCCGCCGATCTTGAAATTCTTCGCGGCCTCGGCGGCGGCGAGCTTCATCGCGGCGAGGATCTGGAAGCCCGCCGAGACGAGCGAGCCGATGAGAATGACCTTCAGCCCGCGCGCATTCTCGATATCGCCTTCCTCCGCCGCGCCCACCTTCAGCACTTCGGCGGCGGCGACTCCCTCGGGATAGGGCAGGTCCGATCCGGTCACGAGCGCGCGGCGCAGCGGGACCGAGAACATCACGCCGAGGATGCCGCCGACCATGCAGACGAGCGCCGTGGTCCAATAGGGAAAGCCCTGCCACCAGCCGACCAGGATCAGCCCGGGCAGCACGAAGATAATCGCCGCAAGCGTCCCCGCGGCGCTGGCGATCGTCTGGACGATGTTGTTCTCGAGGATGTTCGCGGTCTTGAAGAAGCGCAGGATCGCCATCGAGATCACCGCCGCCGGGATCGACGTGGCGAAGGTGATGCCGACCTTAAGCCCCAGATAGACGTTCGCGGCAGTGAAGATGACGGTGATGAGCGCGCCGAGAATGATCCCGCGCAGGGTGAGTTCGCGCAGTGCGGAGGGGGCGGTGGCCATAATTCTGGGGCTCCGGGGCTTGGAAAGTCAGTAAAAGTCAGCCCAGGAAGCGGTTTCGCGACGCCAAGCTTACCCTGTTCGGGTAAGCCATTGTTGGAAATCGGATGGGCGATGAGCGGCTGCACCGTGCGAAGGTGGCACAATCGGGCGGGTGTAGGACAGCGGTTTTTGCTCAGTCCTCGCGCTGCTGGAGCCAGCCGCCGAGCCAGACGCTGGGAAAGGCCGTCACCGCGAGCGCGATGGGATACCAGCGCGGCCCCCAGTTCAGCCCGGCGGTGGCGAAAACGCCCAGCGTGGCGAGCGCGGTGCCGATCACGCCAAGGATCACGACATGGCGCATCGGATTGCGCGGGGCGAGGCGCGCGGTGAGGTAACCGCCGATCACGCCGATGACGCAGCGATAGCCCAACGCCAGCGCATTGTGCGCCGGGTTCCACATGGGGCCGCGCGGGATGATGCCGGTGGCGTGCATGATCTCGTCGGTGAGGGTCGAGAGGAGGACGACGGCGACGAGGCCGGCGAAAACCGATCCGAGGCTGCGAAGTATGAGCATGTGTCCCTCCCCGTTCCGCGTTGCTTATGCAGTCGATCAAATTTCGTCATCCCGGCGAAAGCCGGGATCCCGCTTTTTCATTGCGCCTTCGCCTTCGCGTGAAAAAGAAGAAGGTGATTCACGCGAAGGCGCAAAGACGCGAAGAGAAGAAGGTTTCGCTGAATCCCGGCTTTCGCCGGAATAATGGTTAGGGGGCGGGGCGAGGGAATTACCGCCCCTTGAACAATCCCCCCAATACCCCGCGCACCAGTCCGCCGAGGATGCTCGCGCCCGCGCCGCTTTTCTTCCCGAACACCGCCTTGGCGACTTCGCCCGCGACCGCGCGGCCCGCCGCCGAGGTGGCGCTGCGGGTGGCGCCCGTGATGGCGCGGTTCCACGGGTTGTTGGCGGCTTCGCGTTCGGCGTCGCGCTGGGCGGCCTTGTCGAGCCGGGCCTGGCGGTCGGCGTCGCGCTGGGCGGCGAGGCGCTGGCGCTCGGCGTCCTTGGCGAGGCGAGCCTCTTCCTTTTGCTGGAGCGCGGCGGCCTTTTCGGCGGCGTCGGTCGCGGCGGCTTCGGCGGCGGCGGCGCTGGCTTCGGCGGACTTGGCGGCGAGGATCTCCTCGGCGGATTCGCGGTCGAGGACAGTGTCATACTTGCCGCCAACCGCGTCGGTCTGGATCAGAACGCCGCGCTCGACCGGCGTGACCGGGCCGACGCGCGAGGCCGGCGGCTTGATCAGCGCGCGTTCGACCGGGGCGGGCGCGCCATCGGGCTGCAGCAGCGAGACCAATGCCTCGCCCACCTTCAGTTCGGTGATGACGGTCGCGACATCGACGTCCGGATTGGCGCGAAAGGTGGTCGCCGCCGCCTTGACCGCGGCCTGATCGCGCGGGGTGAAGGCGCGCAGGGCATGCTGGACGCGGTTGCCGAGCTGGCCCGCCACCGTATCGGGCACGTCGATTGGATTCTGGGTGATGAAATAGACCCCGACGGCCTTCGAGCGGATCAGGCGGACGACCTGCTCGATCTTTTCGAGCAGCGCCTTGGGCGCTTCGTCGAACAGCAGATGGGCTTCGTCGAAGAAGAAGCAGAGCACCGGCTTGTCGGGATCGCCGACTTCGGGGAGCGATTCGAACAGCGCCGAGAGCAGCCAGAGCAGGAAGGTGGAATAGAGCTTGGGGCTCGCCATCAATTTGTCGGCGGCGAGGATGTTGACGAAGCCGCGGCCCTTTTCATCGACGCCGAGGAAGTCCTGCATCGACAGCGCGGGCTCGCCGAAGAAATGCTCGCCGCCTTGTGACCGGAGCTGGAGCAGCGAGCGCATGATCGTGCCGACGCTGGCCTTGGAGACATTGCCGTAGCTGGTGGCGAGTTCGTCCGCGCGTTCGGCGCAATGCGCGAGCATCGCCTGGAGGTCGTCGAGATCGAGCAGCAGCAGCCCGTCCTTGTCGGCGACAGTGAAGGCGATGGTGAGCACGCCTTCCTGGACTTCGTTCAAGTCCATCAGCCGCGAAAGGAGGAGCGGCCCCATCTCGCTGACGGTGGTGCGGATCGGGTGGCCCTGCTGGCCGAACAGGTCCCAGAACTGCACCGGCGTGTCCGCATAGACCCAGCCGGTGTCGCCGATCTCGGCGGCGCGCGCGGCGAAGATCTCGTGAGTCTTGGCCATTGGCGATCCGGCCATGGCGAGGCCGGAGAGGTCGCCCTTCACGTCCGCGACGAAACAGGGGACGCCGGCGGCCGACAGGCTCTCGATCATGCCCTGGATAGTGACGGTCTTGCCGGTGCCGGTGGCGCCCGCGATCAGGCCGTGGCGGTTGGCGCGCTTGAGCGGGAGTTCGAGGCGGTTGCCGCCACCCACACCGATGAAAATGCCCGTCTCGCCTGCCATCGTGCTGCTCCTGTGTGGAGGGTTAGCGATAGCGGCGAAACGGGCAAATTCCAGCCCCGATGCGGTGAATCAGCCGTTGATGTCGATCGGGATGTAACGCGCGTTGTTGCCGCGCTGGACATAGAGCAGCACGCGGCCGCGCCCGGCCTTTTTGGAGGCGGCGACGGCGGTGGCGATATCCTTGCCGCTGGCGACCGGGGTGCCGTTGACCGAGGAGATCAGGTCGCCGGGCTGGAGGCCCTTGCCCGCGGCGTCGCTCGACGGGTCGATCGCGTTGATCACCACGCCCTTGAGATTGGACGGCAGGCGCAATTGCTGGGCGAGGTCGCTGGTAAGCGGGATCACCCGGATACCGAGCGAGACCGCGGCCAGCGCTTCCGGCTCGTCCGAATCGGCGTCGCCGGGGTTGAAGCCATTGCCCGCCGCGGCGGCGAGCTGTTCGTCCGAGGGGCGCGTGGCGACCGTCACGACGACGCGGACGGGCTTGCCATCGCGGACGATGTCGAGCGGGACCTTGGCGCCGGGCTTGAGCCCCGCGACGAGGCGCGACAGCGTCTGGTCGGGCGTGACGTCCTCGCCGCCGACCTTGACGATCACGTCGCCCTGCCTGACCCCGGCCTTGTCCGCCGCGGCGCCGGGCTCGACGCGCGAGATCAAGGTGCCGCGATCCTTGGGGATGCCGAGCGCGTCGGCGACTTCGGCGGTCACGTCCTGCATCGCCACGCCCAGATAGCCGCGCTCGACTGGCTTGCCCTTCATCAGCTGCTCGATGATCGGCTGCGCTTCCTCGGCCGGGATAGCGAAGCCGATGCCGATATTGCCGCCGGTGGGCGACAGGATCTGCGAATTGATGCCGATGACATTGCCCTGAAGGTCGAACATCGGTCCGCCCGAATTGCCGCGATTGATCGAGGCGTCGGTCTGGATGTAGCGGTCGTTCGCGCCGCCGGTGCCGGTAACGCGGTGGACGGCGGAGATGATCCCCGCGGTCACCGATCCGCCAAGGCCGAACGGATTGCCGATCGCGACGACCCAGTCGCCGACTCGCGCCTTGCTCGAATCGCCGAAGCGAACGAACGGCAGGTTGGCGCCTTCGATCTTGAGCAAAGCGAGGTCCGAGGTGGGATCGCGCCCGACCAGGGTCGCCTTGTATTCGCGGCGGTCGGATAGCGTCACGGTGATCGTCTCGACCACCGCGCCCTTGGCGCCGGCCGAGATGACATGGTTGTTGGTGACGACATAGCCATCGGCCGAAATGATGAAGCCCGAACCCAGCGATTCGGCGGTGCGGGTGACCGGCTGGCCGGGGCCCATCTGGCCCTGGAAGGGCGTGCCCGCGAGCGGATCGGTGCTCACCGTCACCTTTTGCGTGGTGGAGATATTGACCACCGCGGGCTGGAGCCTTGCGACCATATCCGCGAAGCTCATCGGCGCGCCGGGCTGGGGTGCGGTGGTGGCCGCGATCGTGCCGGGCTCGTTTTGGGCGGTCTGCGCGCCGGCCGGCTGGTGGAGCGTCATGGTGGCGGCAGTGCCGGCGAAGAGAAGCGCAGTGGTGAGGGCGTAAGCGTAACGCACAGGATTAGTCCTTCTGGAAAAAGGGATCGCGTTCGGCCCAGCTTTTTGCCCCATCAAGCTGAATGCCGATTGAATATGAACGGTTAGCAAGGATCGTCACACCATCCATCGCTCTATCTCGGGTTGATGAATTGCTGGAGATATGAATTGTTCGGCGACAGGATGATCTGGGTCTGCCCCTTGTCCTGCGCCTGGTTCAGGAAAGTGATCTGGTACGATTTCATCGCGCGGAAGAAATTGTAGAATTCCGGATCCTTGCCGAAGCTGTCCGCGTAGATTTTGGCCGCCTGGGCCGATGCGTTGGCGCGGATGATCGTCGCGTCCTTCTGCCCCTGGGCGCGGATCGTCGCGGCTTCCTGCCCGCGCGCGGTGCGCATCCGGGCATAGGCCGAATCGAGCGGCGAGCCGCTGGGCAGGTCGGCATGCTTGATCCGCACATCGACGATCTGGACGCCATATTGCGAGGCGAGCTTTTGCAGCGCGTTCTGGATATTATCCATCACTTGGCCGCGCTCGGGGCTGAGCAGCGCCGCGAAGGTGCGCTTGCCCAGCTCGTTGCGCAGCGCCGAGGCGAACAACGGCGTGAGCTGCTCGCCGACCCGCTTTTCCGAGATCGCGGTCTGATACATGCGCAGCGGATCGACCACGCGGAAGCGCGCATAGGCATCGACTTCGAGCCGGAGCTGATCGGTCGAGAGCACCGGCTGATTGGTCAGTTCGATATCGAGCACGCGCTTGTCGATCATGATGACCTGGTCGAAGAACGGAATGCGGAAGACCACGCCCGCGCCGGTGCGGCCGAATTGTTCGCCCGGCTGATAGGCGTTGATCGTCGCGATCGGCTTGCGCATCCGCAGGATCACCGCCTGCTCGGTTTCGGGGACGACCACGAAGAAGCTGAGCGCTCCCAGCAGCACCACGATCGCGGCGATGGCCCAGGCGATGGGGCCGCGGAACCATGTCGCACTCATTTGGTCGCTCCCGGGCGCTTGCCCTGTACTTCGATATCGGGTTCGGCCTCGCGGCGCTTCACGGCGGGCAGCGGCAGATAGGGAGTCACGCCCGGCGCCTCGACGATGACCTTGTCGGTGCGCGAGAGCACATTCTCCATCGTCTCGTAATAGATGCGGCGCCGCGTGACTTCGGGCGCGAGCTTGTACTGTTCATAGATTTTGTCGAACTCGGCGGCGTCGCCCTCCGCGTTCGCCAGCACCTGTTGCGCATAGGCATTGGCGGTGTTGCGCAGGCCCTGCGCGTCCTGCTGGGCGGCGGTCACATCCTTGAACGCTTCGTCCACCTGCTGCGGCGCGGCGGCCTTGCTGATCGCGACGCCGAGCACGTGGATGCCCGAATTATACTCGTCGAGGATCTGCTGCATCTGCAGCTGGACCTGCGCCTCGATCGTGGTGCGGCCCGATCCGATCGTCTCGTTGAGGCTGGCGCGCGACACCGCGGCGCGCATTGCCGATTCGGCGACCGCGCGGACGGTGGCCTTGGGATCCTTGATCTGGAAGGCGAAATCGGGGGCGTTGCTGATATCCCAGCGCACCTGGAAGGCGAGATCGACGATATTCTGGTCGCCCGTGATCATCAGATTCTCGCCGCTGCCGTCGGGGAAATTCTCTTCGCGGACATTTTGGATGTTGATCACCGTCACCGAGCTGATCGGCGCGGGGAAGGTGACGCTCCAGCCCGGCTCGAGCGTCGTCGAATAGCGACCGAAGGTGGTGACGACGCCGCGCTCCTGCGTGCCGATCGAGTGGACCGTGGTCAGCGCGATCCACAGGAGGAGCAATCCGCCCGCGATCAGCCACCAGACTTGCGGCCCAAAGGGAATGCCCGGGGGAAAGCCGCCGCCGCGCCGCGCGCGCCGGAACAGATCGTCGAAGCCGCCACCGCCGCCGCCCGCGCCGCGCCGTGGCCCGCCCGGAGGGAGCGACCAGGGATTGCGCGGGCCGCCGCCCCCCGAACCGCCCTTGCCGTCGCCGGCGCCTTTGCCGCCCCCCGAAGCGTCATCGCCCGCGCCATTGCCGCCGCCGCCCCAGGGGCTCTTGGGTGGTTCGTTGGGAGTGTTGCTTGCCCAGGCGGGTCGGCCAAATCTGATTGCCATGTCTTCTTTATAAGTGGCGCGGCGCGGAATTACAGTGGCAGCGCGAGATTGTCTCCTTATGTGACGCCGCATGACCGCCAAACCTGATCGCGCCGAGCTCGAAGCCATCCTCGCCCCCATCGCCGCCGGCCGCGCCAGCGCGCGGATCGAGGGCGCGCGCGCAAGCATCGTGCTCGATGTGACGGGGCTGGAGGCAGCGGCGCGCGAGGAGCTCGAAGCCGATGTGAAGGCGGCGGCCTTGTCGCTTCCCGGAATCGAGGAAGTCCGCGTGCTCCAGACCAGCGAACGGCGGACGCGCAAGCTCATCGCCGTCGCGAGCGGCAAGGGCGGGGTGGGGAAATCCACTGTCTCGGCCAATCTGGCGATCGCGCTGGCGAAGGCCGGGCGCAAGGTCGGACTGGTCGATGCCGATATCTATGGGCCCTCGCAGACCCGGCTGATGGGAGTCGACGGCATCCGGCCCAAGCATCGCGAGGAGAAATTGATCCCGGTCGAGACCGCGTTCGGCGTGCCCTTGCTGTCGATGGGCGGGCTAGTCGCCGAGGGCCAGGCGATCGCGTGGCGCGGGCCGATGGCGGGGAGCGCGCTGGGGCAGTTGGTCGATGCCGAATGGGGCGACCATGACCTGCTGGTGCTCGATTTGCCGCCGGGCACGGGCGATGTGCAGTTGACCATGGTGCAGAAGCACAAGCCGGCGGGTGCCGTGATCGTATCGACCCCGCAGGACCTCGCGCTGATCGACGCGCGGCGGGCGATCGACTTGTTCCGGCGGATGGACGTGCCGATCCTGGGTCTTATCGAGAATATGGCGGGCTATGCCTGCCCGCATTGCGGCGAAGTCTCGAACCCGTTCGGCAAGGGCGGCGCGGAGGCCGCGGCGGAGGCTTTGGGGATTCCGTTCCTCGGACGGATTCCGCTCGAACTGGCGATCCGCGAGGCTTCGGATGCCGGCCAGCCGCCGGCGTTCGGGAACGGGCCGGGGAGCCAGGTGTTTGCCGATCTGGCAGCGAAGGTTTCAACCGCTATCGGAGGATAAGATGCCGCTGACTCGCGACGAGGATATCAAGGCGCTGCTCGAAGGCGTGCGGACGATCGCGATGATCGGCGCGTCGGACCGGCCCGACCGGCCCAGCTATGGCGTGATGGCCTTCCTCCAGAGCCGCGGCTACCGCGTCATCCCGGTCAATCCGCAGATCACCGGCGAGCATATCCACGGCGAATATGTGTTCCGCGAACTCAGCCAGATCGGCGAGAAGATCGACCTGGTCGATATCTTCCGCCGCCCGATGGCGGCCGGCGAGGCGGTCGACGAAGCGATCGCGGCGGAGGTGCCGGCGGTGTGGCTCCAGATCGGCGTGATCAACGAAGAGGCCGCCGCGCGCGCTGAAGCGGCGGGGCTCAAAGTGGTGATGGACCGCTGCCCGAAGATCGAAATTCCGCGACTGGGCGTGGCGAAGGTCGCCGAATAACCGCCGCCATCCCGGCGAAAGCCGGGGCCCCGCTTCACGGGCCAAAGCCAAGCCCGGTGTTCGATATCGGCGAATGATCGGCGCTTGATCGGCCAATCATCACCTCCTCATCCTCTCGTTCGGGCGGCTCCGGTGCGACCTTTCCTGGGTCAACCCGAGAGGAGAAACGCCATGAACAAGACCCTGACCAGCGTCGCCGCCTTCGCCACGCTCTTCACCGCCGCGCCGGCCTTTGCCGGGCAGGACGGCAAGACCGCGAGCGTACGGCTGGGCGATCTCGATCTGTCACGGCCCGCCGATGTGAGTTTGCTCGAACGCCGCGTCGCCGCCGCCAAGGAGGCCGTGTGCGGCTCCTATCTGGGTGCGCGCGACGGCAGCGAGGACCGGATCGCGGCGTGCCGCGCGGGCATCGACCGCCAGCTCGAACCGCGGCTCGCGGCGATGCGCGCGGACAAGCGGCTGGCGTCGCGCTGAACCCTGCTCCCCACGGGGAGCATCCTTGGGCCGGGCGCTCGCGCATGGGCGCCCGGCCTTTTTTTCATCGCGGCAGATGCACAGCCGCTTCGAGCAGCCGCGCGACGTCGCGCTCGTCCTGATACAGGCCGAAGCCGACGCGGAGCACATCGCCGCGGACATCGGTGACGATCTCTTCCTCCATCAGCCAGGCCTGCCATGCGGCCGCGCCGGGATGACGGAAGGCAAGGAAGCGGGCTTCGTCGTCCAGCCGTTCGGCCTCCGTCAGCGGCCCGGTGAGCCCGGCGAGGAACTGGTCCTGCAAGCCCCTGGCATGCGCCGAAATCAGCGCGGTGGTCAGCCCTTCGCCGCCCAGCATGTCGCGCACCGCGACGAAGCGGTAGAGCCCCGAGGGATCGAAGGTCGAGCCGAGATAGCGCCGCGCGTCGGGGGCGTAGCCGATGCTGCCGGGCGGGAGCGAAAGGTCGTCGAACTCGGCGTACCAGCCCGTGATTTCGGGCCGCGCGCCATAGCCCGGCGGGGCGTGCATGAAGGCCACGCCTTCGCCCGCCATCGCGTATTTATAGCCGCCCGCGAGGTAGAAGACGCGGTCATGGACGGCGGCGAGATCGGTCGGGCGCGCCATGAAGCCGTGATAGCCGTCGATCACCACCCACGGTCCTTCGGGGCGGGCGAGCGCCGCGAGCTGTTCGATTCCCTCCAGCGCCGCGCCGGTGCCGAACTGGACCTGGCTGACGAAGATCAGGTCGTGCGCGCCGCTGCGGGCCGCGTCGAGGATAGCGGAGAGCGGCGTGCGTTCGACGATGGCGGCGCCCCCCTCCTCCCAGCGCGCGGCCTGGCGGCGGAAGCTGTGGAACTCGCCGTCGCTGGTGAGGATTCGCAACGGCCGCTTCGGGATCGCCGAGACGATGCGAAGCAGCAAATCATGGGTATTCCCCGCGAAAACGATGCTCGCCGGATCGGGCAGGTTCAGCTCCAGCGCGACATGCGCCTGCGCGGCGGGCCAGATTTCGCCCATCACCCGATCCCATTTGCGGTCGGCGAGGCGCGCGGCGTCGTCCCAGGCGGCGAGCTGGCCCACATAAGACGCATCGGGCCAGAGATGGTGGCTGTGCGCGGCGAAGTGCAACCGCTCGGGCGCGGCGGCGATGGCGCGTTGAAACAGGCGCTTGTAGCTCGTCAAAGCTGCGTCCGCAGCGACCAGAGCTCGGGGAAGGCGCGCTTCGAGAGCGTCGATTCGAGATAGGGCACGCCAGCGGTGCCGCCGGTGCCTTGCTTCATCCCGATCACGCGGCTGACCGTCAGGACATGCTTGTGCCGCCAGGTGGCGAAGCTGTCGTCGATATCGACCAGCTTCTCGGCGAGCTGGTACAGTTCCCAATGATGGTGCGGATCGCGATAGACTTGCGCCCAGGCGTCCTCGACGGCCTTGCTCGGCTGATAGGGCTGGGACCAGTCGCGGTTCAGGTCGGGCAGCGGAAAACCGGCGCGGGCGAGCGCGGCATTGGCTTCGTCCCACAGGCTCGGCTCGGCGGCGGCGGCATCGGTGAGGGGCCCCGGCACTCCGCCGCCGCGCACGCCGAGCAACGTCTCGACCGCGCGGAATTGATCCGACTGGAAGCCCGAGCTGGTGCCGAGCACGCCGCGAAAGCGCGTGTAATCGCTGGGCGTCATCGTCGCGAGCACGTCCCAGCTCAGCGTCATCACCGCCTGGATGCGGCTGACCCGGGCGAGCGCCTTATAGGCCTCGACCGGCTTGCCGGCGCGGACGAGGCGGATCGCGTCGCGCACCTCGACCAGCATCTGCTTGAGCCACAGCTCCTTGGTCTGGTGGATGATGATGAACAGAAGCTCGTCGTCGCGATCCGACAAGGGATGCTGCGCGGTGAGGAGCTGATCGAGGGCGAGATAGCGCCCATAGGTCATCTTGGTTTCTTGGGTTTCGGTCATGCCGGTCCTATACGCGGCGCGTCAGTCCCTCAGCAACTCGTTGATCCCTGTCTTCGACCGCGTCTGCGCGTCCACTGTCTTGACGATCACCGCGCAGTAGAGCCCCGGCTTCCCGTCGCCGCCGCCGGTCGAGCCGGGCACGACCACCGAATAGGGCGGGACGACGCCCCGATGGACTTCGCCGGTCGCGCGGTCGATGATTTTCGTGGAAGCGCCGAGATAGACACCCATCGACAGCACCGCGCCTTCGCCGACGCGCACGCCCTCGGCGACTTCGGCGCGCGCGCCGATGAACACGCCATCGCCAATGATTACCGGATCGGCCTGGAGCGGTTCGAGCACGCCGCCGATGCCGACGCCGCCCGACAAGTGGACGTTCCTGCCGATCTGCGCGCAGCTGCCGACCGTGGCCCAGCCATCGACCATCGAACCTTCGCCGACATAGGCGCCGATATTCACGAAGCTGGGCATCAGGATGACCCCCTTCGAGATGAAGGCGCCGTGGCGGACGATGCTGCCCGGGACCTGGCGGAAGCCCGCCGCGCGGAAGCGGGCGTCATCCCAGCCCGCGGTCTTCATCGGCACCTTGTCGAAGCCGCCCGGCATCACCGAATTGTCGTTGAGGCGGAACGAGAGGAGGACGGCTTTCTTGAGCCACTGATTGACCTTCCAGCCGTCGCCATCGGGCTCGGCTACCCGCGCGGCGCCGCTGTCGAGCAGGTTGAGCGCTTGGTTGACGGCATCGCGGACCTCGCCCTGCGTGGACAGGCTCAGTTCGGCGCGGGCTTCCCAGGCGGCGTCGATAGTGGTTTCGAGAGTCACGCTGGGTCCTCCAAAGTCTCGTGCAGCCATTGGCCGAGATCGGTGATGATATAGTCGATGAAGCTGGTGTCGGCTTCCGTCCCGGGCGCCTGTTCGGAGCCGTTGTCGATCCACACCGTGGCCATGCCGATCGCCTTGGCGGGCTTCAGGTTGCGCGCCATGTCCTCGACGAACAGGCTCTCGGTCGGGTCGAGGTCATAGGCGTCGCACAGGCCGCGATAGGCCAGAGGATCGGGCTTGGGCCGGTAATCGGTCGAATGAATGTCGTGGATCGCCTCGAAGCTCTCGCCCAGGCCGAGGCGGTCGAGCACCCGGACGGCGTAGGGCGCGTCGCCATTGGTGAAGACCAGCTTGCGGCCGGGCAGCCGGGCAAGTGCCTCGATCAGCGCTTCGTTGCGTTCGAGCACCGACAGGTCGATGTCGTGGACATCGTCGAGATAGTGGCGCGGATCGACGTCATGTTCGGCGATCAGCCCGGCAAGCGTGGTGCCGTGCGCGTGGAAATAGGCTTTCTGGATGCGGTGCGCCTCGGCGGCGTCGACCCCCAGTGTGCGCGAGACATAGGCGCCGATCCGCGCATCGATCAGCGGGAACAGGTTCGCGCTGGCCGGATAGAGCGTGTTATCGAGATCGAAGATCCAGTTGCGGATATGGCTGAGCTCGGCGCGCATGGCGGAGCCACTAGGCGGTGGCGGGGCGGGCGGCAAGGCGGCGCTGGCCCATATTGTTAAGCCACGGTAAAGGCATGTAAAATCATATGCGCGCCTGCGCAAACTTTGGGGTATCCTTCGCCATGACCACGGGTCGCCGAACGCGGCTGTTCCAGTCCGCAGCCCTTGGGGCGTCGCTGCTGCTCGCGGCGTGCAGCGGCGGCGGCGGCGGCGGTGGCGGGATCAGCCCAGCGCCCGCGCCCGCGCCGGTCCCCACACCCACCCCGGTTCCGGTGCCGACTCCAACCCCGACCCCGGCTCCCACGCCGGCGCCGTCGAGCTTCGACACCACCGAATACCGCGCGACCACCGGCGCGGTCTCGATGAACGCGCTGACCGCCTATGATCACGGATCGACGGGCGCGGGGATCAAGGTCGGCATCATCGATTCGGGGATCGACCTGCAGAGCGAGGAATTCGGCGACTGTTCGGGCGGCGCGAGCACCGGCACCTGCCGCATCCTCGACGGATCGCGCGAAGTGGGCGGCAATCCCACGATCGACGATGAAGGCGGGCATGGCACCGCGGTCGCCTTCACCATCGCCGGGCGGCGCAACGGCGCGGGGACTCACGGCGTGGCGTTCGACGCGCAACTGCTGATCTTCCGCGCCGACCGGCCGGGCAGTTGCGCGAGCGAGACGCCGGGGGATGAGGATAGCGGCTGCAGCTTCAACGACAATGCGATCGCGGCGGGGATCAACGATGCGCGGGTGGGCGGCGCGCGCGTGATCAACATCTCGCTGGGCGGCGACCGGCCCAATGGCGCGGTGGGCGCGGCGATGCGCGACGCGACGGCGGCGGGGATCATCATCGTCCAGTCGGCGGGCAATGACGGCGACACGCCCGAGGGCGCGAACCCCGATCTGTTCACCGTCAACGCGACCAATCCGGCGATCTCGCACGATCTGATCATCATCGCCGGCTCGGTCGACGGCAATGACCAGATCTCGACCTTCTCGAACCGGGCGGGGACGAGCAAGAATTTCTACCTCGCGGCGGTGGGCGAGCGGGTGCGCGCGCCCGACCAGACCAACACGCCCTTTTTCTGGTCCGGGACCAGCTTCTCCGCGCCGCAGATCACCGCCGCGATCGCGCTGATCGCCCAGGCCTTTCCGAACCTGACGCCCGACCAGATCGTCGCGCTGCTCTATGCCAGCGCGCGCGATGCAGGGGCGCCGGGGATCGACGAGGTCTATGGGCGCGGCATCCTCGATCTCACGCGCGCTTTCCAGCCGATCGGATCGCTGTCGGTGGCGGGAACCAGGTCGGTCTCGCCGGCGAGCAATGTCAATCTGACGCTGTCGGCGCCGATGGGCGATGCGCGGCAGGGCCCGATGCGCGTGGTGGTGCTCGACGGATTCGAGCGCGCCTTCACCATGGATCTCGCCCAGACGATCGACCGCGATGGGCCACAGCGGCGGCTGCCCGGGCTGATGGTGTCGCGCGAGCGCAGCTTCGCGGTGGGAGTGAAGGGGCTGCGCCTCGGGGTGACTCTGGCGCCGGCCAGCGCACCGCAATTGCTCGACCGGCTCGGCATTCGCGGCGAGGATGCGCGGCGGGCGACGATCCTCGCGGCGACAGTGATCGGGCATCTGACCGGCAATTCGGACTTCGCGATCGGCGCGTCGGAAAGCGGCAATGCACTGACCGCGCGGCTGGCGGGGCGCGACGATCCGGCGTTCCTCGTGGCGCGCGATCCAGTCAATTCGGCGGGGTTCGACGTCGATGTCGGCGGGTCGCTGGCGGTGCGGCAGCGCTTCGGGAGCTGGGGCGTGACGCTCGCGGCCGAGACCGGCGATGTCCTCGCGCGGCGCGATACGACGCTTTACGGGCTGATGTGGCGGCCCGAGCGGCTGAGTTATGCGCGCACGACATTGGGGCTCGACCGGCAACTGGGCGCGGTGCGAGTACAGGCCTCGGCGACGCGGATGCGCGAATCCGATACGCTGCTCGGCGCGCGCTTCCTGGGCGGGCTGGGCGCGGCGCGAGCGGACAGCCTGTTCCTCGATCTGGGCGCGCGTGCCGATCTGGGCAGCGGCTGGACCTTGGGCGGATCGATGCGGCAGGGCTGGACCCGCGCCGAACTGCGCGGCGGGGTGCAGGGCTCGGGGCTGATCCGCACCAACGGCTTCGCGGCCGATCTCGGCAAGGATGGCGTGTTCGGCGGCGGCGACCGCTTCGGGTTCCGCGTGGCGCAGCCGCTGCGCGTCTCGCGCGGCGGGATCGATTATCTGCTGCCGGCCGAGTGGAGCTACGGGTCGCTGAGCGTGACTGCGTGGAATTCGGCGCGGCTCAACCTGGCGCCGCAGGGGCGCGAAGTCGATTTCGAGCTGAGCTATGTCCGGCCGTTCCTGGGCGGCGATATCAGCGGCAATCTGTTCGTGCGGCGCGATCCGGGGAATTTCGCGGCGTTTCCAGATGATCGGGGCGGGGCGGTTCGGCTGAACTTCGGGTTTTAGAAGGGTTGATTCACGCAAAGGCGCAAAGGCGCGAAGATTCGCCCTCGCGGCTGCCTTGTGCGTGCCAGGCAGCGGCAGCCATACCGTCGATGTAGATTGAGCCGCTTCGCGGAAGCGAACCGCCTTCGCGTCTTCGCGCCTTTGCGTGAACCCCTAAACTTCTTCTTTAACGCTGCCCGCTGGCGGATCGCGCAGGCGCATCCCATCTCCCCTCCATGACAGCCTATTCCCTCCTCGATCTCGTGCCCGTCGTTCAGGGCGGGAGCGTTTCCCAAAGCCTCGCCAATGCCGCCGATCTCGCCGCGCATGCCGAGGCGCTGGGCTTCGCCCGCTATTGGGTAGCCGAACATCACGGCATGGCCGGGATCGCGAGTGCCGCGACGTCGGTGGTGATCGCGCATGTCGGTCAGGCGACCTCGACGATCAGGGTCGGTGCTGGCGGGATCATGTTGCCCAATCATTCCCCGCTGGTGATCGCGGAGCAGTTCGGGACGCTCGACGCGCTGTTTCCGGGGCGAATCGATCTGGGGCTGGGGCGCGCGCCGGGATCGGACATGAAGGTCGCGCGGGCGATCCGGCGGACGCTGGAGAGCGACGCCAATGAGTTTCCGCGCGATGTGATGGAGCTGCAAAGCTATTTCGCCGATGACGGCCGGACCGGCATCCGCGCGGTGCCCGGAGCCGGGGCGGACGTGAAGCTGTGGATTCTCGGATCGAGTCTGTTCGGGGCGCAACTCGCGGCGGCGTTGGGGCTGCCCTACGCCTTCGCCTCGCACTTCGCGCCGGGGCTGCTCGACGAAGCGATCGAGATGTACCGGCGCAATTTCCGGCCCTCGGCGGTGCTGGCCAAGCCGCATCTGATGCTGGGGTTCAATGTCTTCGCGGCGGATAGCGACGAAGAGGCCGAGCTGCTGGCGAGTTCGCAGCAACAGGCGTTCGTGGCGCTGCGCACCAACCAGCCGATCCAGTTGCCGCCCCCGGTCGCGGGCTATCGCGCGAGCCTGGGGCCGCATGCGGCGCTGCTCGATCAGGTGCTGTCGGCGAGCGCGGTGGGGTCGCCCGAAACCGTCGCGCGCCAGATCGCGGCGTTCGTCGAACGCACCGGCGCGGACGAATTGATGATCGCCAGCGCGATGTACGATCACGGCGCGCGCCGCCGGAGCCTGGAGATTACCGCGCAGGCGATGCGCAGCCTGACATAGGAAGGCCGGGCGGAGAGGGATCCGCCCGGCCTTGGCTCCGTAAAGTGCGACCCTCGGGGCTTGGCGCCAATATGGACCAATCTGGCGGTAACGACAGTCGGGAATGGTCCTGAGTCGGAAATTACTTATCGTTCATCATAACGCGGCGGGCAGTCTTAGCCTGACCAGCAGTCCGCCCAGATCCTCGGACTCCTCGAGGCTGACAGTTCCGTCATAGATTTCAGCGACATCGCGGACGATGGCGAGGCCCAGCCCGGTGCCGGGCTTGCCGCTGTCGAGCCGCACGCCGCGATCGAAGATGCGGATGCGGTCCGATTCGGGGATGCCGACGCCGTCATCCTCGACCATGATCTCGACGAATCCGGCCTGCGCGCTTGCCGTGATGAACACGCTGCCCCCGCCATATTTGGCGGCGTTCTCGACCAGGTTGCCGAGGATCTCGTCGAGGTCCTGCCGCTCGATATGCGCGGTGAGGTCCTTCGCGCCGTCGATATCGATGCGGATATTGGGATAGAGGCGCGAAACCGCGCGCTCGACGGCCTCGATCGAGGGCCAGACCTGGGCGCGGCTGTGCGCGCTGCCGCGCCGGCCGACAGCGCGGGCGCGGGCGAGGTGGTGGTCGATCTGGCGGCGCATCGTCCGCGCCTCGCGGATCACGCTGGGGCCCAGATCGGCCTGCCCCGCGGCGGCGGCGTTCATGATGACGCTCAAGGG
>Ga0164241_10002088_pt1 | contig 22525 bp, 20 predicted proteins | sample OricomyardsoilBY_FD_108780 | JGI IMG/M metagenome (GOLD analysis project Ga0164241, IMG submission 108780) | Backyard soil microbial communities from Emeryville, California, USA - Original compost - Back yard soil (BY) | ecosystem: Environmental > Terrestrial > Soil > Unclassified | place: USA... | reverse complement strand
GACGACACCGTCGCTTGCATCATCCTCGAGCCGACGGTGTTCGAGGCTCCCGCGCCCGGCTTCCTCGAGGGGCTGCGAGCCCTCGCGGACAAGTACGGCGCGCTCCTCGTCTTCGACGAGATGTGGACGGGCTTCCGCGTCGCGCTCGGCGGCGCGCAAGAGAAGTGGGGCGTGCGCGCCGATCTCGCGTGCTTCTCGAAGGCGATCGCGAACGGCATGCCCATCAGCGCCATCACGGGCCGCAAGGACGTGATGCAGCTCCTCGAGAAGGACGTCTTCTTCTTCACGACATTCGGTGGCGAGGCTCTCTCCCTCGCCGCGGCGCAAGCCACGATGAACGTCCTCGAGAAGGAGAACGTCTCCGCCGCGCTCGCCGCGACCGGCACGAAGCTCCGCACGGGCTACCTCGAGATCGCGAACCAAGCGGGCCTCGAGGCCTCGACGAAGTGCTTCGGCTACGACGCACGCACGATCGTGACCTTTGCCGACGAGCGGTCGAGCCCGCTCGCGATGAAGACGTTCGTGCAGCAGGAGATGATCGCCCGTGGCGTCCTTTGGGGCGGGTTCCACAACGTGAGCTACTCGCACGGTCCGAAGGAGGTCGAGCAGGTCCTCGGAGCCTATCGAGAGGTGCTGCCGTTGCTCGCGTCGGCCCTCGCGGACAAGAGCGTCGAGAAGAAGCTCGTCGGCAAGATGCTCGAGCCGGTCTTCCGAAAGACCGACAACTTCCACCTGAAGCCGCGACAGAAGTCGGCGAAGTAGGCGCACGATCTTGGGCTCGAGCTTCGATCTCAGCGGACGCGTCGCCATCGTCACCGGCGGCGTCGGCCTCCTCGGCAAGCAGCACGGCATCGCTCTGCGCGAAGCGGGCGCGCACGTCGTCGTCGCGGACGTCGACGCAAAGAAGGCATGCGACTTCGCCGAAGAGCTGGCGGGACGAAGCGTCGACGCGAAAGAGCCCCCGAAGACCCTCGGCCTCGGCGTCGACGTGACGGACAAGGCCTCGCTCGAGAGGTTGCGTGACGCCATCCTCGAAACGTTCGGCAGACTCGACGTCCTCGTGAACAACGCGGCGATCAACGACATGTTCGAGAGCCCGCAGGCGGGCGCCGAGCTCAGCAAATTCGAAAACTATCCGCTCGAGCTCTGGAAGCGCTCGCTCGACGTCAACGTGACGGGCGTCTTCTTGTGCTCGCAGATCCTAGGCACGCCGATGGCCAAGGCGGGCCGTGGAAGCATCATCAACGTCGCGTCGACCTACGGCCTCGTGGGTCCAGATCAGTCCATCTACAAGAAGCCCGACGGGACACAGTCCTTCTACAAGTCCGCGTCCTACCCAGCGACGAAGGGCGCCGTCCTCTCGTTCACGCGCTTCCTCGCGACGTATTGGGGCAAAGATGGCGTCCGCGTAAACTCGCTCTGTCCTGGTGGGATCGAGAACGGGCAAGACGAATACTTCCTCGAGAACTATTCGCGGAAGACGCCGCTCGGTCGGATGGGACACGCCGACGAGATGAGCGGCGCGATCGTCTTCTTGGCGAGCGACGCGTCGAGCTACATGACCGGCTCGGCCCTCGTCGTCGACGGGGGCTGGACGGCGTGGTGACGAATGCGTCGAAGACGACGTTGTCCGAGGGCGAGGTCACAGACCGCGCGGCACGGATCCGCCTCGTCCTCACCGACTGCGACGGTGTCCTCACCGACGCGGGCGTCTACTACTCGGCGCGTGGCGAGGAGATGAAGCGCTTCAACCTGCGCGACGGTATGGGCGTCGAGCGCCTCCGCAACGCGGGGATCGCGACCGCGATCGTCACGCGCGAGAAGAGCGAAATCGCGATGCGACGCGCCGACAAACTCAAGATCAAGGCGCACGTCGGCATCGTCGACAAGGCGAGGTCGTTGCCTCAAATCCTCGCCGAGCACGGCGTGGCCACCCCCGAGGTCGCGTACATCGGCGACGACGTGAACGACCTCGACGTCATCGAGCGCATCCGAAACGAGGGTCTATGCGGCGCACCACGAGATGCCATCCGCGAGATCGCCGAAAAAGTGCACTACGTCTCGAGCTCGGCTGGGGGACACGGAGCCTTCCGTGACTTCGCCGAGTGGCTGCTTCGAGCACGCGTCCACGCGTGATCCGGGCCGCCACGCCAGCCACTCTCGTCCCTTGGTCCTTCAGGAGATCTTCATGAGCACGAAAGCTGAAATCAAAATCGGTGACCGCATGGTCGGTGACGGCCACCCGGTCTACGTGATCGCGGAGATCGGCATCAACCACAACGGGTCGCTCGAGGTCGCCAAGAAGATGATCGACGGCGCGGTGCTCTCCGGCTGCGACGCCGTGAAGTTCCAGAAGCGCACCCCCGAGGTCTGCGTCCCGAAGGACCAATGGGCGATCGAGCGCGACACGCCGTGGGGTCGCATGACGTACATCGACTATCGCCACAAGGTCGAGTTCGGCGTCGAGCAGTACGCGGAGATCGATCGGCACTGCAAGGATCGCAAGATCCACTGGTTCGCGTCGTGCTGGGACGAACCCGCAGTCGACTTCATGGAGCGGTTCGAGCCGCCTTGTTACAAGATCGCATCGGCGTCGGTGACCGACGGGCTGTTGCTCGAGCGGCTGCGCGCGACGGGGCGGCCTCAGATCCTTTCGACCGGCATGAGCACGCTCGACGAGATCGCCTCTGCGGTGAAGCTCCTCGATCGGAAGAACCTCGCGATGATGCACGCCGTCAGCATGTACCCCTGCGAGGTGAAGGATCTGAACCTCCGCATGATCTCGACCTTGAAGTCGACCTACCCCGATCTGCCGATCGGCTACTCCGGCCACGAGACCGGCCTCGTCCCGTCGTTCGCTGCCGTCTCGATCGGCGCGACGATGGTCGAGCGACACATCACGCTCGACCGGGCGATGTGGGGCACCGATCAGGCGGCGAGCGTCGAGATCGGCGGCCTCATGCGGCTCGTCTCCGGGATCCGAGACATCGCCTCTTCGCTCGGCGACGGCGTGAAGAAGGTCCACGACAAAGAGCTGGCGCAGGCGAAGAAGCTCCGTCGCACGACGAAGGCCGCCGGCACCGCCCGCAGCTGAGCCAGGCGGGGTAGGTATTCGCCGTGGCGGATAAGTGGTGGCAGAGCTGGGCGTTTCTCTCGCCCGTCATCATCAGCGTCTCGGCGTGGATCATCATCGCGCTCGAGCATCTGTTCCCGGCCGACCGCGGACAGAAGCTCTTCCGCAAGGGTTGGTTTACAGACTTCTTCTGGTACACGCTCGTCCAGAGCTATTTCATGGGCCTCGTCATCAACGGGTTGGTCCATGTGGTCGATGACTTCACCGGCCTCTCGAAGCGTGGGCTCATCTCGGGTTGGCCGATCTGGGCGCAGATCCTCCTCTTCTTGGTCGTCCACGATCTCTACATTTACTGGTTCCACCGCGCGCAACACCGCTCGCTGATCCTCTGGCGCATCCACGAAGCACACCATTCGGTCGCGGACGTCGACTGGCTCGCGGGCTCGCGATCGCATCCGCTCGAGATCCTCGTCAACCAAACCGTCGAGCTCATGCCGCTCGTGCTCCTCGGCGCGCCGCCCGAGATGGCGCTCATCAAGGCGACGATCGACGCGGTGTGGGGCATGTACATCCACTCGAACATCGGCGTGAAGAGCGGCCCGCTCCAATACGTGATCAACGGTCCAGAGCTTCACCGTTGGCACCACTCGAAGGAGTACGAGGGCTACGGCTTCAACTACGGCACGAAGCTGGCGATCTGGGACTACCTCTTCGGGACGGCATTTCGCCCGAATTTCGGCCCGCCAGGCTATGGCCTCTCGACGCCGAAGGTGCCGTTCCCCGATGGATATTTCCGCCAGCTCATTCATGCGTTCCGTCCGCTCGAGCCCGGTGGCATGAAGCCGCGCAAGCTCGTGATGCCCACGACGGAACCCGCCGCCCGCCTCGATGCGCCGACCGATGGCGCGCCGGCGCTCGATTGAAGAAAGCCGAAGCGTGACGAAAGTCTGGCTCCGCCTCGCGAAGCTCCAAGCCCGCCACCCGTGGCGCGTCCTCGCGATCGCGTTCTCCGTCGTCTTGTTCTCAGGGTGGCTCGCGTCGCACCTCACGGTGGCCGGCGGCTTCGAGCACCTGCTACCGGACGGCGCGAAGAGCGTCGTCGAGCTCAATCGTGTGGGCAAGCGAACCGCGGGCGTCTCGACGCTCTTCGTCGTCCTCGAGCTGCCGAAGGATCAAGAGCCCGACCGAGCCGCGCTTCGCAAAGCCAGCGACGCCACCGTCGAAGAGGTTCGCAAGGTCGGCGATCCCTACGTGGGGACGGCAGAGAACGGCGTCCAAGAAGCGGTCACGTTCTTCCAGACGCGCGCGGGTCTCTACGCGGACGAGAAAGAGCTGGAGAAGCTCTCGCAAGAGGTCGACGCGCGCTACCAATGGGAGGGAGCGAAGGCCGCGGGCACGCTTCTCGACGAAGACGAGCCACCGCCTCCGCTGGATACTTCACCGGCTGCGATCAAGAAGCGTTTCGGGATCGACGCGACGACGGCGGATCGTTTTCCGGATGGCTACTTCGAGAGCCCGGATGGGCGAGTCCACGTCATCGCGATTCGTAGCAAGGTGCTCGGTGGCGATCTCGTCGCCGGCAACGAAGCGATCCGACGCGTGCGTGAGGCCGTCGATCGCGTGGGCCTCGACCAATATCAGAGGGGCATCAAGGTCGGCCTCGCGGGCGATCTGTACACGGGCGTCGCAGAGGTGACCGCGATCAACAAGGACGTCAGCGAGGTCGGCATCATCGGAGGGCTGCTCATCGCCGGGATCATGTTCATCTACTACCTGCGGTTCCGGACGCTGTTGATCATGTCGCTCAACATCGTCGTGGGGCTCGTGTGCACCGCGGGGATCGCGTGGCTGCTCGTCCACAAGCTGAACACCGGGACGAGCTTCGTGTTCACGATCCTGGCCGGCAACGGGATCAACGCCGGCATCATCTTCATGGCGCGCTACCTCGAGGCGCGTCGGAAGGGCGCCGGCGTAGAAGACGCCATCGGTACGAGCCACACAGAGACTTGGACGGCGACGCTCTGCGCCGCCGCCGCGAGTGCAGCCTCGTTCCTCTCGCTCTACGTGACGAGCTTCCGCGGCTTCCGCGAGCTCGGTCTCATCGGCGGCGTCGGACTCTTCGTTTGCTGGGTCACGACGGTCTTCACGCTGCCCGCGTTCCTCGCCCTCGCAGAGAAGCTGAGCCCGTTCGTCGACACGGCCGAGACCGGCATCTTCGGGCGCTTTCGTAACGCCTGGGGCTCGAGCTTCGGAAAGCCCTTCGCCTACGTCATCTCGAGAGCACCGCGCGCCATCACGATCGGCGGGCTCGCGCTCGGCGTCGTCGGCTACGTAGCGCTCTACTTCTACGTGAAGAGCGATCCGTACGAGTACGACATGAACAACCTCCGAAACGATCCGCGATCGCGGGCGGAGGAAGAGCGCGTGAAGAAGCTCAGCGACTCGATCACCGGGTACGTCGGCGCCGACGGGATGGCCATCCTGGTAGACAACGTCGATCAGGTCGCGCCGCTCCGAGCCGAGCTCGAGAAGCGACGAGACGCGTCGACGGACGAAATCAAGCCGTTCAAGAGCGTCGTGGCGCTCGAGGACTTCGTCCCGAAGGAGCAGGCGAAGAAGATCCCGATCCTCCTCGAGCTGAAGCATCGAATGAAGAAGGCGCACGCGCGCGGCGCGATCAGCGACGCGGATTGGGCGCAGGTCGCGCAGTACCTCCCGCCGGACGACCTCGCTCCGATCACGATGGCGGACCTTCCGGACAGCGTCGCCCGCACCTTCACGGAGGTCGACGGCACCCGCGGACGCATCGTGTTCATCGTGCCGACGTCACCGAACCTCACCGAGGATGCGCGATACCTCCTGCGCTGGGCGGACAGCTATCGCGAGACCGAGCTACCGGATCACAGCGTCGTCCTGGGCTCTGGGCGCGCCGTCATCTACGCCGACATGTGGGAAGCCGTCATCCGCGCCGTACCAGAGGCAGTCATCGCGTCCTTCCTGGCGGTCGTCGCGGTCGTGCTCGTCGCGTTCCGCCGGGGCCGCGCGACCGCGCTCGTCATCGCCGCGCTGCTCGTCGGCGTTGGATGGATGGCGCTTGGGCTCTTGCTCGTGCGTGCGCGGCTCAACTTCCTGAACTTCGTCGCGCTCCCCATCACGTTCGGCATCGGCGTCGAGTACGCCGTCAACGTCGTCTGGAGGTGGACCCGTGAGGGAACCGGGGGCGCGCTCACCGCAGTCAGAGAGACTGGCGGCGCCGTCGTCCTTTGTTCGATGACCACCACGCTCGGCTACCTCGCGCTCATCGGCTCGATGAACTTCGCCGTGAAGAGCCTCGGCGCCGCCGCGGTCATCGGCGAGGTCACGACGCTGCTCGCGGCGATGCTCGTGTTGCCTGCCGCGCTGGTGTGGATCGATCAGCGGAGAGCGGCGAAGCTGGGGGGGACCGTGGACGCGACCACGGAAGGCAACGCCTCCGAAGCGGCCGACGTCCACGCGGAGTGAGGCGCGACCCAGATCACCGCTTGACCCCGACGTAGAAGAGGTTGCGACCCCGATCCCCTCTCACCCGGGCGCGTACGCGGCGCAGCTCGCCCGAACCGAATCATGACCGGCGCGCGACGCGGCCGAACGGCGACCGTCGGGCGTGCTCGAGGCGCGCCCGAAGCTTCCGGAGGTGCGGCTCTTCGGAGAGCGCGAGAAACTGCTCCGGCGACTCCCCCTGAAGACTGCCCTCGAGGAGGGCGAGCGCGTCTTCGCCCTCGAACCCACGCTCGCTCCGCCAAATCGTGAACGCCTTCGACGCTGTCCCTGGACGGTCGCAGAGCTCGATACGCGGGGAGTCTTTCTCGACCGCCGACAAGACGTCGGATCCGATGGCCTGGAGCCACAGCAGAACTTGGTCGGGGCCGAGTGACTCGACCGCGTCCTCGATCCGCGCGACGCGTTGCACGAAGCCGAGCATGCGCAGCTCCTTGAACCACGCCGTGAACGAGTGCACGGGGTACGCCCGGACACACTCGTGAGTAAGGAGCTCGGATCGGACGAAATCGAGCTGCGGGAGGACCTCGCGCACGAAGGCACGGTCGACGGTTGTCGGCTCCGCATCGAGCCACGCGCGCTCGCGAGCGAGTCCGTCGGGCAAAAGGAAACTGCTCTCTCCATCTCGCCAAGAGAAGCGGACGTCGTCGCTCAGGCGAAGGGCACGCGTCCACGGAGTGCCGTCGAATGCGTGGAGCGTGTCCAGATACGCCTGGGTGAGAGTGCCATCGAACGGAATGCAGGGCAAACGTGCCCCGAGGACGCCTTCGACTTGGTACGGGACACGAGGCAGTCGAGACTGGAGCTCGTCCCTGAAGCGCGACGGGTTCATGAACACCCCCTCTACCCCCGAGTCGACGAGCTGCTTGATCTGACCGGCGGTCAGCATGAATTCCGGCGGGAGAAAGAACTCGAGGATTTCGCCGAACTCCCGCCGAAGAATCTCCCGGCCCAGCCGAACATTGATGTCGAATCCGGTGCGCGTGCGCAGAAGGGCAACATCGTGGGCGAAGGGGCGAAGCACGATCTCGATCACGTCGCGATTTGAGCGAACGAGCTCGAGAGCTTCCGGGTTCAGCACGGCCATGTCCGCCACCGCCCCGCCTATGAGGCCGAGAGAAACCCGCCGACCGAGCTCGACGTACAGCCCGAGCCACTTGCAGAGATCTGAATCGACGCCCCCTTGCAGGGCCGCGACCCACCTCGCGGAAGGAAGGCACGAGGCGTCGGGGTTGAAGTTCACGACGTCGACGAGGCGTGTCATGAGGCGATCGCGCTTCCCACGTCGACTCCGGCCTCGACCAGCGCGGAAAGCTGAGCGTCCGAGATGGGAATTCCCGCGGCAGATCGCGCGGCGAACGTTTCCTTCTCGACATCGCCTGGTGCCATGACGCGACCGTCGAGCTGAGGCATGGCGCGTAGCGCATCGACGAGCCGTTGGAGGCGCTCGCGGAAGACTGCACGATCGATGAAGCGTGCGACGTCGATCGCCATGAAGAAGTGGCTGATGCGGCGCTTCGACTCGATTGGTGCCGTGAACATGGGAAGGAGCTCAGTGGCCATGGGCCCACCCGCGAGCGCGCCGCAGAGGATCTCCACCATCAGCGAGAGCCCGTGGCCCTTGTATCCACCCGCGGGGTTGAGCGTTCGCGCCGCGGCGGCGTCCGTCGTTGGCGCCCCGTCGGCGCCGAAGGCCCAGTCGCCCCCCAACGCGTCGCCCGAGACACGACGCCCCTTCACCTTGTTCCAAGAGACCAGCGACGTCGCCATGTCGAGACAGAGCGGTTCCTCATTCGCGAGTGGCGCCGTGAAACAGACAGGGTTGGTGCCCAGGAACGCGCTTTGCGCGCCGGGAGCCTTCATGAGTGCATCCGCGTTCGTAAACGCAAAACCCAGCAAACCGAGGTCGGCCGCACGCAGAGCGAAGTAGGCCGCGGCGCCGAAATGCGTCGAGTTGCGCACGCTGACGGCGCTGGTGCCGGCTTGTTGGGCGATCTCGATGGCCCGATCGATCGCCACGGCTCCAGCGTGGTGGCCGAATGCGTGATCCGCTTCGAGCACCGCTGTCGACGGACCGGTTTGTTCGAATTCGAGCTTCGGCTGGGCGGAGACGCGACCAGCCCGCACGGCGCGAACGTAGTGAGGAAAGAGCTCGATGCCGTGCGAGTCCACGCCGCGGAGCGAGGTCTGGACCAGCGATCCCACCACATCGTCGACGGACGCAGGCGCGACGTCGAGAGACGTCAGTACCTGGCGAAACGCGCTGCGGAGCTGCTCGGCGTCAAGACGCGGCATCGATCGACCTCCACGCTCCGCCGGATGAGAGGCTCTCGTTCACGGCCTCGACAATAGCGGTCGAGACCATCGCTTGCTTGAACGAAGGGCGAATGTCGAGGAGCGCGCTCGCCTTCACTCGGTTGGCAACGATGTCCGCCGCGTCATCGAGGAAGCGAGCGATGCTCGCCGGGCCATAGCCCTGAACCTCCGGTCGACCATTCGCGTCATCCAGCACCATCGAGAAATGCGGGTTCGGGGTTTCGACCCCGCCTGAGTCCGTCACGAGCGTGACGCCACGATCTTTCTGCTCGAGATCGAGGCGGCCGCGGCTGCCCACTACGAAGAACCGTTGATCGCTCATGGCGCTCGTCCCGTTGGGGTCGATCCAGCCGATCGCGAGCTGCGAGACGAAAACGTGCGGCGACATGGGCGCGCGCCACTCGATCGTCGCCAGCACCGAGTCCCACGTATCGACGCCCCGATCGGCAAGCACGCCCCGCGTTCCGACGGCCATCGCGCGGATCGGTAGGTAGCCGGTGAGGAAGTGCAAGAGGTCCGCGTAGTGCACACCGAGATACTGGAAGATGTTCGTATGCTGCGCCCAGCTGCGGAACGCGGTCGCAGGCACTTCGACTCGCTGGCTGTAGGTCACGACGGCGTACGCCGGTCGGCCGAGGTCTCCGCGCGCGATGGCGCCGCGGGCGTAGAGATTCTGGGGATCGAAGCGCTTGTGCAACTCGACCGCGCCGTGGAGCCCACGCGAGCGGGCCAGCTCGAGTAGCGCTCGCGCCTCGGCCACGGTGGGCGTGAGTGGTTTGACGACGAGAACGTGCATGTCACGCCGAAGCAGCGTCGCGGCGACTTCGAAGTGGAGGTGGTCTGGGACGGCCACGATCGCAGCATCGAACGCGTCGTCACCCAACGTCTCGTTCAAGCTGCCCTCGAGCGCCCGATACTCGACCTGGAGTCGAATGCCGAGCAGCGACTCGAGGCGCTCCGCCGCAGCGCCGACCTCAGCGGCGCCGTCTCGGCGTGTCGCGACGACGGTCACGCCGTCGAGCGGACGGGTGCGCCCCCATTGCACGACCGTCGGGAGGACCGTGCCGATCCCGCGTGTTCCGCGGCCAGTCACGTACATGCCCGCTCCGACGATCAAGACTCTCACGACGTTCGTCTCCACGACTCGAACAGGACGCGGGCAATTTCGAGATCGCGTGGCGAGTCGATGTCCAGAGCGTCATCGGCCTGCATCACGAAGGGGAGAATCCGGGTCCCGGTCATCGAACCGTGTTCCGAGATCGTCCGTGGGCGGGTCACGTCGACCACGCAATTGTAATAGTACATTGCGGGTAAGTCCTGACGCCGCAACAGGTATGGCGTCGGGTGCTCGGCGCTCATGATCGGGTCGAGGTAGCCGTCCTGGCCGATTCGGAAGATGCGATATGGATGCTGCGAGGGCGGCGACACCGACCGTACCGAGTCGGCGTCGGGGTGATCGCGGAGCAACTGAACCGCAGCGTCAATCCAGGCAGGATCTCGCATGGGCGCCGTTGGGCGAAGGTGGACCACGACCTCGGGAGAGGGGCTGCCGCGATCAGCGAGCGCGCCGAGGACGTGTGCGAAGACAGGATGATCGAGTGTCTCGTCGGCGGCGAGCTCGCGCGGGCGAAGGAACGGCACTTCGGCACCGGCTCTCCGCGCGACGGTCGCGATCTCGTCGTCCTCCGTCGACACGATGACTCGTGTCACGGTGCGCGCCGCGAGCGCGTGCTCGATGGAGTGGACCACGAGCGGCTTGTCACCCAGCAGAACGAGGTTCTTTCGAGGAATACCCTTCGAGCCGCCTCGAGCGGGGATGATGGCGAGGACGCCGCTCACCGAGGGAGCCCAGCGTCGTCGGAGGGTGCGCGAGCCTCTGCATACAGCGAGACGAGCTGTCGGCCCGGGTTGATCTTGTCGCGCAAGAGCATCGGATCGTCCCCGACACCGAACTCCTTCTTGGAGACGTCCACGAACCCCGCCGCTCGGAGATGGACCTCGAGGCTCTCCATGTCCCAGGCCGACCGATGTCCCGTCTCTTGAGTGACGAAGCTGATTGCTTCCATCTTGGTGCGGAGCGTCCTGCCGCGAGGCGCCAGCATGACGCGTTCCCATTCTTCGAACCATGCGTCATCTTTCGCGACGTAGCGCTCTGTGAAGATCGACACGTCCGGAAGCACGATGCGGATGCGGCCTCCGGGCTTGAGGATCCGGCGGCATTCGCGGAGCAACCTCGCGACCTCGGCGTACGTCAGGTGCTCGAGCGTGTGCTCCGTGAAGATCCCGTCGAAGACGGCGTCGTCGATCTGAAGGGGATGGCGCAGATCGGCGCCGAAGATGTCGGGGTCGCGTGAAAAGAAGTCGAGTCGAACGTACCCCTCGAAGCGATCGTCGCCGGCGCCGAGGTTCAAGTACGCGACGGATTTAGGGTCTACCCGGAGGCGGCGGCCCAGCGTCCTTCCCGCCCACGAGCGGAGCTCGAAGGCCACGCTCTCGGCCACCGACGGAGGGAGCACTTCGAGGAGCACGCGAGCGGGCGCGCGAAGCGGCCCGAGAGCAGCACGGTAGAGCCGTCCCACCGCTCAGGCCTCCGCGCTCGCAAAGCGCTGCGCGAGCCAACGGACGGGAAACAACACGGCGCGGAGCTGCATGAGAGGCATTAGACGCGTCCTCTGAGAGAGGAGGAAGACGCCGGTCGAGGAGAGCAACTGCGCCACGAGAGCGCCGACTGCCGCCCCCGTGAGACCGAGCCGAGGGATGAGCGCAAAGTCCAGCCCCACGCAACAGACAAGGCTGGCGAGCACACGCAGCGGATAGAAGCGCTGGAGATTCTCTGCCACGAGCCAATAGCTCGCGACCATGCCCATCACGGTGAACGGGGCACCCCACACGTAAATGCGCAGAACGGTGGCGGCCGCGGACCAATTGGCTCCGTAGAGTCGCTCCACGATGAAGCCAGCCAGCAGGGCGATGGTCGCCGAAAACGCGATCGCTCCCCACAGCAGCACGTTCATGAGGCCCTGAAGCCGCTTGTCGTAGACCACCGGATCGCTCCGCGCCTCGATGAGCGTGGGGAATGCCGACTGCCCGAGCGCCATCGGGAGGAACTGGATCGTCGTAGTGATGCTGATCGAGACGCCGTAGAGGCCGACGCTCCGTTCGTCGAGGAGCGAACGGACGATCACTCGGTCCGCGTTCAAGTACGCGAAGATCAGGATGGAGGTGAGCGCGAGCGGCCAGGCGTCGGAGAAGAGCTTCGCGATCAGTCCACGCGGCGCGGCGAAACGGAAGGGTCGCCCAATGTGCGATCGAAACGCGAGTACGAAACCCAACATCGCGACCGCGGTCTCGACGACAACGGCGAGGGCGAAGACGACCAGCGGCGCGCCGAGCGCGATCGCGACGAGTCGAATCGCGGACGCGATCCCGAGTGCGACGAGCTGTACGAGAACGACGTGCTTGGACGCCAACCGAGCCTGAAAGTAGAGTTCGATGACCGACAATGGCCTCAGCACGAGCGAAAAGGTCGAGACCGCGATCAGGACGATGGTTCCTCGGTCGTGCTCGAACGCGACCACGGCGAGCGCAGTCAGGACGACACCGGCGGCGCTTCCCAGAACGCGCAGGACGAACGCGCTCGCCACGACCGCATCGGGGTCTTCCGCTCGCGGGCCTCGCTGCGACAGCTCGCGAACGACGATCGTGTCGAGACCGAGAGCCGCAACGCCGGCAAACAGGCCGACGAAGCTGGCCGCATACGCGAGAACGCCCGAGCTCGCGGGCCCCAAGTGGCGCGCCATGTAGACCCCGACCCCGAACGCCACGACTGCCTGCACCATGCGCGCGCCACCGATCCAAACGGTGTTCGCGAGAACCGCGCGGAGCTTGCTCACTTTGCGGAGTCTAGTCCGCGATATCGCGTTCTTCCACCGAAGACGCCGAACCCCGCACGCCGCATCCGGTACGCTCGTGTGACCTCGTGAGTATCCCGACCGTCCAACAATCTAGGCAGATCATCGAAGGTTGGGTCCCGCCGCGCTGGCTCGACATCGCGCGAGACGTGAAAGCAGAGCTCGCTGGGCGCGCAATCCGCAAGCCGAACGGAGCCCTGCGTGGCAGGCACGCCGGAAGCTACCGCGCGTTCGTGATCGGCAATGGCCCATCCCTCGGCACCATGGATCTGCGGCCCTTGTCTGGCGAGATCACCATTGGAGCGAACAGCTTCTACAAGCACCCGCACAGCGCCGAGGTCAATCTCAAATACCTATGCATCGGCGATCCGGAGTTCATGCGCGACACCCCGCGAGCCCTCGAGTGGCATCGGCTCCTCGACGAGAACCACCCGAAGGCGACGCTCCTCGCGCACCCAGCGGTGCTCGCGCTGCGCGACAAGCACGGCGTACACGCCGCGCACGAGCTTTACGGGTTCACTGCGGGTCGCCCCGCATCGCGCCCCGAGGATGTCACTTTCGACCTGACACGCCCGCTACGTGTCGGTCACATGACGGGATCGCTTCTCGAAATTCCGCTCGCCGTTTTCCTCGGCGTCCGCCGGATCGTCCTCATCGGCTTCGACCTGAACCACCACGTCGACCCGGGGCGGTCGTACCACTTCTATGGGTCTCATGAGCAGTTCCCCGAGTTTGATTCGATGACGGCCGACAAGCGGTTCAGCTACGAGACATTACTCGCGGCGATGCAGCGCGAGTTCGTGAGCCATCGCCTCCTGCGAGTGGCCGCAGCCGAACGCGGCATCGAGATCGTGAACGCAACCTCCGGCGGATTGCTCGATGTCTACCCTCGGGTGGCGCTCGCCGACGAGCTTCGCGGAGCGTGAGCACGCACGAAGCTCGGAACGTCGTGAAAGTCGCGGAAGTTCGCGCGGAGCCAGGCCTCGTCGCGATCCCACCAACGTGCGGCGAGTAGCGACTCGCGGGTCGACTCATCGAACCGATAGCGAATGAGCCGCGCAGGGACGCCACCCACGATCGCGTACGCCGGGACGTCGCGAGTCACGACTGCGCCGGCCCCAACCACGGCCCCGTCACCGATCGTCACGCCGTCTAGCACGATGGCTCGCGCCCCGATCCAGACGTCGTTTCCGATCCGCGTCTCCACGACCTCGCTGAAGTACCCACGGTCCGCAAACGTGGGTCCCGTATGTCCCGTCGCAGAGTAAAAGAGCGGTTGCGTCGAAACGAACGACGTAGGGTGACGCCCGGGTCCGATGATCACGTCCGCCCCAATCGACGTGAATCGCCCGACCCGGCAGTATTGGATCTCGGTCCTGCGTCCGACATAGGTGTGCGTGCCGAATGATGATTTCGCGACGTTCGCTGCGTGGTAGAGAGTCACGTTTGGCTCGAACGTGCAGTCGGACCATCGCGCCATTCCATACGGCCGGAAACCAGGAATGCGTTGCCGGGCGTAGAGGCTCTTTCCCGCGTAATGCATGAATCGCGTGAGCGGGTTGTCGATCAGCGCGACCACGGACTCGGGCAGGCGCATGCGAAGGACCGTACCCCCCACCTGGTTCGGGTTCAAGGTGGCTGTCTGCGCGCCGCGCCGGGTAGCATGCGACCTTCCGCGAGATTGACCCCGCTCAAGCCAACCAGCAGATCCTCGCCACCGCCTATCGCGACCGACAGAGCTTGTGCGAGCCTTCCACGAGCAACGGCGCACATATGCAGCGATCGCCGCTGATGCGTCCCCGAGAACTCGACAATCGAGGCATTCTGCCGATGCCGCGACTTTCCGGTAGCCTACTCGCGGAGGATTCGGATGCGGCGCTTGTGCTCGAGTGGCGCGAAGCGGCGCCAATAGGGCGACAGCAGGAATCGTCGCGAAACACCATAGTAAGGGTTCAAGGTGAATACGAACTCGAGCTTGTCGACGCCGGCTCGGTGCGCGAGGTGGAGCGTCTGGGCCAAATGGTGCTCGCGATCGTTCCAGTCGAAGACGACGTACTTCCACACGATGCGTGTCTTCTGCCCACCCCGTGCGTCCCGCAAGGCCGTGAGGCGGCACATGTTCTCGAAGGCGCGCTCGAAGTCGGAGCCCACCTGATATCGCGTCAGCGTCTCTTGGGAGCAACCGTCGACGGAGAACACGACCTCGTCCATGAGGAGCGCCGCCTCGCGCTTATCGTCCGTGTCGACGAGGACGCCGTTCGTGGAGGTGAAGATGCGGCAGGCCGGCGCCGCTTCGCGGAGCGCCTGCATTTCCGCGAGCACGTTCCGCGACATGAACGGTTCGCCCAGCGAGAAGAAGGCGATCTGGCGTACGCCCATGTCCCCGAGCTCGCCCGCGATTCGTTTCAGATCTTCGATCCGCATCTTCAGCGAGCGCAGCGGGCGGAGTGCCCGACCGCAACCGACGCAGGAGAGGTTGCAGCCCGCGTTGTTCTCCAACATGAGACCGCGCCGCGGGAGCTCGTAGTCCGTAACACGCCGCTTGGCATCGACCGCGCTCGTCGTCCGCAGCTCCTGGCAGGTGACGCACTTCGTCAATGGAAGTTTGCCCTCGGCAAGCTCGCTGCGAAGACGCGTCGCATTCGCGCCACCGAAAACCTCTCGGAACGTCTGACCATCGAGGCTGCCGAGACGGCCCTCGCCATAAATGTCCTCGCAGTTGCACGAGACGGAGAGGTCGGCGTTGATCGAGATGTTGTACGCGGACTCTCCACTCAGCGCGGCGCAGTAGAACCGCTTTCCGGCGGCGCGGGCGCGAAGCTCCCGGAGCCGCGCGAGCCCCCGACCGGCTGTGCGGCGATAGGACAGGTTCCCGAAGAACCGCTTCACCTGGTCCGCATTCATCCGCCGGAGCGACGGACGCAGGATCGCGTCTTGGTCGATGAGAGCGAGCCTGCGCACCATGTCGTCGCCCAGCTTAGCCGAGCGCGCGAAGGCGCGGCTATCATGCCTCTGCGCCGTGCCCTTGCCCGAACCGAGCCAGCGGATCTTCGCCACCGCGTATCGCGGTCGACAAGGCGTGATCCACCACGCCGCTTATCTACGCGCGGGCAAGGTGCTCCTCGCGATGCGCGCGCTCCGGAGCGCAGGCGTCCCCCTCGACGGGCGTCGCATCTTCGACGTCGGCTTCGGCGCAGGAGGCTTCCTTCGCCGGTGCCCCGTCGGCGCGTCGCTCTTCGGGGTCGAGCAGGACCCTGCCACCGTCGCCGAGGTCGCGACCATGCTGCGTTCACGGGGGCACACGAAGGTCGACCTGCGCTCGGTCGACCTCGAGTTCGAGGCGTCGCCCGCGCTGTACGAGCACGGTCTCGATCTCGTGCACGCCAGCCATCTGCTCGAACACCTGGACGATCCGGCTCGATTTCTGGCGACCGCGCGCGAAGCCATCATCCCCGGCGGACGCTTCATCGGGCTCGTGCCAGTCAACGAGCGGGCGCGCGACCCGCACCACGTGCACCGTCCCGATCGCGCGATGGTCGAAGCTTGGGCCCGAGCATCGGATTGGGAGCTGACGCTCTACGAGGAGAACGACCCATATCTCTACTGGGCGCAGCCGCTCTTCACGAGCGAGACCGGAGCACGACACAAGCTCGCCCAGGCGTTGAGCCTGACGCTCGGGATCCCTGCGACGCTGCTCGGAGACCGCCGCTGGTTCGAGGCGGCGACGACCTTCGAGCGGTGGACGCGCTCACTGCCGACGCAAGCGGTGTTCGTGCTGCGCGCAGCATGAAGCTGTCGATCGTCACGCCGTCGTTCGGTCAGCTCGAGTGGCTTCGGCTGGCGGTCGAGTCCGTCCGCGATCAGGTGAGCGATGCCGCGCCATCCATCTCCGTCGAGCACCTCATCATGGACGCCGGCACCGACGGAATCGAAACCTTCGCGGACGCTCGCGGAGCGTCGTTCGCGCGGGGCGGCGACGAGGACACTGCTGTCCGAGCTGCGGACGAAGGCTATCGCCTCTCCGTTCGCTCGGCCCCCGACCGGGGGATGTACGACGCGATCAACCACGGGCTCCGCCGCGCGACCGGAGACGTCTGCGCGTATCTCAACTGCGACGAGCAATACCTTCCTGGAGTGCTCGCACGCGTCGCGGCATGGTTCTCCGACCACCCGACCGCGGACGTGTTGTTCTGCGACGCCATCGTCGTGGACGCCCAAGGCGCGTACGTCTGCGATCGCCGGGTCACGCTGCCGACGCGGATTCACACGCTCGTCTCGGGCAACCTCGCCGTCTTCACGTCATCGACTTTCTTCCGGCGACGCGTGCTCCAAGACGGGGGCCTCCTCTTCGATCCGTCGTTTCGCGCTGCGGGCGACGCGGAGTGGATCGCCCGCCTCCTCGAGACTGGCGCCAGCCTGCACACGCTTCGGCTGCGCGCGAGCATCCACACCGACACGGGGAAGAACCTGGCGCTCTCTCCGACCGCGCGTGCAGAGGCGGAGCGCCTCGCGGCGACCGCGCCGTGGTGGGCGCGACGGACGCGCGCGCTCGCCGTGCTCGCCCATCGACTGCGCCGCTTTCGGTCTGGCGCCTATGACCTCGAGCCGCATCGCTATGCGATCTACACGCGGGCTTCGCCTGACGCGCGGGTCGAGCGCTCCGTCTCGCGTCCGACGTTTCGCTGGCGGCGGTGAGATCCGCGATCCGCGCTAGCATGCGGCCGTGACCGGTCCGCGTTCGAACGCCGAGTGGAAGGCATGGGGCCGCGAGGACCCGCTGTTCGGGGTCGCCTCTTGGCCGGGGCGCGCGAAGGGCGACGCGGACGCCTGGAACCTCGACGCCTTCTACGCGATCGGCGCGACCGATTGGCGAGACTGCGAGCGAAGGTGGCGCAGGTACGGCCTTCGCCCAGGAGCCTGTGTCGAGATCGGTTGCGGCGCGGGTCGTATGACCAAGCCGCTCGCCACCACGTTCGACGAGGTCGTCGCGCTCGACGTCTCGGAGGACATGCTCGCCGTCGCACGCGCCAACGCGAGCGCCCCAGGCGTCTCCTATCGCCTCACCGACGGCGTGACGTTGGCGCTCGAAGACGCGTCGATGACCGCAGCGTTCTCGACGCACGTCTTCCAGCACTTCGACGACCTCTCGACTGCGCGACGATACTTCCGTGAGATCGCGCGCGTGCTCACGTCTGGCGGCACGATGATGATTCACCTACCCGTCCACGGCTGGCCCTCGATGCCTCGCCTCTTCGACGGCCTCTATCGAGCCCGGAAGCGCGTCGGCGATTTGCGCGCCCTCGTCCGCCAGACATTACTCGCCACCGGTCTCGGCCGGCCGTTCATGCGCGGCCTCAGCTACCCGATCGCGTTCTTCCACGACGAGCTCCCTGCCCTCGGGCTCGGCGACGTCGACGTCGTCGCGTTCGCTCCACAGAACGGCGCCGGCACGCAGGCGTTCGTCTTCGCGACCCGCGATCCCTCGCGCGCGCGCACCTCCGCGCAGGAGTAGGCCCATTCGCATCCTCCAGGTACACAACCGGTACCGCGAGCCCGGCGGTGAAGACTCCGTGGTCGAAAACGAGGCGCGGATCCTCGAGCGCGCGGGCCACGAGGTCGTGCGTGACGACACCGAGAACGCGCGAAGCCGGCTCTCTGCCGTCCTCGATCTCGGCGCGTCCGCCTGGAATCCCGCCGCGGCGCAGCGGCTCCGTCGTCTCGTGCGGGACGTGCGCCCCGACGTCACCCACGTCCACAACACATGGTTCCATCTTTCCGGTTCGGTGCTGTCTGCCATTCGCGGCGCCGGCTCGCCGGTCGTGCTGACGCTCCACAACTACCGATTCGCATGCGCCGCGGGAACGCTCATGCGAGACGGACGGCCCTGCGACGACTGCCCTCGAGCGGGCGCAGGATGGCCGGCGATCCTCCACCGCTGCTATCGGCACTCCGCCGTCTCGAGCGCCGCTCTCGCGGCGTCGAACGCGCTGCACGCGGGGCGGGGCACACTCGAGCGCGACGTGGACGTCCTCGTCGCGACGTCCGACGCCTCGAGAGCGCTCCTCGCAGCTTGCGGCGTGCCGACCGCGAAGCTCGTCACGAAGCATCACTTCGTCGAAGACCCCGGGACGCGGCCGTCCGCGCCGTCCGCGTCGACGGAGGTCTTATTCGTCGGACGCCTATCGCCAGAGAAGGGGCCCGAGCTGCTCTGCGAGGCTTGGTCGAAGGCGCGGCCGAAGGGTCTGACGCTGCGCCTGCTGGGAGACGGTCCGCTCGCGAGCCGCCTCGGTCGATATGGGCGCGACGACCTTGAGCTCGTCGGCTCGACGAGTCGCGAAGAAACGGCGCGGCGCATGCTCGCGGCGCGCGCCATCGTGGTCCCCTCCGTCTGGCGTGAGCCGTTCGGCATGGTCGCGATCGAGGCGCTCGCCGCCGCTGCGGCGCTCGTCGTGTCCGACGTCGGTGCGCTGCCGGAGCTCGCCGGAGGCGGCGCCGCAGAGCTCGTGGCACCCGGAGACGTTCCCGCGTGGGCCGACGCGCTCGGACGGCTCGTCGATCACGACGCAGTCGATCTGCGGGGAGCCGCCGCGAGAGAGCGTTGGGCACAGCGGTTTTCGCCGAGCATGGGCCTCGCCGCGCTCGAGTCGACCTACGCGCTCGCGATGGAACGCTACGCCCGAGCGCCAAGTCCCGAATAGCGGACGGTGGCAGCGATCAGGAGCTCCGACGCCAGACGTCGCGGAGCGCGCCCACGAGGAACCGAGGGTTATGCACCAAGTAGCGCCGCCAGGTCCGCTTCGGCTCCGTCGCGAGGCGATACGCCCACTCGAGACCGGTCCGCTGGAGCATGGGCGGCGCCATCCGCTTCACGCCGGCGAGAAGATCGAACGCGGCGCCGACCGCGAGGCACGGGACGCCGACCGCGATGCCGTGCAGGCCGATCCAGCGCTCCTGACGCGGACATCCGAGTCCGACGAACACGATGCCCGCGCCGCTCGCGCGAATGTGAGACACGTCTTCGTCCGCGTCGCGGAAGAGCGCGTCACCGAAGCCGGGCGCGCGCGTACCTGCGATCTCGAGCCCAGGGTTCGCACGCACGAGCTCTTTGGAGAGCGCCGCGAGCACACCGGAGGTCGCGCCATAGAGGAACACCGGAACGCGGTCGGCCGCCGCCCGCGCCGCTGTACGCCGCATGAGCTCGGGGCCGTACACGCGGTCGGCGAGCTTCGCGTCTCCCGTCGCGTTCAGGACCCACCGCAATGGCTGGCCGTCTGGGACCACGAGCTCGAACCGGTCGAGCAGCTCCGCCAACGTGGCATCGTCGCGAGCCTCCATGACGAGATGGACATTCGCTGCCGCGACCCTGAGCGCGCGTCGCTCGTCGGCTGCGGCGAGCACCGCGTCGACCGCCTCGTCGTAGTCGACGCGATCGATCCGCAAGCCCAACACTCGTCCGCTCGGTCTGACGTAGCTCACAGCGCGCTCCGCCAGCGTATGATGCCACGGTCCCCTTGAGCGACCTCGTCACGCGCGGCAGAAGCTCTCTCCGCTTCCTGATCTTGGCAGTGGACGCGTCGCTCGTCGTGGCCGCGATGGCGATCGCGTTCGGCGTGCACAGCGCTCTCCGCGCGGCGTTCACCAGCTTGCGGGAGCCGCCGGCGTTCGAGGCCTACGTCGGGCTCGTCGTGAGCGCGCTGCCGCTGTGGCTCGTGCTCATCGTCGCGCTCGGGCTCGACCGCGTCACAGAGCGCGCTTTCACGCGATTCACGCTCGTCCGCGAGCTCTTGAAGCTTCACGTCGGTGGGCTCGCGGGGCTGACGTTCATCCTGTTCCTTTCGCAGGACGTCATCAACCGGAGCATGGTCGCGCTGTTCCTCGGCGCGAGCTTCCTGCTCCTCTATCTCGAGCGGGCGATCGTCGGTCGCTGGCTCGCATATCAACACGCGCGCGGGCACGGCCGGACACGGCTCCTCTTGCTCGGGGCCGACTCCGACGCGATGCGCGGATTCGTCGCTTCGGCGGGGAAGCGCGACTTCCCGGTCGAAATCGTCGGTCGGCTCACGCACGGCTCCGGTGGGAGCCTTCCGCCGCCCTCGGAAGACGCCGCGCCAGCGCCCCGCATGCTCGGGACCGTCGAGGATCTCGACCGCGTGCTGCACGAGCAACCGGTCGACGGCGTCGTCTTTTTTCCGCCACTCCACGCCTCCGAGGAGGCCGCCGACGCCCTCGGTGTCTGCGAGACGCACGGCGTCCCAGCGAGCCTGTCGCTCGTTCTTGCGCGGCCGCACCGCGCGGTGCCCCAGCTCGTCGAGCTCGGCGGCGATCACTTCGTGACGTACGACGTCGCCCCAAAGGACGTCGGCGCGCTCGCGCTCAAGCACACCCTCGACGTCATCGCGGCGGCGGCGTTGCTCGTTCTCTTGTCGCCCATCTTCGTCGCGACGACGCTCGCGATCCTACTCAGCATGGGCCGACCCATTTTCTACTCTCAGGAGCGGGCGGGCCTTCGCGGTCGCCCCTTCCGCTTCCTGAAGTTCCGAAGCATGTCGCGCGACGCGGACGCGCGGAAGCAGAGCCTCGCCGCGGCGAACGAGACCGGGGGGCCGACGTTCAAGATGACCGACGATCCACGCATCACACGACTTGGTCGCTTCCTGCGCCGGACGAGCATCGACGAGCTTCCCCAGCTCTTGCACGTCCTCGCCGGGTCGATGAGCCTCGTCGGCCCTCGCCCCCTTCCGAGCGCTGAACAGCGCAACATCCACGGTTGGCACAGGCGACGTCTGTCGATGAAGCCGGGCCTCACATGCATCTGGCAGGTCAGCGGCCGCAGCAACCTAGGCTTCGACGAGTGGATGAAGCTCGATCTGCGCTACGTCGACGAGTGGTCTCTCGGGCTCGACGTCGTGCTGCTCGCCAAGACGATCCCCGCGGTCCTTTCGGGCAGCGGGGCGCGCTGACGAGCGCGGTCCGGCAAGTTCCCTCACCTGGGATCGGCGTGTAGCATCCGCCGAGAATGAGGCGCCCCATGACCCGCGAGACGCGCTGGCTCGTGGGTATCCTCGCCGTGATCGCGACGATCCTCTGGCTGACCTCCGTTCCAGAGGTCTTCACCCTCGACGAGTGCAACTATCTCCAGACGGTCCGCGCGCTCCGCGAGAGCAGCGTGTTCGTCCCGGGGACCGACGGGCTCACCCCGACCGCCGAGCTCTCTGGCTTCGACCCGACGAACGCGGCGCGCGCGAACCACACGAGCCCCGTGGCGCCGACGGTCCCGCCGCTTTACGCGCCCATCGCGCTCCCCTTCGCTTCGCTCGGCTTCAAGGCCCTCTTCCTGCTGAACGCGATCGCGTTCGCGGTGACGTGTGCGCTCGTTTTTCTGCTGACGAAGCGCCACGCGCGCCAAGAGCACACTCCCTGGATCGCGGCGGGCGTGTATGGGCTCGGTGGCTTCAGCCTCGAGTACGCGCAGGGCATGTGGCCGCACATGATCGCCGTCGCGCTGGTGACGGGCGGCGCCTACCTGACGACCCGCGCGAACGAAGAGGGTCGTGGCGCGCTCGCGCTGGCTGCCGGTTCGCTGCTCGGGATCGCCGCAGGGATCCGCTACCAGAACATCGTCATCGCCGCAGCGATTGGCGCCACGCTCTTGTTCGCCACGGCGAGACGATGGCGGACCGTCACCGCG
>Ga0164241_10002087_pt1 | contig 22555 bp, 16 predicted proteins | sample OricomyardsoilBY_FD_108780 | JGI IMG/M metagenome (GOLD analysis project Ga0164241, IMG submission 108780) | Backyard soil microbial communities from Emeryville, California, USA - Original compost - Back yard soil (BY) | ecosystem: Environmental > Terrestrial > Soil > Unclassified | place: USA... | reverse complement strand
CGAACACTTCTGCAACGAAACCGCCCAGCAGCTCGACGCCTTCAACCGCGAGCGCCAGGACATCGAACGTCTCATCACCGAGGAGGCCGAGAAAATCATCGAGACCCAGTTCGCCGACTGGCCGGGCATCGTTCTGTACGGCGACAACTGGCACCCCGGCGTCGTCGGCATCGTCGCCGGCCGCGTCACGCGCAAGTACAATCGCCCCTGCGTCGTCCTCGGCAACGAAGGCGAACTCGCCAAAGGCTCCGGCCGCAGCATCGACGGTATCAATTTGGTGGATGCGCTCGGCACCTGCTCCGATCACCTCCGCAGTTGGGGCGGTCATCCGATGGCCGTCGGCATTTCCCTGGAGAAAACCCGGCTCGACGCGTTCCGCACCTTCTTCGCGGACGCGGTGCGCCTCCAGGCCGGCAACGATCTTCAAGAGCGCCGGCTCGATCTCGCCGCGTGGCTCACGTCCGATCAAGTCCGCGAATCGTTGATGGACGAGATCTGCACGCTGCACCCATTCGGTCAGGGAAATCCCGAGCCTGTCTTCGGCATCCGCGGCGTCGTGCTCCGCCAACGTCCCGACGTTTTCAAGGGCCAGCATTTTCGTTTCAATTTCGACGACCCACGCGGTCGTCGCCTTTTCGGCGTCGCGTGGAAAATGGCCGACCGCCTCCCGCCCGTCGGCCAGCCGCTCGACCTCGCTGTCGAGATCACGTGGAATTTTTTCAACGACCGGAAACTCCTGCAGCTCGAGTTGGTCGACTGGCGAGTCACGCAATCGTAAGTCCGATCGAGGGCAACTCACCTCGCGTGAGGGCGTTGGGTTTCAAATCACACAACCCTCCATCCGCCCGCGTAGCGCGGCCTTTTCCGGTTGCCGGTCAACGCAGCTCTGCACACGTTGCGCCCTCGCTCACCCAAGCGCCGACCCGTGAAGCTTTCGCTCTCCATCCATCGCTGGCTCCACCGAAAAAAACTTTCGCGCAAAAGCATGCGCGGCGGATTTCTCCATTCCAAACTCGGCGACCGCATCCTCGATAAAGCTCTCTGGCGCGCCACCCCTGATTCCATCGCGCGCGCCTGGCTCATCGGCATGCCGGTCACGATGATCCCTTTTCTCCCGGGCCAGTCGATCGTCGCGGCCGTGCTCGGATTCACCTTTCGAGCCAATCTTCTTGTGTGTATCGGCCTTCAGTACCTTTCCAATTTCGGAACCGCCGTCATCCAGTTGCCCCTCTGCTTTTTTGTAGGACGGCTCGTACAAGGAAATCGCCCATCCGCAGTCTGGGACGAGGTCTCCGCTCGCGATTGGAAATACATTTTCCAGCATCCCACCTATCTCGCCCAAGACCTCATCCCCCTTTTTCTCGGCGCGATCATTCTCGGTGCCGCCGTCGGTGTCATCGGATACTTCCTCATCCTGAATTGGAGCAGCCGCTTCGCCGAAAAAATCGCTCGCAAAAAAAATGCCGCGGCAAAATAGCAGCGCGCCGGCAAACCATTCCTCGTAGCCGCGCTCGTGAGAGCGTGGCCTCCGCGCCGAACGCCCGCTCCGCTCAATAAAACAAATTCCGATCCAGACTCCGATACTGGATCGCCTCGAGCAGATGCGGTGCCTCGATCTTTTCCGAGCCCGCCAGATCCGCGATCGTGAGCGCCACTTTGAGAATCCGATCGTACGCCCGCGCCGAGAGCGCCAGTTGCTCCATCGCCTGCTGCATCAGATCTCCGAGCGTCGAATCAATCGCGCAATGTCTCCGGATTTGGGCGTGATTCATGCGTGCATTTGCCGTCGCGCGTGAACCGCTGAGCCGCGCCAGTTGCCGCTCTCTCGCCACACGCACCCGCTCCCGCACCGCCGCCGAAGACTCCGCCACCTTGTCCGTCCTCAATTCGCTGATCGAAAGCGCCGGCGCTTCGATGTGAATATCGATGCGGTCCAGTAGCGGGCCGCTGATCCGCGCTCGATACCGCTGGATCTGCGACGGGCTGCATCGGCACTCATGCTTGGGATCGCCGAGATAGCCGCACTCACAGGGATTCATCGCCGCCACGAGCATGAAGCAACACGGCAGCGTCACCTTGCCGGCACTACGCGAGATCGTCACCGAACCGTCTTCGAGCGGCTGTCTCATCACCTCCAGCGCCGAGCGTTTGAACTCCGGCAACTCGTCGAGAAACAACACGCCGTGATGCGCGAGCGAGATTTCTCCCGGCCCGGGAATCGTTCCTCCACCGAGCAGGCCCACATCCGAGATCGTATGATGCGGCGAACGCACCGGCCGTTTCCCAAATTGCGCCGGCCCGCTCAGCGTCTGCCCCGCCGCCGAATGAATGCTCAGCACTTCCAGCGACTCGTCCAACGTCGGCGCCGGCATGATCGTCGGGATGCGTTTCGCGATCATGGATTTCCCCGAACCCGGCGGTCCGATGATCAGCAAATTATGGAAACCGCTCACGGCCACTTCCACCGCGCGTCGCAGCGCATGCTGACCCTTGATCTCCGAAAAATCGCCCGCGTGTTCATCCGCCTGATTGTCGCTCTTGATCCGCGCCGCCACTTCGCGCGGAAGAGCACGATCTCCGTTCAAAAAACGAAACGCCTGATCGAGCGAACTCACCGCGTAAACGTCGACGCCTTCGACGAGCGCCGCCTCTTTCGCCGACGCGGATGGCAACAGCACGCCTTTCTTCCCGAGCTGTTTCGCGAGCCGCGCCATCGCCAGCGCACCGCGAATCGGTCGGGTCGCGCCCGATAATCCCAGCTCTCCCGCGATCAAATAGTCCGCCAGCCGATCCGCTTTCAGCTGACCGAGCGCGGTGAGAATTCCCAATGCGATCGGCAAATCGTAGATCGGCCCTTCCTTGCGCACATCGCCCGGCGCGAGATTGATCGTTGTGCGCGCGTGAGGTTTTCGAAATCCGCTGTTCCCGAGCGCGGAGAGCACGCGGTCGTTGGATTCTTTGACCGCCGTGTCGGGCAGGCCGACGAGCACGAGTTTAAAATCGCCGGACTCGCCCGAGTTGACTTCGACATACACGAGTTCCGCGTCGATGCCTTGAAGCGCGGCAGAATAAAGCGTGGCCAGCATGAGGTAATAAGGTCTCCCGTTCGCCGTCCCAACCGCCATGATCGAGGACGAACTGACCGCGTTGATGTCAGCGCGCTTTCCGCGCGTAAAGCCGGATGTTCGAGCTCTGTTCGCAGCAGGCGCCCCCACTCCGCACAGCCATCATCCGCGCTCACGCGAACCGAGGCGTCGCTAAAATCTCCGCGCCCCAAGCGTCTGCCCGCGCGTTCCCGCAGCTCAGAAAAACATCGCTTCGCTCAACGCCGCCTCCGGGCTGAGCAAACTCGCGGCCGACGCCAGCGTCACTTTCCCCGCGCCGAGATCCGCCTCGAACTGCGCGCTGCCTTGAGTCAGATCGCCCCGCCAGTCGAAGCGACGTCCGTCCGTGTATTCGAAATGCATCTCGAAGGCCCGCGCCTTGCAGCCGGGCAGCGCCGCGCTCGCGTAGTGGACTTCCGGTGACGCGCCGCAGCCTTCGAGCCGCTCCCGCGTCCAGGCCAGCAAAACACGGCCTTCCGCCGCCAGCTCCGCGCCGAAACCCACGTTCACCGCGCGCAAATTTTTGCTCAGCGTCGCCGGCGCGTATCCACTCAGGAACTGCCCGATCGTCTGCCGGATCGGCAGCATGCGCGCGTAAACCAGATCGCGCACCGCGTCCGGCTTCGGCCACGGAAAACTCGTCGCGGCCGCCTCGACCAATGATGTGTCGAAGAGCACGCGTTTCGAGCGGTTGAGCAGAAACTGATAGTCGTTCAGCTTGGCGCTCGAAGAAAACCGGTGCGCCCAATAATACAGCGGGAGATCGGTGCTCAGGCAGACTGAAACTTGGTTTTCCAGATGCTTCCGCGCGGCCTGCGGATAGCTCAGCAACACGAACTCGCAGCAGCGCGTGTCGTCTTTGGATTTCCCGAGATGGCATTCGCCATAAACCTTCGCGCGAATCTCGGTCGCCGGATTTTCCGGCGGCAGCGGACAAAGGACCACCACGCGGCAGGGATACCGGCGCGAAAAACGCACCGCTGTTTCGAACTGCTCTGCGGCGTCGGCTGCGTTCGTGCCGAAGCCGAGATGCAGCACGAGATTGATCTGCGTCGCCTTGCCAGATTCGGCCTCGGGCGCGGGCCCGCCTTTCGCGGCGGTGTCGCTCCACATCTTGTCGAGACTTTTGGAGATCGCTCCGACCGGAACTTCGATCCCAGGGAGGGCGTTAAAAACAGCAGGCATAAAAACAGAAAGTACCAGGTATCAGGTGACCAAGTTCCAAAAAGCCCGAACCAGATTTTTCAGCCGCGCTGACATCTTGTTACTTGCTCCTTGGTCCTTGAAACTTCGCGCGGCAGAGCCGCGCGGTTACGGTTGTCTCCACGTGTGTTTGCTCGCCGCCAGCAGCGCATCGGCGCTGGCCGGTCCCCAGGAACCCACGGGATAGCTGTCCATGCCTTCGCGCTTCGCAGCCGCCCACGCTTCCAGCACCGGAGTGTAGAGTTTCCACGAGGTTTCCGCTTCGTCGCCGCGGATGAAAAGCGTGCCGTCGCCGACCATCGCATCGAGCACGAGGCGTTCATAAGCTTCGGGCGTGTTCGATCCGTAAGTCGTGCTGTAGCGGAAATTCATCTTCACCGGCTGCGTGCGCGTTTCGAGCCCGGGCACTTTACCGTTGAGGATCATGCTCAGCCCTTCGTCCGGCTGGATCTGAAACGCGAGTGTGTTGGGCGCGAGGTTGAAGCGGTCGCTCTCGGCAAACAGCGTCCCCGGCGGCCGCTTGAATTGTACTGCAATTTCGGTGACACGACGCGCCATGCGTTTCCCTGAGCGCAGGTAAAACGGCACGCCTTGCCAGCGCCAGTTGTTGATCGAAAGCCGGATGGCCGCGTACGTCTCCGTCGCCGATTGCGGATTGATGCCCTCTTCCTCGAGATAACCTTTGGCCTTCTTGCCGCCCATCATCCCTTCCGAATATTGCGCGCGGGCGACATCGCCGCCGGCACCGAGCCGCAGCGGCTGGATCGCCTTGAGGACTTTCACTTTTTCATCGCGCACCGCTTCAGCATCGAGCGACACCGGCGGCTCCATCGCGGTCAACGCGAGCAGCTGCATCGTGTGATTTTGAATCATGTCACGCAGCGCTCCGCTCTGCTCGTAATAACCGCCACGCGTGCCGACGCCGACTTCCTCGGCGACCGTGATCTGCACGTGATCGATGAAGTTCCGATTCCACAACGGCTCGAAAATCGAGTTGGCGAAACGCTGCACGAGCAAGTCCTGCACAGTCTCTTTGCCGAGGTAGTGATCGATGCGATAAACCTGATGCTCCTCGAGCACCGAGCGGATCGTTTTGTTCAGCTCCTGTGCCGACTTCAGATCTTTGCCGAACGGCTTCTCGATGATCACCTTCGAGTGATGCGGATGAGAAAGGTTTTTCGAAGCCAGCCCGCTCGCGCCCAAATTTTGCAGGATCGGCGCGAAGACCGACGGCGGCGTTGAAATATAGAACAGCGTCTGCACATCACGCCCGACTTTCTTCTCGATATCCGCGATGTGCTGCGCGAGCCGGTCGAAGGCCTCGCGCTCGTCGTATCCGCCCGACACATAACTCGTGTTGGCAGCGATGCGGCCCCAGACCTCAGGATTCAATTCGCGGCGTGAAAACTCCTTGATTGCATCCGTCGCCAGCGTGCGGAACTCCTCATCTGGAATCGGCTTGCGGCCGTAACCTACCAGAAAGAAATCCGCCGGAAGCAGATTATCATAGCTGAGGTTGTAAACCGCCGGGATCAACTTTCGCGCAGTCAGATCGCCGGAAGCGCCGAAAATAACGACGACCGTAGGAGGTGCGCCGCGATGTTTGCTAAGTCCCTGAAGAAACGGATGACGTTGAGTTTCGGCCATGACGAAAGCGAATTTGTCGGCACGCCCCGGGGGAGACGCAAGCGGTTATTCGCAGTTGGCAGGCCCCGCATCCCGCCGGAGTTTTCGAGTGAATAATTAAAATCATTCATACTCGTGAGGGCTCGGGCGAAAGCCGGTCACCACCGCAGTCCGCGAGGCCAAAGCGCGACATTCTCGAAGTGCCTCACCTGCGACTTCGCACCGTCGCCAGCACCGCCATCGCCAGCCGCGCCCGCCCACTCCACTTCAACAATGTCGAAACGCACCGTCGTCGGCCGGGCGTCTCTCAACGCGCGGAGATAAGCCATCGTCGCCCGGCGCAGCGCGCGCTTTTTCCGCGCATCGACCGCATGGTATCCACCGATCAATGCGCCCGCCGCGCGCGTTTTCACTTCCACGAACACGAGCACCTCGCCGTCGCGACAAACCAGATCGATCTCATCACGCCGATCTCGCGGACTGCGCCAGTTACGCACCACGATTTTCCAGCCCGCTTTCGCGCGAAGAAATCGCTCCGCCGCCTTTTCACCCGCCACGCCACGCGCCTGCCGCGCGTCTCGCGGCCCGCGAATTTTTCCCCACCACGCTTTCAACCTCGCCAGCATACTCGAGCCGCGAGCCCGCCTCATCACCGCGACACCCGCAAGATTTTTTCCCACCGACCAATCTGCCGACGTTCAGCCCGCACGATCACTTCGCATCAACCCGTCGTGTGATCGCCGCGTCCTCAATGGAAAACATCGCCGGCAATTTTTCCGGCCGGAAAAAGAACACCAACGCCACCGGCGTATTCTCCGAAAAACGCCACGGCAGTTGCGCGCGTCCGTAGAATCCCATCGTGAAATTCTCCGCCGCCTCCGCGTATCCATGCCACTCGCGATCGGCGAGCATCCGCGGCCAGACTTGGTAGAGGTTTCCGTTCTCGGTCCGAAAATACACATCGAACCACGACTCCTTGTCCGCGCTGCCTTCGGCGAGCCGGTAGGAAAATTCAAGCAACATCCCGGAAGAAAAACGAAAGCTCGCGGGCAACGGCAGCTCCGCCATCGCCGGCCGCAACGGCTCGCCCGGAAATGCGCTCACCATGAAAGTCCATGCGCCGTCCGCCTCAGCTACCGTCACGCCTCGCGAAACGAGCCAGCGTCCTTCGCGACTCAACGCCGGCTCCTCCTGCGCTCGCGTGCGTGTCAGCAATGTCTTTCGCGATCCGTCGGCCGTGCTCGCATCGAACGCGAAATCGCGAACAACTTCCCGCGTCATCGTCGAAGGATCCGGCCACAGTGTCGTGACAAATTGGGTACGCGCACCTTCGCTCGACGTGAAAGTTGTTTCGCTCCGGAGTCCTTCCAAAACCGTCGCGTTCAAAACGGTTCGCACCGGAATCACCCGCCGTTCGCCCGGCGCCAGCGAAAGCGCCAATCCGTCCCCCGCGCCCGCATCGTCCAACACCAGACCAGCACCCAGATGAATCTCGCCGGTGATTTTTCCTGTCGAAAAATTATACGCGACCAATTCGCCCTGTCCGCCTCCTTCCCCAGCGACGCCCGCCGGCCGCTGCGCGAAATAGCCGAGGAAACTTTTCCGCGGAGCCAGCCCTTCGCGCGGCACGAAATCGAGTACGACTGGCCCCGCCGAAACGTCGCCCGCTCCCCGCCAATCGCGGGCTGAAAGCGCGCGCTCTGTCTTTTCTTCCCGCAGCAGCCACGCGAGCGCCGGTGAGATTTCCGCGGCACCTATCGGACGACCGACGAGCCGCATCCAGGATTCCTCCGCGGTCGCCCCGAAATCCGCCGGCGCGAATCGCTCTTGTGGAGGTCCATCGTGCGCCGCCATCAGCAACCCGAACTCGCTCTGCCCCTGCTCAAGATAAGGAGTCAACACGAACGCCATCGCTCCAGCCGGTCGCAACTCCTTCAGCTGTGCACCCACCGCGTGAAACCATCGCCACTGCCGCAGGCGCCCTTCAGCCGATGCACCGCCCGCCGCATCCATCAGTCCGTAACCGTATTCGGTGAGAAAGACCGGAAAGCTTTTTTTCCGCGCGGGTCCGCCGGAGTCCGCGGAGGTCGGAGCCTTTTCGATCGCGTCACGGAATTGTTCATACACGCCCGTGAAATCCTCCGCATAACCATAGAAGTGAAAGTTGAATCCGTCCGTCGCGCTCCCGACCCCATTTTCCCAGAGCCGCGCGAGATAAGGCCCGGGCGGCAAAGCCAGCGGCGCCATCAACACGCGCGGCTTCGCGCCACCCGCTTCCACCGCCCCCGCGAGCAAGCCGGCGCGGCACGCTTTCAGATACGCGGCGTAGTTCTCCGGGTTATCCTCGAGAAACGAAATATCCGGCTCGTTGCCGATCTCCCACATGTCCACCAATTCTGAATACAGACGCCCCAGCGCTCGTGCGCGCGCCCACACTTCCCGCAGATCGACCGGACCTCGCCGCCCGCCTCCTTTGCGCACGCCGCCAGCCCAGCTGCGACCGTCCCACTCGACCAATGCACAGTTGAGAAACCCCCGCCGGTGCAGCTCGCGAAGCGCCTCCTGTTCACGCGACAGATCCGCGTTGTCGGTCATCGCGGTGATCCCTCGAATCCGCAGCCAGGTTCCCTGCTGCGACGCGAGCGCCGGCTCGCTCGAGATTATGGCAAGCGCGTCTCGCGCGTCCGCGCCCACATCGAAACCGCTGAAAGCCGCCGCGCGACCGCCCACACCCGCGCACCATAGCCCGATAAATAACCGGCAGATCGAGGGAAAAAACATGTGGCACGAGTCCATCTTCACAGCGCGAGCGAACGAAGGCCCCCAACGAATGCCAGCGATTTGTCGCGTCTCTTCCTCGCGCGCGCGAAGACCCGGATGCCTAAAGTTCTTTTCAAATGCCGGACGCTGCGCTTTCAGCTTGGACGCGCCCGTCGCCCGCCCTCCACGCGTCCGACCTCTCCATGCCCGCTCCGCAAACGTACACTCGCACTCAGAATCTTCTGCTCTCCGTCCTTCTGGTGGGAGACGTCGTCCTGTGCTTCGCCGGCTTGTCGCTCGGATACTGGCTGCGCTTCGAAAGCCCCTTGCGAGCAATCAGCTTCGAACCGGACGCTGTCGCAAACTACGCCGACTACTTTCCGCTGCTAACCCTCGGCACCGCCTTTTTCATCGGTGCGTGCGCGCACCTTCGGTTGTACGATCCGCGTTTCCTCCTGCGCCCCAATGACGCGAGAACGATCATCTTTCGCGGCGTGTTCTTCTGGTTCGTCGCGTTTCTCAGCACCTCGCTGGTGCTGAAGTTTCAGCCGCCGATCTCCCGCCTTTTTGTCACAGTCTCCAGCGTGATCACGTTGGTGGTACTGGTGGGCTGGCGCTCCATTTTTCACCTCTGGCTCACGCACAGCCATTTGCGCGGACGCATCACTCAGCGCGTCGCGCTAGTCGGCTGGACGCAAGAGGCGTCCGAAATCGCGGAAGCGATCTTAAAAGACCGTCACCATCCCTACGAAATCATCGGGATCATCGCCACGCCCGCGCGACCCACTGCGATCCTCGCACCGACGCATCCGTTTTTAGGCCATATCGACCGCCTCGAAAACGCGATCGCTGTTCATCGGCTGGACATCGTGATTGTTGCGGACCTGAACCTCAGCAAGGAGCAGCTCATGGGCGCGGCTGCGAAGACCGAGGCAGGCTACGCGTCGCTCAAGGTCATCCCGTCGTTTTTCCAGATCTTTGTCTCCAATCTTCGGCTACAAACCGTTTCGGGCGTTCCGATCCTCGGCGTCGAAGACATGCCGATCCACGCGTGGACAAATAGTTTCATCAAACGCGCGATCGACGTCGCGGGTGCCACCGTCGGGCTTGTCGCGAGCCTTCCGGTGATCGCATTGGTGGCCGCATTCATTAAACGCGAATCCCCGCGAGGTCCCATTTTCTTCAGCCAGACACGAGTCGGCAAAGACCATCGCCCCTTCAAGCTCTACAAGCTGCGCAGCATGACCCCCGACGCCGGCCACTTCGACGACGCGAGTCAGAGCACCCTGCCCGGCGATCAACGGCTACTTCGCATTGGTGCCTTCATCCGCCGCTGGAACCTGGACGAGCTACCTCAATTTTGGAATGTGCTTCGGGGCGAAATGAGCCTCGTCGGCCCGCGTCCTGAACGACCCTACCATGTGTCCCAGCTGGCAAGGGAAATTCCTCACTACCTCCCGCGTCACTTGGTGCGCCCGGGCATGACTGGCTGGGCCCAAGTGAACGGATTGCGCGGTAATACGAGCCTCGCCGAGCGAATCAAATACGACCTGTTCTATATCGAGAATTGGTCCCTGTGGTTCGACCTTCAGATAATGGCGCTGACCTTTCTTCGGCGCCGCGAGGCGTATTAGAAATTTTGTTACCGAACAAATTTTTGGCGCTCTCCAGCGCGTTTTGCAGCTCACTCGGAATGGACGTAACCTGTTTTTGGTTACAGCTCGGGGAAACCCTGAAAACGTACTGCGGCTCTGACCCGATGTTGCCCGCCAGTTCGATTGGGTAGTGTTTGGTTTTATTGGCGTACGCCCGCAGCTCTCCACGACAGAACTCGTTCGTCAGAGGCTCCGCTCGGGTTGTATTGTGTTCTTTAATACCGGAAATACTCAGCCTTGCGGATTCATTTCCCCGCCGGCCGCCATGCTGGCGAAAACGAAATGCAAAAGAGAAAATGGAGAACAATGGCATTCGTTCTGCACAATGCCGTCTACGATTTTTCATTAAAGAAGTCCGAAGGCGGAACATGTCGTCCAATTTCTAATCCACAGCGCGCCATGCGTTCGGTTTCGAGTTTTTTGTTTGTCCTACCCCTCCGGAGTGCTCCCCCGGTTCAAAAAAAGAGCATCCACAGGACATACCATGAGAGCTCACACTGCATCACAGACCGCGGACGTTTTAGCGTCCGATTTGAACGCATTACCGTCGTTGACCATGCCTGTAATCGAAGCGGCTGCCCGTACCCCACCAACCACGACCGCTGGTTCTGCTAACGCCGCCAGTCACGCCTCCGCGGCCAGCCAGCCGCGAGAATTCGCGTATCGTCTCAGCTCCCTGCTTCTCGCGGGTGATCTGATTCTTTCGGCGATATCGATCTTCGCCGGCCTCGCGTTTCGCGAGTGGCAAAGAGGCGACGGCTCGTTGCAGAGCCAGCAGCTGCACGCCCCTGTTCTGTGGAGCGTAGGGGGGATGTTTCTCTACGCGTGGATTATGACCATGCTGAAAACATACGAGGCATCTAACCTTTATAAACTCCAGCTGTGGGCTAAAAACCACCTCAAGGCCACCCTGCTCTGGTCAATCGCCGTCTGGGCCTGCATCGGCCTTTTCGGTTTATATGATTTTTCTCCCCGTGTCGGAGTCCTCTACTGTGCGCTCACATCGACCGGCCTGCTGACTCTCTGGCGGCTATCCGCCTTCACCTACCTCATTCAGCCAAAAATTCGCGAAGCCGCGAGCTCTCGCGTAATCGTCGTGGGATGGAATAAAACCTCCTCGGGTCTGCGTCAGGCCATGCGGCGGGATCTCTCGCAACTCAACGAGATCATCGGCTGCGTCCCCATGCCCGGCGGACGCTTTGCGTCACCCCCTCCAGCTGAGGTGCCCGTGCTTGGCGACTATTCTGATCTCCCCGAGCTGATCAAAAAGTGCGGAGCCCATTCGGTAATTCTTTCGGAGGTCACGTGCTCCGCGCGGGAAATTCAGCACCTCGTTTCATTCTGTCAGCGGGAATTGGTGGGCTTTAAAATGATCCCGGAATATTTCCCCGCGCTTCACTCCGGTCTCCAGGTTCAAACAGTCAGCGGCGTCCCCTTGCTAAGCGTCAGCCAGTTGCCGCTCGATCGCATGCTGAATCGTGCCGCCAAGCGCGCCATCGATATCGCCGGCGGGACGGTTGGACTTCTGTTATCCGCCCTTATCATTCCTTGGTTTTGCCTGATCGTCTATTTGGAGTCACCCGGTCCCGTTATTTATCGTCAACGTCGCACCAGCCGCGGCGGCCGCACGTTCTTTATTTATAAAATTCGCAGCATGAGGCTGGATGCCGAGACAAAATCGGGTGCCGTCTGGTGCAAACAGGAGGACAACCGTCGTCTCAAGATCGGCACCTTCATGCGCAAAACCAATATCGACGAGCTTCCTCAATTTTGGAACGTGCTCAAAGGCGACATGAGTTTGGTCGGACCGCGGCCCGAGCGCCCTGAGCTGATCGCCCAGTTCAAAAACCAAATCCCCAACTACAACGCCCGCCACGAGGTCCGCGCAGGCCTGACCGGATGGGCTCAAGTAAATGGTCTCCGCGGCGATACCGACCTCGGCAAACGTATCGAAGCCGACCTGTATTATTTGGAGAACTGGAGCGTGATGATGGACCTGTACTGCATCGCGGCGACGTTCTTCAAAATTAAAAACGCGCACTGATAGTCCGCCGCGGGCCTTCATGCCGTCATCTCCTTTAGCCAGATCAATCTCAATGGTGAGCCGCGCTCTACTTCCCGTCATAACGCTCACGACGCTATTAGTCGGACCGACCTGCCGCGGGTCCATTCTAGAGACAGAAAACTGGGCGGCCATTGGCAAGATGTCAGCTAAGGTCGGCTACGATTCAAATATCACTTTGAGCCACGACGGCGACGGCGACTCCTTCGTCCAAGGCACTCCTTCAGTGACCTTCCTTAAGCGCAACTCCAGCACACAACTGCAGGCCATCGCTACAGCGAGCATCACTGAGTTCATAAATAACCAGCAACCTCGTCAGGACGATTATAGCCTTAAAGGAATATATGCCTATCCCTACGCGCCTCATGTTGTGCCCGTTTACGAGGCAGAGGCTCTTTTCAAAAGAGCGTCAGAGCCAAACCAATACCTGGGACGGCTCGTCGAGTATAACCAAAGCTCAGCGACCGCCGAAGGGTACCTGCCGCTCACGGGAAAATTAGGTCTCCGGGCCAAAGGGGACTTCAATTCAACGAAGTACGAGAATGCGCTAAACCATAATGTACACGGCCAGGTCTTTCTCGGCATCGCGTACCAGCGTACCCCGCACAGTGAATTATCTCTCAACGCGGGCGCCGCCTTCGGACGGTCCACTCCATCCAATTCCGCTCCCGCTATTCGTAGTCGCGAACGTTATCTCACTGTGCGCTTCCGGGGGCAGGTTACACCGAAAATCTCCGGAAGCATGCATGCCGGCTTTGGACAGGTGGGCTACCGCGGCGGCTACACCAACACCTATAATCTCCCGGTAGCCGGCGCGGATCTTACTTGGGGCATAGACCCACGTCGTACGCTCGTGCTGGCGGCATACAGTGGCGCCGACTATACGGCGGATGGACAATCGGTTAACACGCAGCGTGCCTTCCTCTCCTTTACCAATGTCATTATTAATCGCTGGCAACTCACCGTCAGAGGCGGCCCCGCCCACTCGGTATTCAGCCGTGAATTCCGCCAGCGAACCGATGACTCATGGCAGATCGGTGGGGAATTCGGCTATCGGCCCTCAGACAGTTTCAACGTCTCATTGTCCGCAACCCATACCTATCAGGATTCGGACGTCGTATTCAACGAGTTCCAGCGCTCGGTCTTCAGCTTGGGCGCCGCATATCGATTCTAGTCATGCTCTCTATTTTTTCTTTCATGTATTCGCATCCGTTCGAATCCCGCTCCCGCTACACTGTCCTTTGGGCAATAGTGTCTGCGTTCCTGCTCTCTACCACGTCGCTGCTGGCTTCGCCCGCCACTGTATCGAAGGACTACCGCATAGCGCCGCGCGATCAGGTCCAATTCCAGGTGTTCGAGGAGCCTGACGTCATCGTGCTCCAGCGAGTCTCTTCCGCCGGAGAAATTTCCGTACCCATGCTGGGTGCCGTCCAGATCGCCGGGCTTACTTTGCGCGAAGCGGAAACGCTCATGGAAAAACGCTACCGCGAAGGAGGATTTTATCTCGCGCCCCAGGTTATTCTTTCCTTCCAAGCCTATGCACCGCGAAGCATCTCTGTCCTCGGCCAGGTGAACGATCCCAGCCAGGTGGACTTCGCGATTGAGCGCGATCAACTCGGAATTGTGAGTGCGATCACCCGCGCGGGTGGATTCACCCGCGTTGCCCGTACGGATTCGGTCAAAGTCATGCGCACGGTCGATGGCAAAGAAACCTCATTCACCATCAACGTCGCTGCCTATTTGGACGAAAAATCCAAAGACCAGGAGTTTATACTCCAGCCTGACGACATCGTTTTCGTTCCAGAGCGCGTATTTTAACCCGCCAATTTCCATGTCCAACAATACTTCAGCGAATGCCGCCAATCCCGCCAGCACGACGGGGGCACGCCCGGCCACGCGTCCGGCCAACGACGACTTTTCCTTCAAAGAGCTGGTGGACCTCCTTGGCCATGGAGCGCTCTTGATTCGCGCCCGCTGGTATTGGGGCGTTTTTGCCGCCATCGTCATCGGAGGGCTCACGGGATACGCGCTCTTTACCCGTCCTCCTCAGTACACCGCACAAACCGCGTTGATTGCACAAAGCACCTTGGATCGCGTGATCGGTACTGATGTTGACCTAGCAGGCTCCGATCAATCGAAGGAGAACAATCTGCGAAATCATCTCTCCATGATGAACAGCCGGAAATTCCGCGCCCGCCTTGAAAATGCGTTTACCCCTGCGGAGAAAAAATTGATCTCTCAGCCCTATCTCAAACCGGGCGAAACCGCAGGAAGTGATTTTTTCCAAAACTACTTCTCAAGCAATGTGGCCATTGAACGGGAACGAGGCCGCGAATATTATACCATCGCGGTTACTCATCTCGATCCCGATGTCGCCTTAATGGTCGCCGACCGTATCGCGAATGCCTATATCAACCACGTTCAACAGGAATATAAGGAGGCGAATATTCGAGGCTACGGCTTACTCGCGCAACAAGCGGATGCCATCCGCAACGATCTTGCCCAATCGGAGTCGGAGCGGCTCGATTTCCGGAAGAAGAACGGCATTATTTCTCGAGCCGACAACCAGGGTATCCTCGCCGAGCGCCTCCGCCGCCTTGACGCGAGCCTCACCGAGGCACGTATAAAAATCGCTGGGCTGGAGACACTGACCCAGCAGGCCACATCCGACCGCGCCAACTCCGAGTACCCGTGGGACAACGCCTACTTGGCGAGTTTCGCGAACAATGAAGTACTTCGTCAGGAGTTGGACCGGCTGTCTGCCGAGCGCGCCGTGCAAGCGTCGAAATATGGCCCGAATCACCCTAAACTGAGGGATACGGATTCACGTATTAAGGGCGTCCAATCGAGCATCCTTCGCAACTTCGACATCGCGGTGCGTGACTTGGAGGCACAACTCGATGTCGCCCGCCGCACGGAAAAGCTTTTGGATCGCGCCTTTAATGACGCCTTCGAGCGCTCAATCGAAATTGAGAAACTCGCGTCCAATTATGAAATCATGAGCGCTGGCGTGGACTCGAAAAAGATTACGCTCATGGCGCTTGAGCAAAAAATCGGAGAGGCGTCGATTTCCAGCAAGCTGCCTGCCGATTTCATGCAGATAGTGGATCCCGCGTATCTCACCAAACCTCGCATCCCCAAACCGGTCATCTACGCGGCTATCGTCGCCTTGCTCTCACTCGGGGCCTTTGTAGCCGCTCCGCTCACCGTTAGCATGCTTGACGAAAAAATCTCGGGGACATCCGACTTGGAAAAAGATCTTTCGCTCACGCTCGCAGGCGCCATCCCCACGCTCAAATTTCGGCGGGAGGATCGCGCTCATGTCGTTCGCAACAAGCTGGACGTGGTGACCTCCGAAGCGTTCGTCGGCATTATCGGCCAGCTCGAGATCGGAAATGTCGGGCGAGGCGCGAAAGCAATTCTCGTCACATCCACGCTGCCCGGTGAAGGCAAGTCGCTTGTCGCTTCCAACCTTGCGAGCATGTATCGCGAGCTCGGCAAAAACACCCTGATCGTCGATCTCGATCTACGCAGGCCGACACAGCACACGCTGAACGCTGTCAGCACCGACAAGGGATTTCTCGCGTGGGCTCGCGCCGGAGCGCCGATGGACGATCTCTTCGCTGCCGGAAGCCTGCTAGGCATCACTCGCCTCCCGGACGGCACCGACTTGATTCCCGCGGGCGGTTCCGACGCGCAGCCGAGCCACTTCCTGGTCGCCTCCGCGTTGGAGCAACTGATCGCGAAACTCCGCGAACGATACGATATCCTTATCATCGATACACCGCCCGCCGGCGTGTTCCAGGACGCGCTCATCGCGAGCCGCCACGTCGATGCATCGCTCCTTGTCGCGCGCGAAGGAGTCGCAACGATTGTCGAAGTGCGCAAAGCGATCGAAGACTTCACCAAGGCAGGCCGCGCGTTCGCCGGTCTCGTCCTCAACGGCTTCCGCCCGCAGACGGCGAACAAGAAACTCGCCTACGGCTACAAAGCGGCCTCAAAGGGCTACCACTATTCATCCGCGAAGAAATCCAAGCCGGTTCACGGCGTTCCCGTCGTGGCGAGCAAATCGGCGTAATCCGATATCGGTTATGCTCCATTCAGAACGAGACCTAAACACCCGGTAAGGAATCTACTGCACGCTGATCGGACCGCCCCGCCCGCCATGCACCATAAGCCGAATGAAAAAATCCGCGGTCATTTCCCTGATCACTCTATTCCTGTCCTTCGGGGTGCAGCTTCTGGCGAACCGGCAGCTCGGGCCTTCGGGGCGTGGTGACTATGCCTTGCTGCTCTTGCTCCCTCAAACGGCGGGTGCCTTGCTGGCTTTTGGGTTTCCTTCGGCGATCGTTTATTTTTTTAACCGAAAACCCGAAAAATTCCGCCTGTATTTCTTTTCCAGCGCAGCTGCCATCGTAGCACTGGGATTTGTGGGCGTGATGGTATGCTGGTGGCTCGTTCCCAGCATCTTTTCCCGCGCAAATCTCCATCTTGGGCGCGGAGAACTTGCTCTGCTGGGTGGCGCCGGCGCCGTGATCGTCGCACTCGCCACGTTTGCGGCATCCGCGACTCAAATACATCCGGAACGGCATTTTTATGAGAAGGCCAGATTAGTTCAGGTCACCGTTCTTCTCACGGGAATAGGCGTCTGCTTCGCGATGGGTTCTCTTTCGCCGCTGAAGCTTTTCTTCCTGTTTTGCGCCTCGTACGGCGCGCAGTTCGCCGTCGGTTTTTTTGTATCGATTCTGAATATCCGCGCTCTTCCTTCAGCCATTGCGACGGGCTTCGACCGCGGCTACCTCCGTTTTGCGGGATCCGTATTCCTCATGGATGCGTTCTCCACGCTCGCGGTGAACCTCGATAAATTTTTCCTGGCCAGCCGCGTGTCCATGGCGGAAATCGGCATGTACGCCGCCGCTTTTGCGCTCTCACGCGTGTTCGCGCCGATCGCGCAAACGCTCGCATTCCGCACTTTTTCTGAATCCGCATCGATGAAGCCCGGCGACCGCTCGGCTCACACCATCGCGCGCGCGCGCTTTATCGCTCTTTTCAGTTTTGCGACCGTCGCGCCGCTCATCGTCGCGCCACAGATTATTCTCTCCCTATTATTCGGCGAATCGTTTCGGGCCGGTTCCCTGCCCCTGGTCATTCTGGCGGTTGAAAGCGTTCTCGGGAATGTCCTCTGGAACGCCGCGCAAATTTTCGCCGCTGACGGTAAGCCGGGCGTCACCGCTATTCGTCAGGCCGGCGGCTTGGTCATGCTGCTCATTTCCTGTCCGCTGCTCATCGCGCTTTGGGGCATTTCGGGCTGCGCGACCGCGCTTCTTCTGGCCACGTTGACCCGGGGAATCATCACGCTCGTCGTTCTTTCGCGGCAGCACGGGATCTCCGCGCGCAGCCTAATTCCTGGGCGGGCCGATTTGCGTATCGTTTTCGCGCCCGTTCTCCGCCGCTTAACTTTTTTCCAGACTCAATATGCAAAAAATTAAAGACGCCTTACGACAGGTCTCTCAAGTCCTGCCACCCGGTGAACGGATGGTTTTTATCGACTACCCCGTCCACGGCAATGTCGGCGATCTCCTCATTCAGGAAGGCACCGAGCGCTTCTTCGAAACACATGGCGTCACTCCTCTTCGGCGCTATTCGGTGCATCTGTTTTTCATGCGGAAGCTCATGGAATTCCCGGAAAACTGTACCATCGTTTTTCACGGAGGAGGAAATTTCGGCGATCTCCACCATCCCTTTCAGCATCTCCGGGAAAAAATCATCGCCGCCAATCCGCAGCGGAAAATCGTCATTCTCCCACAAACGATCCACTTCTCGTCGCCCGCCGAGTTGGCAAAGTCATCCGCGATCCTCCGCGCCCATCCGGATCTCCACATTTTTTGCCGCGACGCTGCCAGCTACCAACTAGCGAGCGCTCATTTTTCAGAGAAGGCATACCTCTCGCCCGACATGGCGCATTTTCTCTATCCCATCGCGCGCACGTCGCCGAACGAGAACAAGCATCTGCTCCTTCTTAGACGCGATCACGAGGCCGGCGCCTTTCAAAACGCACATGACAGCAGCGCGGAGAGTCTCGACTGGGACGACTTCGTCTCCTTCGGAAATCACAGCCTCATCCGGAGCTTCGCAGCTCTGCATCGCGGCGCTGCGAGACTGAATGTATCGCCCAGCTTCTATGATTCGTGGCGATACGTCCAAAGGAAGGTTATCGGCGACGTCGTGCGCCGGTTCTCCCGATTCGATCATGTCACCACATCGCGGCTACACGCCCACATACTTTCCACGCTCATGGATATTCCCAGCACCGTGATCGATAACTCCTACGGAAAAAACAGCCGCTACTTCACCGACTGGACCAGCTCCCTCAACAACTCCCAGCTCGCAGCCAACGCTGCCTGACCGATGCCTCCTCGCTTTTCGCTCATTCTCTGCACGATCGGACGCATCGACGATACGTTGCGCTTCCTCGACTCGCTCGCGCGACAGACACTCAAGTCTTATGAGGTCATTCTCGTGGATCAAAGCAGCACCGATGCACTGATCGAGTCCATCCGAGCCCGGCACTATTCTTTTCCGATCATGCATGTCCGCTCGGTGCGCGGCCTGTCACTCGGGAGAAATGTCGGCTTAAAACACGCAAGCGGTTCGGTGATCGCATTTCCCGACGACGATTGTGCTTATTTACCTGATACGCTGGCGCTCGTGGACGAACTCCTCAGTGATAATACGCGCGATGGCGTAACGGGAAGGTCGGAGGACTTCGACGGATCGCCTTCGGGACCGCGAGCGCATGGTGTCCAGACCGATGTCACTTTTTCCAACATCTGGCGCTGCGCAGTTTCCTATACGATATTCCTCCGGGCCACCGCGATCGCGACCATCGGAGCCTTCGATGAAAATCTCGGCGTAGGTTCGACCACACCTTTTCAATCGGGTGAAGAGACCGACTATCTTTTTCGCGCCCTGCGTCTCAGGATGAAAATCCGCTACACGCCGAAGCTCGTCGTCAACCACCCTCAAATAAACGTTCCCAGCGAGCGGGATCTCATCGTCAAAGATTTTCGCTACGCGCTCGGCATGGGCCGCGTGGTCCGAAAAAACGAGCTGGGCCTCCTCTATTTCGCTCCTCATCTGGCGCGGCCCCTGGTCGCGTCAATCATCGCGCTGATCACCCTCAAACGCAGTCGCGCGCTCCGCTATTGGAAGCGTGCCCAAGGACGCTGGTCGGGATTTAGAGCGCCTCTGGCCGCAGTCGTAGTCCGCTCTGAGCAAGCCTGCTCCCGTTGTGCGTAATATCGCTTATCTCCTGTTTTTGGTGGCCGCTTTGACCGCCTCCTTCGACCTCATCGGTATTCTCCCGGTCGGTGGTGGCAATCTTCGCCTGACCAATCTCGCCATGATCGCACTTTCAGCGATCGGCGTCGTGTGGAGTTTCCGCAAACTCCCGCGCGTCCATGGTTTTCTTTGGTTGTTGGCGTGGACGCTCGCAAACGCCGCATGCGTGGCCAACGCCCCGCAAAATTTTCGAACCTACGCGTACCTCGTCTGGTTGTGTGTCGACGTCGCCTTCATCTTCGCGACCACTGCCGTTTTCGCGGGTGAAGCCGGCGCAAGGAACATCGCACGTCTCAATTTCTGGATCTACGCGCTCATAGCCGGTGCCGGCCTCCTCCAGTTCATCCTCTTCGCCTGCGGGCTCGATGTACTCGTCGCCCAGGTCTGGACCGCGCGTTTCCCCCGCATCAATGGTTTCTCGTATGAACCTTCCTATTACGCCACCTACCTCATTGTAGGCTGGGCTATGTCTTTCTATCTGGGGCTGAAGCCACAGACGTTTATCCGGCCTGCCTTTGTCTGGTTTGTTTTCGCGCTGGAGACGATCGCGCTTCTACTCTGCACGTCCCGAATGGGCTACGTGGCCATGGCGGTGCTTTTGATTATCATGGCGCCAAAAATCGCCAAACGCTTCACGGCCTCGGGTTCTTTTTCCTTGGCGATTCTCGCGGGTGTGGGTGCGAGCGCTGCCGTGCTGGCTCTGCTCGCCGTCGGAAATTTGAGAGGCAACGACTATCTTTTCCTGCTCGAAGGAACCGGGATTGGCGGCACTACCGCACATTCCCGGGATGCGCGGCTTGAGGAATTTCAACAGTACAAAGACCTCTTCCTCGCTCATCCTTTCAAGGGATATAGCCTCGGCGGAACAACCGGCGTTTTAGCAGGAGCCGGCAAGGGAGAGATCCTCGACTATGATGACATGCGCCAGGCGCAGGGCATCAATGTCTCGATGGAAATCATCCTCGCAGCCGGCCTCCTGGCCGCGCCGCTCTTTTTCATCTACCTCTATCAAATCACCGTCAGTCCGCTCCGCCGCTTTTTCAGCGCCGCCGACGAAGGACTCGTCGCAGTCACAAAGGCCAACATCTGCGGCCTTCTCCTGCAGTTCTTCCTCCTTCAGTTCAACCAGAACATCCTGCGTAACTATTTTTGGATACAAATCGCGGTCGTCTCGTGCCTCGTCACGGAAATCCGGCGGCAGCAGCGTGAGGCAGCCCTTGTCGAAAACGAATGAGGTCTACCCGCAAAGTTTTGCTCTTCGCGCTGATGAGCGTGTGCGCGTCTCCGGCTTCGAACTACGCCGCCGGGATGGAAGCGCACGTGAAATTGGTCGCGAATACCGTGACGGCGGGAGCTCCCGTCGAATTCGAGTTTTCTCCCGGCCTCACGGAGGCTGCGGCTCGGGCACCCTCGTCGTGCGAGGTTATCGATCGCGCCACGGGCGTCCCTGCGGTCTCCGCCGCGATGTCGGATATCACGAGGGCGATCGTAACCCGCAGTGCCGCTGGTGACGCCACTCGTTACCGGCTGCCTCCGCTTCCCGCGGGCAGTTACGAACTACGCCTTCCCGGCGCCCCACCCGTTTTTTTCGGCGTGCTGCCGGTTGTGAATACTCCGACCGCGCCAGACGCTTTTTTCACCATCAACGACCATCGCTACACCGCGGAAGACTTTGCCGCATACATGCGGTTCGGCTTTGTGATGAAACGCGATCTGGTCACCCGCAGTTCGGTGCAACTCTCTGCGACGCGCTTCGACTGGGCGCCTCTCGATCAGCGGCTCGATTTACTCCGACAAACGCAGACCCGCGCGTCATTGATCGCCGCATACACGCCGGGATGGGACCGCCCCGCCTCCTCAAAAAAATCCGCGCATATCCCTCCGACCGATGCTGCCGCTTTTGACCGCTATCTCGCGGAGATTTCCAAGCGCGCCTCCACGGATCTCGTGCCTATATTCGAAATCTGGAACGAACCCAATTCCGTCGATTTCTTCCGCGGCTCGGCCGAAACCTATGCCAGCCTCCTCAAACGCGCGTACCTTGTATCCAAGCAAGCATCACCCACCCGCATCGTTCACATGGGCGGCATTGCGGGCTTCGATTGGGAATTCATCGACCGGCTCGAACAAAGCGGTGCGCTCGCCTACACCGACGCGCTCGCGATCCATCCCTATGCATGGAACGAGTCCGACCGCTGGCTCTGGGAACAGCTCGACCGGCTCGTCCGCTGGCGTGATCGCACGGCCGAAGGACTGCCCATTTTTTGCAACGAATGGGGCATCGAAGCCGATGGGGCGAAACCCGCTCAACTGAAGAACCAGGCGGAAAGAGTTGTCCGGCAAACCACACTTCTCCGGGCCGCCGGCGTCGCGGTCTCCGGCTATTACCTGTGGACTCAAGGGAGTTTCCGACTTGTGGAAAGTGACCGCGCCCCGCGCCCAGCCGGCATCGCTCAATGTGTGATTTCCAACCGCCTGTCCGGCTCCCGCTATCTGGGCCGCGTGCCACTGGGCTCCCAAGACGATTTCGTTTTCGCATTCGAACAAAACAACCGGCCATTTCTCATCGCGTGGACACAAAATCACCAAGCGTCGATTCCCGCCGCCGCCCTTACCGGCAACTCACGCGTCTTCGACCTCTATGGCCAGCCAGTCGATCACGCCGCCGCGCAACCCGTCACGCTCTCTGCCTCGCCCCTGTTCATCGAAGCCATAGCGCCCTCCACGCTGGCCTCGCTGACTACGCCGTCCGCTTCGCAGGAAACGATTCTCCGATCCAATCATGTGCCTCCTCCCGGTTGGAT